>Ga0163159_1001134_pt1 | contig 27109 bp, 23 predicted proteins | sample BioMet9_FD_108702 | JGI IMG/M metagenome (GOLD analysis project Ga0163159, IMG submission 108702) | Microbial communities from bioreactor (seeded with sewage sludge) at Lawrence Berkeley National Lab, California, USA - Biofuel... | ecosystem: Engineered > Bioreactor > Anaerobic > Unclassified ... | reverse complement strand
GGTCCAGATGCTAGGCACGCACCAATTTCGGACTGCGCACGTGTACTCCCGTACCTAAGCAGGCCAAAATTGGTGCGTAACGACGCAGATGGGCCGGTATAGCTTGATTTCTGGATTTCCAGGGTTTGCCACGCATCTTACTAAATAATTTTCTTGACTTTATAGCGTCATGTAGATACAATAGTAAAAGAATAACGGGCAGTCCCGTGAGGCTGTCGTATTCGGAATTCATAGTTGTACCTTTAACATAGTCCAGAGAGGCTACGAAGGGACATATTTTAGTGTGTTTATGATATGGGACCTTTGCCTTTGGCAGAGGTCTTTTTTTTACAAAGGAGGATTCGAATGGTCAGCTTACAGGGGCAGAGCCTGTTAGGATTGCAGGGGATGTCGAAAGAACAGATCAGTTTGATTCTGCGTGTGGCGCAAAAGATGAAAACGGTTGTAAATAGTGGCAACAAAAAGCTGCCGCTTTTGACGGGAAAGTCCATAGTCAACTTGTTTTGGGAGCCGAGCACGCGGACGCGTGGATCCTTTGAAATGGCAGGGAAATACTTGGGAGCCGATATAGTCAATTTTACGCCCCGGGGAAGTTCCATCGTCAAGGGGGAAAGTTTCCGGGATACGCTGCTGACGATCACAGCCATGGGCGTAGATGCCATCGTCATGCGCCATAAGCAGGAAGGCTCGCCATGGTTTGCTGATAAGGCTGTAGCACCGCTTATCATCAATGCCGGTGATGGTGCTCACGAACATCCGACGCAAGGATTGCTGGATCTGTTTTCCATTCAGGAACGTAAAGGCCATATTGATGGACTGAAAGTGGTCATCGTCGGCGATATAGATCACAGCCGGGTAGCTCGTTCCAATATCTATGGCTTGAAGACCATGGGGGCAGATGTGCATCTCGTAGGACCGCGGACGCTGCTGCAGCCGGAATTGGCTCAGATGGGTGTGACTATTCATTACAATTTAGATGAAGCATTGGAAGGGGCCGACGTGGTCAACGTCCTGCGCATACAGAAAGAACGGCAGGGCATCGGCTATTTCCCCAGCAGCGGTGAATATGCGGCGACGTTCGGCATTAATCAGGACCGGCTGAAACGGGCTAAACCAGATGTGCTCATTATGCATCCCGGTCCGATGAACCGGGGCTTGGAAATAGAACTGGATACATGCTACTGGGATCAGTCAGTCATCCAGGAACAAGTAAAGAACGGCGTATCCGTACGGATGGCCGTGTTATATCTGACTATTGTGGGAGGCGATGACGTTGACATTACTCGTTAAAGGCGGCCGGCTCGTAAATCCGGCTTGTCATCAAGATGAAGTGTGTGATGTACTGATTGAAAATGGTAAGATAGCTGCTGTAGGGCGGGATTTAGCCGTGGCAGAAGGTACGGAAGTATTGGATGCCTCTGGCCTGGTCGTAGCACCGGGATTCATCGATATGCATGTCCATCTCCGCCAGCCTGGTCAGTCAGAACGGGAAACGATGGCATCCGGTACACGGGCCGCTGCAGCCGGCGGTATTACCCGCGTAGCGACGATGCCCAATACAAACCCTGTTATCGATAAGGCCATTCTCGTCGATGGCTTGAAATATAAAGCAGCTCGGGAAGGCGTCGTCAAAGTCGAAGTGGTCGGTTCCATATCTAAAAACCTGGAAGGCGTCGAATTGTCCGGCATGGGCGGTATGGCCAAGTCCGGCGTAGTCGCCTTTTCCGATGATGGCCGTTATGTAGCTAATGCGGCATTCATGCGCAAGGCCATGGAATACGCCAGTATGTTTGACAAACTGGTCATCGACCATTGTGAAGAAGCGAGTCTCGTCGAAGAAGGACAGATGCACGAAGGTGTCGTTTCCAATGAACTGGGTTTGAAGGGCCGACCAGCCGTAGCAGAAGATATAGCTGTGGCCAGGGACATCCTCTTGGCCGAAGCGACGAGGACAGCCGTCCATATTGCTCATATCAGCACTAAAAATTCTGTTGATATGGTCCGTCGGGCGAAAGCTCGCGGTGTCCGCATCTCAGCAGAAGCGACACCACAGCACATGATTCTTACGGATGAATCACTCCGCTCGTTCAATCCGGCTTTTAAAATCAATCCGCCGCTGCGGTCTGACGAACATCGCCAGGCTGTCTTGGAAGGCTTAGCCGATGGGACTATCGACGCTATCGTAACAGATCACGCACCGCATGCTGCCGAAGATAAGGACCAGGAATTCAACGTATCACCCAGCGGTTTCGTCGGACTGGAAACCAGCGTCGGTGCTGTCCTGACGTTCTTGTATCATGCTGAACAAATCGATTTGTCGACTATAATCAAGGACATGTCTTGTGCTCCGGCGCGGCTCCTCCATCTGGATGCCGGTGTCGTCGCGGCAGGCAAGGCTGCGGATTTGACAATCCTGGATTTAGATAAAGAATGGGCTGTCGATGCGGCGGCATTTTATTCGAAGAGCAAAATATCACCCTTTGATGAAATGTTATTCCATGGCAAGGCTGTGGCTACTATCGTCGATGGTGAAATTATCATGAAAGACGGGGTGGTATTGAAATGAAAGGGCTTCTCATATTAGAAAATGGCCAGCGTTTCGATGGCGAACTGCTGATGGAAGAAGCTGCCGTAGGGGAAGTCGTGTTCAATACGGGCATGACGGGATATCAGGAAACGTTTACCGATCCATCTTATGCCGGCCAGATTATCACCATGACTTTTCCTTTGATTGGCAATTACGGTTTATTCCATGAAATAGAACAGGCAGACCGGCCCCATGCGGCTGGTTTCATCGTCAGCGAACTTTGCGATACGCCGAGTAACTGGCAGAATGAAGGAACTCTGTCTACGTTTATTATGACTCATCATATTCCCTGCCTGTACGGTGTCGATACGCGGGCAGTCACCCGGGCTATCCGCAAACAAGGCGTCATGAAGGGCGTCATCGTACCGGCATCCATGTCCGAAAGCGCTATAAGGGAGCTCTTTGACACTCCTCTTGAAACACAGCTCGTGCGCAAGGTGACGACGCCGGAAATCCGGCATATGGGCAGCGGTCGTTATTATGTCGCTGTCATGGATTATGGTGCCAAGGCCAATATCCTCCGGGACTTGGTCAAAAATGGCTGCCGCCTGACCATCTTCCCAGCTGAAACGAAAGCGGAAGATGTACTGGCGACGAATCCTGATGGCATTTTCTTATCCAATGGGCCAGGCGATCCCAAAGACGTTCCCTACATTGTTGAAGAAGTAAAAAAGATGATGGGACAAAAACCTATATTTGGTATTTGCCTGGGACTGCAGATGTTGGGCCTGGCGCTGGGCGGTAAAAGCCGCAAATTGACCTTTGGTCATCGCGGTGCCAACCATCCGGTCAAGGATGTACGGACAGGCCGCGTATACATTACGTCTCAGAACCATGGCTATGTCATCGATGAAACATCTCTTCCTGATTCTGTCATCGTTACGCATCGCAATCTCCATGACGGCACGCTGGAAGGTTTCACTTGTCCTGAAAAGGATATCATGTGTGTCCAGTATCACCCGGAAGCTTCACCGGGACCGACTGATAATTTGTATTTATTTGAACAATTTATCAAGATGATGGAGGAAAAACAACATGATTGAAGGATTGAAAAAAGTATTAGTTATCGGCTCGGGCCCTATCATCATCGGCCAGGCTGCTGAATTCGACTACGCTGGCACGCAGGCTTGCCGGGCTTTGAAAGAAGAAGGACTGGAAGTCGTCCTCATCAACAGTAATCCGGCGACGATCATGACTGATGAAGATATTGCCGACCGCGTATATATAGAACCCATTACGCTCGATTTCGTGACCGAAGTCATCGCCAAGGAACGTCCTGATGGCCTGTTGGCCACTTTGGGCGGTCAGGTCGGCTTGAACATGGCCGTCGAATTGGCTAACGCCGGTGTCCTGGAAAAATATAATGTACAGCTTTTGGGTACGCGTCTCAGCGCAATCCAGGAAGCGGAAGATAGGGAATTGTTCAAGAAAGCGATGAATGATATCCATCAGCCCGTACCGGAAAGCGATATCTTTGAAGACGTCGACTCAGCCATAGAGTTTGCCGACCGCATCGGCTACCCCATCATCGTCCGTCCTGCCTATACGTTGGGCGGTACTGGCGGCGGCATCGCAGCCAATGAAGATGAATTATTTATGATTGCTACGCGGGGCATCAAGCTCAGCCCTATCAACCAGATCCTCGTGGAACGATCTGTGGCTGGCTGGAAAGAAATCGAATACGAAGTCATGCGCGATAAAGCGGACAACTGCATCATCGTCTGCAATATGGAAAACATCGATCCCGTCGGCGTCCACACGGGCGATTCCATCGTCGTGGCACCTAGCCAGACGTTGAATGACTTGCAATATCAGATGTTGCGTACGGCGTCTCTGGAAATCATCCGTCATCTTAAAATAGAAGGTGGCTGCAACGTCCAATATGCCTTGGATCCTGACACGAATCATTACTATGTCATCGAAGTTAACCCACGGGTCAGCCGTTCGTCGGCCCTGGCTTCTAAAGCGACGGGATATCCCATTGCCAAGGTAGCTGCTAAGGTAGCTACAGGCCTGACACTCGATGAAATCACCAATGCCGTTACCGGTAAGACGACGGCCTGCTTTGAACCGACACTGGATTATGTCGTCGTCAAATTTCCGCGTTGGCCCTTTGAAAAATTTGCTTTGGCAGACCGCGTTTTAGGAACACAGATGAAAGCGACAGGTGAAGTCATGGCGCTGGACCGTACCTTTGAAGGCGCCTTGCTCAAAGCCGTCCGGTCCCTGGAAATCGGCGTGAATTATCTCGATTTGAAGAAACTGGAAACGAAATCCCTCATCGATATCGTCGAAGGCCTGAAGCGGGCCGATGATGAACGGATTTTCGTCGTAACCCAGGCACTGCGCATGGGCATCAGCGATGAAAAAATCCACCTCATCACGGGATATGATATGTGGTTCATCGAAAAATTAAAAAATATCGTCCGTCTGGAAGAACGCCTCCAGGCCAAGGGCATGACGGCAGACAATGTACGTCTGGCCAAGCGATACAGCATGCCCGATGCAGTCATCGCCAAATTCGCCGGTGTGCAGGAAGCGGAAGTCAAAGCGTATCGTGAATCTTTGGATGTGAAACCGACGTTCAAAATGGTCGATACGTGTGCTGCCGAATTTGAAGCGGCTACACCCTATTACTATTCGTCCTATGCGGCTGAAGATGAAGTACAGCCCATGGGGAATAAGAGCGTCATCGTCGTCGGTTCGGGTCCTATCCGCATTGGCCAGGGCATCGAATTCGATTATTGCTCCGTTCATTCGGCCTGGGCTCTGCGCAAAGCCGGCATGAACAGCATCATCATCAACAACAATCCGGAAACAGTTAGTACCGATTTTGATACATCGGACAGCCTCTATTTTGAACCGCTTACGGTAGAAGACGTCATGGCTGTCATCGACAAGGAAAAACCCGTCGGCGTCATCTGCCAGTTCGGCGGCCAGACGGCTATCAATCTGGCGGCACCGTTGGCGGCCCGCGGCGTCCATGTATTGGGCACGTCTGTCGACGGCATGGATATGGCCGAAGATCGGGAACGGTTCGATGAATTACTGGCCAGCCTGGATATTCCTCGGCCGGCCGGCTGCATCGCCACGAGTGACGAAGAAGCCATGTCCGTATCGAAACAATTGGAATTCCCGCTTATCGTCCGTCCTTCTTATGTCTTAGGCGGCCGAGCTATGGAAATCGTATATAATGAACAAGAATTGGAACGGTATCTGAAGGAAGCTGTCATAGCGTCTCCGGATCACCCCATCCTAATCGACCGCTATATGGTCGGCCGAGAAGTGGAAGTCGATGCCATTGCCGATGGTACGGATGTATTCATTCCGGGCATCATGGAACAGGTCGAACGGGCCGGTGTCCATTCTGGTGACAGTATCGCCGTTTACCCGCCGCAGCATTTGACACAAGAATTGATCGACCAGATCGTCGATTATACTGTCCGCATTTCTTTGGCTCTGCAGGTCAAGGGCAGCGTCAATATCCAGTTTGTCGTTTCACAAGGCAAGCTGTACATCATCGAAGTCAATCCTCGCTCCAGCCGTACCGTGCCGTTCCTCAGCAAGGTGACTCATGTGCCTATGGTTGAATTGGCGACGCGCATCACCTTGGGCGAAACGCTGAAGGGTATGGGCATCACCCCGGGCCTCATGCCGGCCAAGAAACACGTTGCTGCCAAAGCACCGGTGTTCTCGTTCAGCAAAATCGGCTTGGCAGAAATTGCCTTGGGGCCGGAAATGAAATCGACAGGTGAAGTCATGGGCATTGGCAAAACATATTCGGAAGCGATTTATAAAGCAGTCAATGCAGCGAATATGCGTATTCCTGCTGGCGGTACGATTCTCATGACCGTCGCCGACCGTGATAAAGAAGAAGCATCCATGCTGGCCAAAGGATTCATGGATTTGGGTTATCATATCATGGCTACGGAAGGAACAGGTAAATATTTCGTAGAAAAAGGTATAGACGCAGCCGTCGTCAAGAAGATGCACGAATCAGGCAAGACGTGTGCTACGCTGATCCGCAGCGGCAAGGTGGACCTGGTCGTCAATACGCTGACTTATGGTAAACGGCCCGAACGGGACGGCTTCAATCTGCGCCGCATGGCTGTTGAACTGGCCGTCCCCTGCCTGACTTCACTGGATACGGCTAGAGAAGTACTGCGTGTCGTCGCCAACCGCGGCAAGGAAGGGTTCCACGATGTGGCGGCATTGCAGGACTACGATATGGAGGCATGATCATGGCAGGTATCGAAGCGTTAGGGACTGTAGTTGACAATCATCTCATCGGACCCGATGTCTACCGGATGGAATTGGCTGTACCGGAAATCGCTGCGGCAGCGCAGCCCGGTACATTCGTCCATCTGCAGTTGACGGGAGGATCCTCGCATATCTTGCGCCGCCCCTTTGGTATAGCTGGTGCCGATACAACACATGGTACCATTACCGTAATCTATCGCCTCGTCGGTGAAGGGACGCGTCTCATGGCGGCTCTTCCCAATGGCAGTACCTTGAGCTGCTTAGGGCCATTGGGCAGGGGCTTTACTTTGACAGATAAGCCGGCTGTACTCATCGGCGGTGGTACCGGTATGGCACCGCTGCTGTTCCTGGCGGATCGGTTAGGCGGACGCAATACGACGGTCATCGTCGGCGGCAAAACGGCATCAGAAGTATTCTGGACGGATTGGTTGTCCCAGGGACGAGTCCTGGCTACGACCGATGACGGTACGGCTGGCCATAAAGGCTTTGCCGTCGATATCCTGGCAGAAGCTATCCAGGCTGCCGGTGCGGCCATGGTCTATGCCTGCGGGCCACAGATCATGATGGAAAAGGCGGCGGCTATCGCTGCCGAATGCGGCTGTTCCTGCGAAGTATCGCTGGAATCCTATATGGGCTGCGGTACAGGCGGCTGCCTGGGCTGCGTCGTCGACGGCCGCGATGGCAAACGCTATAAAGTGTGCCACGACGGCCCGGTCTTCCCTGCCGAGGAGGTGTTCTTCCATGCTTGAGACATCATTATGCGGCGTGACCATGAAAAGTCCGGTCATTGCGGCATCGGGTACGTTCGGCTTCGGTCTGGAGTATGCAGACTATGTCGACTTGAATAAGGTTGGCGCCATTTCCGTCAAAGGGTTGTCTTTGCAGCCCCGGCGCGGTAATGATGGTCGTCGGATTTGTGAAACGCCGTCGGGCATGCTCAATTGCATCGGCCTGGAAAATCCCGGTGTACAAGTTTTTGTGCAGGACATATTGCCGCAGCTGCAGCAATACGATGTGCCAGTTATGGCCAACATCTCTGGTGCGTCCGTTGGAGAATACGGTGAAATGGCGGCAATCCTCGATCGGGATGGCATCGATTTCCTGGAAGTAAATATTTCCTGTCCTAATGTGCAGAATGGTTGTCTGGCTTTTGGTGTCGATTGTGCCAGTGCCGCTGCTGTGACGGATATCGTCAAGAAAAACACGACGAAGCCAGTTATCGTCAAACTGACTCCCAACGTGACCGATATTACTGAAGTGGCTAAAGCTGTGGAAGCGGCAGGAGCTGATGGCATCTCCCTCATCAACACGCTCCTGGGCATGGCAATCGACGTCGATACGTGGAAGCCCCTCATGGGCAACCGCTTTGGCGGCTTGTCCGGACCGGCTGTAAAACCCGTAGCAGTGCGCATGGTGTATCAGGTTGCACAGGCCGTATCGATTCCCGTCGTCGGCATGGGTGGTATCATGACCGGCCGTGACGCTGCTGAATTCATGTTGGCCGGAGCGACGGCCGTATCCGTTGGCACGGCTACGCTGGCAGACCCACGGGCCATCGCTCACATCACGACAGAACTGGAAGCCTATGGACGGGACAAAGGGTTGCAGCATATCAGTGACATCGTCGGCAAGTGCCAATAAAGTAATTAATACACGAAGGGCCATCGTATGAAATGATTTTTACATCTGCGATGGTGTGATAGAATCTGGGAAATTCCCCAAAAGAGCTATACTGGCCCATCTGCGTCGGTACAGCCAAAATTTGAACCGCTTGCGTGCAGGAGTACGTAACGCAAATCAGATCTTGGCTGTGCCTGGCACCTGGACTCGTCTGGCTCTTTTTCTGTCCATACGGTAGGATACTGTTTTCTCAAGAAACTTTGAATTTATCCTATACCATATCAGTTATCGTCAAATTTTTATGTAAAATTATTGTATAAATAACGAAATCCCCTTGACAAAGGAATAAAATGCATGTATAATGAATAAAAATACAAAATATACATAACCGTAATCACATGCAGCGGTTATAGACCATATAAAGAGGTGTTCAACGTGAAAACGAAGGTATTTATAGATGGACATGAAGGGACGACGGGGCTCAGGATTCATGAAAGATTGAGCTTGCGCGACGATATTACGATGATTTCCATTGACGATTCGCTGCGAAAGGATCCCCAGGAGGTCAAAAAGCGATTGGCTGAAGCCGATATTGCCTTCTTGTGTTTACCCGATGCAGCGGCGGCGGAAGCGGCTGCTTTGGCAGAAGGTTCTAAAGTACGCATCATCGATACGGCGACTATCCATAGGACGACTCCTGGCTGGGTATATGGTTTCCCGGAATTATCACAGCAGCAGCGACAGGCCATTGCAACTGCCAGCCGCGTCGGCAATCCTGGCTGCCATGCCAGCGGCGTCATATCTATCGTCCAGCCTCTCGTAGCGGCGGGCTTGATGCCGGCAGCGTATCCTGTGACGGCATTCTCCATGACGGGGTACAGCGGCGGCGGCAAAAAGATGATTCTCCAGTATGAACAGCCAGATAAAGGAACGGAACTCCTGGCACCGCGCCAATACGGATTGAATCAGCAGCATAAGCACTTGAAAGAAATCGTTGCAATCTGCGGATTGGATCAAGAACCGATATTTTCACCCATAGTCGACGATTATTACAGCGGCATGGAAGTGACGGTTCCCTTGTTTACGAAGCTGCTGCAGGGCAAGCCTTCTCTGCAGAATGTATGGGAAGCACTGGCTGTACATTATGCCGGCAGCTCCTTCGTACATGTCCTGCCATTGGGGGAAGACAAAGGCGGATTCTTGGCCGGTAACGGCAAGTCAGGTTACGATGACATGGAAATCATCGTGACGGGCAATGATGAACGAATCGTCGTTCATTCTATTTTTGATAATTTAGGTAAAGGTGCTTCCGGTGCAGCAATCCAGAACATGAACATCATGCTGGGCCTGCCGGAAACAACGGGTTTGACTTTAGCGTAAGTATAGAGAAAAGAGGGTTATTATGGAACGGATGAAGAGTAACATATGCATGCCGAAAGGATTTTCAGCAGCAGGAACATATAGTGGGATTTGCAACGACCGGGTACGCCTGGACTTAGCCATGATTATGAGCCGCATCGATTGTTCCATAGTGACTGTACAGGCTGATGGTACTAGTACGAGCGGTATGGCACGGACCTTGTTGTACCATAACGGTTTGGCTATGCCTCAGGGGAAACGGGGACAGGAAATCATTGAAGAAGTGGCGCAGGCCGTAGGCGGACAGATGAAGTTGGCGGCAAATCACGTAGCTGTCGTCACGACGGGTGCTTCTGGTAAATATTTCCGGCCATCGCTCATGATCAGCAGCGTACCGGCTTTGGCAGCCAGCTTGTCGCCTTATCACGGTGATCAAGTGGAAGCTGTCGCCGATAATGGCAGTGGTTTGGAATCACAGGCGGTTACGTTTAGTGCCGGCAGCGGCAAATGTACGCTAGGCGGCGTCTTGACCGAAGATACCCAGGATGTACCGGGTGTCTGCCTCATGACGACGGATATGGCGGCATCGCCGGAACAGCTCAAACAAGCTGTAGGTCAGCTCCAGGGACAGTTTGCCCTGCAGGATACGGTCGTCATAGTCATGGCCAATGGTATAGTTCCTTCAACTGGTTGTGATGTGCCGGAAGTATTGGCTCAGGCTATGGGATATCTGCTGGGTGAAATGGGTTTTCATCCGGCTATGAAGGAATGCAGCTGAGCGGGAATAGTACATCATCTTTTTGAACGATGAATTTTATTGGTTTTTTATTACAGTATATATTGTGACTATGTATCGTATGTGGTACAATGATTGCGCTTAAAGATACAACCAATCGTTGTACCACAAATTTATTCATATGATTTGGGAGGAGATAAGAGGTAATGAAAAATATGGAACACGTACAGGAAGTCATCACAGCAGCCGGACAGGCTGTGACGAATGCGCAGAAGGCGCAGATTTTGATGAGTGCATTGCCCTATATTAAGAAGTACAGTGGTAAGATCATCGTCGTTAAATATGGCGGTAACGCAATGCAGAGCGAAGACCTGAAAAAAAAGGTTATGAGCGATATTGTCCTGATGTCATTAATTGGCGTAAAGGTCGTCCTGGTCCATGGCGGCGGCCCCCACATCGGCGAGGTACTTTCGTGGGTCGGTAAGGAATCAAAATTTGTCAATGGATTACGTGTTACAGATGAAGAAACGATGAAGATTGTCCAGATGGTTCTGGCAGGTCAGGTCAACAAGGATTTGGTGAACCTGATTGGCACGATCGGCGGACGGGCTATCGGCCTGTGCGGTTTGGATAATCAGATGATAAAAGTGAAGCAGAAGAACGAAGAACTCGGATTGGTCGGCGATATTACCAGTGTCGATGTATCTTTGATTATGGATATCTTGGAAAAAGGATATATCCCCGTCATTTCCACAATCGGGACCGATGAAAACGGCCAGGCCTATAATATCAACGCCGATACGGCAGCAGCGGAAATCGCAGGCAAGCTCAATGCGGAATGCATGTTGTCCATGACCAATATCAACGGTGTGCTCATGGATGCCAAGGATCCAGCGACGTTGATTCGGCAGATTACGTTGGAACAGGCCGCTCAGTTTGAAGCGGACGGTATCATTGCCGGCGGGATGATTCCCAAGGTACAGTGTTGTACTGAAGCGATTCAGGCCGGCGTTAAGAAAGTATTCATCATTAACGGTACGATTCCTCATGCCATTTTGATTGAATTGTTGACCGATGAAGGGTTGGGTACGATGTTCGTCAGCCCTTCCTATGAAGAAGAAGCTGTGCAGGAGGCGTATGTTTAATGGATTTCAAAGCGTTGGATAAAGAATATATTGTCAATGTATATAACCGTTTTGATGCGGTGTTGGAAAAAGGTCATGGCGCATTGGTATACGATGTCAATGGCAAAGAATATATCGATTTGAGTGCTGGTATTGCCGTCAATATTTTTGGCGTCTGCGACGATGAATGGAAACATGCCGTCATCGCTCAATTGGATAAACTCAGCCATATGTCCAATATTTATTATACGGAACCGCAGATTCTGCTGGCCGAAAAATTGTGCCAGCGCACGGGTATGAAAAAGGTGTTCTTTTCTAATTCCGGTGCCGAAGCTAATGAATGTGCCATCAAAGCGGCACGGAAATATTCGCACGACAAATACGGCGACGGCCGCTATACGATCATCACTTTGGAAAACAGTTTCCATGGCCGTACTATGGCTACATTGACCGCTTGCGGCCAGGATTCCCTGCACCAGGATTTCGGCCCCTTCTTGGAAGGGTTCGTCTATGCGAAGCCCAATGATTTTGCATCGGTCAAGCAGTTGGCGGAAACGAACAATGTCTGCGCTATCATGATGGAAGTCATTCAAGGTGAAGGCGGTGTCAAACCGCTGGATGCAGATTTTGTAGCTGACGTCGTGGCGTATGCCAAGGCTCACGACATCTTGGTCATCATTGATGAAGTGCAGAGCGGCAATGGTCGTGCTGGTGTTCTCTATGCGTACATGAATTACGGTATCGAACCGGATATCGTCACGACGGCCAAAGCACTAGGCGGCGGTCTCCCCATAGGTGCGACGATGTTTGCCGCTTCTTGTGAACAGGCCCTGACGGATCATTCCCATGGATCAACATTTGGCGGCAACCCTATTTGTGCTGCTGGAGCCTGTAATATCATCGAGCGTATTGATGAAGAGCTGTTGCAAGGTGTACGGGATAAAGGCGCTTATATCAAGAAAGAATTGAGCGGCTGCCATAATGTGGAATATGTTTCCGGCATGGGTCTGATGATTGGTATCAAATTGAAAAAAGACCTCATGCCAGTCGTAGAAGAATGTGTGAAACAAGGTGTCCTCGTATTGACGGCTAATGGTGTCCTCCGATTGCTGCCGCCGCTGAATATTCCTATGGAGGTTTTGGCTAAAGCAATCAAAATTGTAAAGGAAATCATTGAAAAATAAGCCATATCTAAATAATTACGATATGCATACATTGTGCCTCTATATCACAATCTAACGCAATTGTTGATATAGGGGTTTTTTTATTGACTTTGCGCAATCCTTCCTTTAAAATTAGTGTAAAGCAATGGATACGTAATTATTAATCTGTATTATGTTAAATTATAGCAGCTGACACAGGCAGGAGAATAAAGGGTAAGGTTTTCTTGATTTTAATTGATATCGCGATAATGGAGAGGTTGTCATAAAATGGATAAAAGCTTGTTGCAGATAGCTCGTAATATGATTGAGAAAACAGTAGACCCGGAAACGATGGAAATATACCGGATGGCTTTGGATAATATTCATTATTTTGTGATTATTATTACGATGGATAAAAAGATTGTATATATGAATAAGCGGTTTTGTAAATTCAGCGGTTTGACGCCCAATGAAGGCATTGGTAAGAAGTGCGACAGCGAAGATATCAATATAACGCGGCGGTATGGCTCTACTTGTGCATTTAATAAATTAGCGGCTGGTGTAAAGTTTTCATATTTTGCCTGGAATGATGAAGATTATGAATGCGAATCGGATTATGTGCTGAATGAAGAAGGCGATAAGATTGGCATTATTGAATTATTTACGACAATTGGGAAGGACATGCTGCGTTCTGACCTGGAACATGAACTGAGCGATAAGGTCCGTTATGATTCGCTGACCAAATTATATACGCGGACGTATTTCTATGAACGGACACGGCGTCTCCTCGATGTCCGGACCGATGAGGATTATGTCATGATCCACTGGAATGTTCGCCGCTTCAAAGTGGTCAATGATGTGTTTGGTCATGCTACGGGGGACCGCGTACTCGTCAATATCAGCGAAAAGATTATGAATCTCGTCGGCAATGAAGGTACGTACGGCCGTTTTAGCGATGATAATTTTGTCATGTGCATTCCCCGCCGCAAGGTATCGGAAGAATGGTTCAATAAGAATGCCGCTATTACCCTCATCAGTGATACAGTAGCCTATACGTTCAAATCGACGTTTGGCATTTACGTCATTGCCAACCCGTCCATCGGCATCAATGCCATGTGTGACCGGGCAAAAATGGCCCAGGAAAGCGTGCGGCGTTTTGATTTGCTCAGTGGCCAATGTTTTGCCTATTACAACGCCCAGATGCGCAAAAAGATGCTGGAAGAACAAGAACTCAGTTCGCAGATGAGCCTGGCCCTGCAGGAGAATCAGTTCGTCACCTATTTCCAACCGATTTACAGCGTTACGACCGGCCGGGTCATCAGCGCGGAAGCGTTGGTCCGTTGGATTCATCCAACGAAAGGACTCATACTGCCGGGTATTTTTATTCCTTTATTTGAACGCAATGGCCTCATTTCTCAGCTTGATTCGTATGTGTGGAATCAAGTTGCGACAGTGTTGGAAGAGCAGATTTCCAAGGGGGAACCTTGCGTCCCTATATCAATCAACGTGTCCCGCGTGGACTTTTATACATCGACGCTGGTAGAAGATTTATGTACCATCGTCGACAAGCACCACATCCCGAAGGAATTATTGCATATCGAGGTTACGGAAACAGCCTATGCTGACGATCCTGGTAAGATAGTGAACATTGTGCGCGATTTGCGCCAGAAGGGATTTTCCGTATTGCTCGATGACTTTGGCAGCGGCTATTCTTCTTTCAATTCACTTAAGGATATCCCCGTCGATATATTGAAGGTAGATTTGAAGTTTTTGGAGGATTTCGATAAATCCCAACGTGCCGGCAACATTATTGCGTCTATCGTCCGTATGGCTCGCTGGCTCGACTTGGAAATTGTTGCAGAAGGGGTCGAAACGGAAGAACAGGTTAAATTCCTCAATGGTGTCGGTTGCGACCGGATCCAGGGATATTATTATTCACATCCTCTGCCTATAGAAGAATTCAAGGACTTGCTAAAAGCGGAACCTGTCAAAGTGTCGTCTTCTTTCTTAATGGAGGATGAGGAAAATATCAGTTTAGCCGTGACCTGGAATACGAGCCGAGAAGCGTCAGCCTTGTTTAACTGTATCATCGGTGCCGTCGGTTTTTATGAGCTGGTCCGTGATAACTTGGAATTGATCCGCGTCAACCGCGAATATTGCGAACTTTTGAATGGCGATGCGCAGACTGTGTTTGAGGAAGCGACGGATATCCTGCGTTTTGTGCCGCAGACGGAACGGTATCTCGTGCTGGATTCTTGTCGGGAAAGCGCGCGTACTAAAAAAATTTCGACGGTCTATGTTCATCGTCGGGCCTTTGACGGGCGGATGTTGCTGTTGCGATTGCGCATACGCTATTTGGGTGGCATTGGCTGCCGTACGGCTTATTATATTGCTTTGGATGAATTGCCGGGAGTCGATGAAGATTTTACCGGGAGGTGAGATGGCATGGACTATGTCGCTTTTAGCGTTCGCGGTACGTTATATGCTGTGCCATTTACGAAAGTCAGCCGCATCGTCACGTCTGATCGATCTGTATTCCAGGATACATCTTTGTATGCCATGGATTCTCTTGTCGATGTGCCGGTTTTCCCTGTTCCCGGCTCTAAGAGTTACACGGAATATGCATATGCATTATTGCTTGAGAACTGGGCTGGTGATTCTTTTATCTTACCGGCCGATACTATTTATGGCGTCCTGGAGCAGGACGAAATAGAAGAAATTAGCTTGCCCGCTTTATTCCCGCGGCAGCGGCTGCCTTTTTTACTGAGTGTCTTAAATTTAAAGAGTTCAGGGACGTTATTCTGGCGGCTGGACTGCGACTGCTTATGCAGTGAGGCGGAGAAGGAGGCTGTTCCTGATGGACGTAACTGAATCCTCATATTTATTGGCAACGGCAGGTGAAATAGAATTTGCATTTCCATTTCGTCAAGTAGTCCAGGTCATTCCTTATACGACAGTTCTCCGCGCTACGGAGCGTTGTCGCGGTGTGACCGGTGTCATTTTATATGGAGATGAGCTTATACCCGTTTTTAATCCAGCAGAATATTTGGGGATTCCCACTATATCCCCATGCCTATTGATTATTTCCCGATTTGATGGCGACTATGCGGCAGCGGCTGTTCAAGCTGTAGGTGATGTCATGCCTCTCAAGCGTGAAGCAGGGGCCGGTGAATGCCGTCATGGGTTTGAAGTATATCATGACGAAGCGGGTATCGATAGATATATCATTTCGTTACAGACTTTTGAGGAGATTATTTCATGATTCATCTTACAGCAAATGAGTTTCAAATGGTGGTCGACTATGTTTATACCCACTATGGCATTGATTTGCGTAATAAGCAGTTTCTCATAGAAAGCCGGTTGTCCGTCGAATGTTTTAAGCGGCATATAGATACATTCCGTGATTTCTGGATGCAGATGCAGGGTGTAGGCGGTATGCAGATGCAGCAGTTGCTCATCAATATCTTGACGACGAATCACACGTATTTTTACCGAGAAGAACAACATTTCCAGTTCTTGAAGGAACTGCTGGCCAGTAAAGAACTTCCCGTGGATAGTGCGAGTATGCGCATCTGGAGTGCAGGCTGTTCCTCTGGTCAGGAACCCTATACTGTTGCCATGGCCTTAGAAGAAAGCCGGGCCAGAGGCATCATGTCGGTACCATATCACATATTGGCGACGGATGTATCCAGTCAGGCTATTGCTCAGGCCCAAAAAGGTAAATATACGTTAGCTGATTTTGTTCGCCTGCCCAAGCTGTGGCAGAGTAGTTATTGTTTGCTGGTGCCGGGCGGGTTTGAAGTTAAACGGGCTTTGCGGGCGAATGTAGAATTCCGTCAGGCGAATCTATTGATGCCATTGGGTTTTTATCAAACCTTTGACTTGATCATGTGCCGTAATGTCATGATTTATTTTGATGAGGCATCGCGGAAAAAATTACTGGAAATATTGTATAATCACTTAGCACCGGGTGGATACTTATTTGTCGGATTGACAGAAATGCTGGGACAAGTCAAGGGATTTCGTTATGTCAGGGCTTCGGTGTATCAAAAGTGTAAAAATTGATAAAGTCTGGTGGTTCATATGGCCTTTGCAAAAATCAAGATAATTTTAATAGAATCTGATGAGGCCAGGCAGGAGTATCTGCGCGAGCAAATAGAAGGCGACCATACTATCGTCGTGGAAGCTGTTCTTGGCGAGGAAACCATGGTGGAACAAGCATTGGAGCAGGTAAATCCAGATATCCTCGTATTGAGTGGACTGGATGGGGAAGGAAAGATAGCGCAACTGCTGAATTGGGTTAAGCGCTGTCAAGCCATCCCAGTACTAGCCATTGCCCATACGATGGCTGAACAGATGTTCCTGAGCCATAGCGGGGCTGATGATGTGATTTTGTGCAATTCCAGTGAAAGTACGGCTGACAGTCGTCGTTTTTCGCTTATGTTGCAGCTGAAAATCAAATCGTTGATACGCCCCCGTACTGTACGTATCCGCTCTAAGACCGTGCCGGTCGATGACATACCGAAACCGGTCATGCCTGAAATAGGGTCGGCCAGGATGGCGTCTACCCGATTGATTGCTATCGGTGCTTCTTTAGGCGGCGTAGAGGCGACACTTACATTACTGCAAGCGTTGCCGCCCACACTGCCGGGCATCGTCATCGTGCAGCATATGCCACCAGGATTTACGCGTTCATATGCCCAGCGGCTTGACAGGGAGACACCTTTTTCGGTAAAGGAGGCCATGACCGGTAATGTCATTGCTGACGGCGGCGTATGGATAGCTCGCGGCGGTGAGCAATTGACCGTATATCAGAGCGGGGCTGCCTATTGTATTCGCAGCTCTCCCGGCGCGAAAGTAAATGGTTTCTGCCCGTCTGTAGATGTATTGTTCCATTCCGTGGCCCGCCAGGCCGGTGCCAGGGCTGCCGGCATTATTTTGACTGGTATCGGCAGGGATGGTGCTGCCGGCTTAAAGGCGATGCACGATAGAGGAGCGCCTACATGGGGACAGTCGGCGGCCAGCTGTGTCGTCTATGGAATGCCTGCAGCGGCTCGTCAGGTTGGTGCTGTCGACCAGGAAATGAATCTGATTGAAATGGCCAAGGTAGTACGAGCGTATTTTCGAAATTATGGAATCAGGAATCATAATGTGTAGGAGGATGTCAAATGGAAAATCATGTAGTATTGATAGCTGATGATGCAGCATTTATGCGTAAGATGGTGACGATTGCTTTGAATGAGGCAGGAATCACGAATATATTGGAAGCAAAGAATGGCGATGAAGCAGTAGCGTTATACCAGGAAAAGAAACCTGATTTAGTTTTATTGGATATAACCATGGCCGGTAAGTCTGGCTTGGATGCCTTGAAGGAAATCATGGCATACGACGGTTCTGCTAAAATTGTCATGTGTTCTGCTATAGGCCAGACCCAGGTCGTCATGGAGGCCATCCAGTGTGGTGCGCTCGATTACGTTGTCAAGCCATTCCAAAAGGATAAGCTCATTGAAACGGTACAGGGAATTCTCGAGTAAGGAAAAGGAGCAGACATTATGAGAAGTATTAAAGATATGTTGATTTCTCAGAAATTGAAATATACTTTTGCTGCTTTCGGTGCATTGTTTGTGGCCGGCATGGTGCTGGTCATGGTATTTGTCACCTTTTTATCCCGTGACTACAATGAGTTTTATTCGCAAGAATTTACTGTCGTCCGCGCCCGTGGCGAATTTGCTTTTAATAACCAAGGTGCAGCTAAGACCATAACTCGCATGATGGTCGCTTCGGAACTTACGGATAAGGTGGCTGCGGCGTCGACGGTAGATGAACAATCCAAGTTGTTAGTACGGCATTTTGCCAAGATGGAATCTTGCCTGGATGAGATGGACAATTCAGGTGTTTTGGATAAAGCTACGATTAATGAATTAAAAATGATCCTGCCCGGGTATAAAGCGATTACCGAGCAAATCACGAGTGCCTGTCGGTCTGGTGATCATGCTGAAGCCTTGCGGTTGCACCGTTCGTTTATGGCGACGAGTGATCAATTGGGCGAGCATATGACTAAAATCAGCGAATTGACGGATCAACAAGCCAAAGTGCGGACCGATGCGACGAGGACTATGCAATATATTACAGATGTTGTCATGATTATCGCTGCCATCATCGTTTTCATTGTTTTGCGCCTGCTTTATTCATCCCTGACCAGCTCCATCGTAAAACCGATTAAGGAACTTGAAAGTGTAGCCAAACGTATGACTGTGGGCAAATTGGATAATCAAGTCGAATATCACAGCAATGATGAATTGGGGCTTCTGGCAGAAACGTTCCGCCACATGAGCTATCAGCTTGCGTTATATATCAAGGAAATAACGGATTTTACTGAAGCAATTGCCCAGAGAAAACTTTCTCATCAATGTAAGATAACTTTTAACGGAGATTTCGAGGCAGTCAAAGATTCTTTGGAAGCAATTTCACGGTCTTTATCGTCATCTATATTACAGATTGGGACGAGCGCTGACCAAGTAATGAAAGGGGCCGAGCAGATTGCTATAGGCGGGCAATCATTGAGCCAGGCATCTGTTGAACAGGCCAGCTCCGTAACTGAATTGGCGGCCACGATCAATGATGTCTCCCAGCGGGTACAGGAAAATGCTGAAAGTGCCATGGAAGCCAGCCGCCACAGCGATATGGTGCGCAAGAATATCATTGATAGCACGACGTATATGAAACAAATGAACGAGTCCCTGCAGCGTGCGAAAGTCGTATCGATCCAGACGGCAGGTATTATCAAAGATATGGAAAACTTGGCGTTCCAGACTAACTTACTGGCTTTAAATGCCGCTGTCGAAGCGGCTCGTGCCGGTGAAGCCGGACGGGGGTTCGCCGTCGTGGCCAAGGAAGTACGGTCCTTGTCGAGTAAAGCTACGGAAGCGAGCAAGCATACGAATGATCTTTTGAATGAAGCGGTCAAACGGATTGGTGAAAGCGCGGATATGTCCAATAGCGCTGTCGTCATGCTCGATAAGGTGGCCAGCGATGTGCAGGATGTGGCTGGACGGGTCGATCACATTTCGTCTGTATCGAATGAACAAGCAACGGCTATCGCCCAGATTCGGGAAAGTATAGATATGATATCTCAGGTTATCCAGGAAAATTCGGCAACGGCTGAAGAAAGTGCTGCTTCTAGTGAAGAATTAACAGGTCAGATGCAGATGCTGAAGAGATTGGTTGAGGCTTATGAACTTTCGGAACAGGAGCACAAATGATGAAAACGAATTTTACGACACTAGATGAACAGTATAAAGACATGCTACAGGAACTAGGTAACATAGGCAGCGGTAACGCTGTATCCGCTTTATCGCAGATGCTTGGCGACCGGCTGGAGTTATCGATGCCTCAATGCAAAGTTGTAGCCAATACAAACCTGGATACCTTGTTGCAGGATAAGCGTTCCTTATATGTAGGCGTCGTACTATCTATAGAAGGAGACCTGCAATGCGTCATCGCCCTGCTCTTAAATGAAGAATTTGCCGTCATGGCCTTGGAACGCCTTGTCGGTGAAACCATAGATTCGGTAGAACAGCTTACGGAAATGCAACGGTCAGCTATTTGCGAGATTGGCAATATCATGTGCAATAGTTATGTTACCGCTCTGGCAGGCTTGTTAGGTATGCCTGCTACCGTATCTGTTCCATCGATGATCGTCGATACAGGTGAACGCATACTGAATCTATTCGTCAAAAATTATCTTGGTGCAGATTCAGAGTTATTGTTTGTCAAAAATAATTTTTATTGCCAGGATCAGTCGCTGGAAAGCCATATCCTGCTTCACCCTGATGTCAAGACGGTGCAGGATATATTGCAGCATTTATCCTGATAGGGGCGGCTTATGAGTTTTTTTAGCGAAGAAATGGCGCCGATGCTAGAGACCTATCTGATTGAAGCCAATGAATTGATGGCTGTATTTGACAGGCTCCTGGCAGTGGCTGAAGAAAGCAACAGTTTTTCCCTTGACGACATCAATGAAATATTCCGTACGGCTCACACAATCAAGAGTTCCAGTGCAATGATGGGCTTGGAGGAATTGAGCCGCTTGACCCATCGCATGGAGGATCTGTTCAATTTATATCGCAACGATCCCATACGCATACAAGGACGCGTAGCCGATGTACTGGAACCGTTGTATCAATACAGCGATTATGTCAAGCTGGAATTAGAACGGATGCATGAAGAGGATTTCGAACCGAAACAAGCCACGGAAATCGTAGCGGCGCTGGATCGTGAAATTGCCCAGATCCAGCAGCAGCCGGCTGAATCCCAAGCAGTGCCTGATTTGAGCGAATCGGTATCTGTACCACCGCAATCGGCCGTGACGGATGACGGCAAACCGATTTTGTCTGTACACGTAACGTTTACGGCTGACTGTCAAATGGTCAACGTGCGCTCCGTCGTCATATTGAAACAACTTGGAAGGTTTTGTCATGTCATTGGGACTGATCCGGCGGATCTTCAATCTCCGACAGCAGCGGATCAGATTAGTAAACATGGCTTAGTCATACGATTCTGTGCGCCTACGATCCAGCCTGTAATCAAGGCCTTGAAACGGAATTCGTACGTACAGGACGTAGCGGACATAACACCGCAAGAACAGTCTGCCGTCTCTGAGGCGGGGGAATCTTCAGGCGTACCCAAAAAGGATTTGGAAAAGATTACGGCGTCAGAAGCTTTTTTGAAACGCCGCAACGATAAATACATCAGTATGCGCTGGGACGATGTGCTGCGCTTGCAGAATATTACTGGTGAATTGATTACGAATCACTATATGTTAAAAAATATCCTGCAAAATGGTGCCGATCCGATCCGACTGGATGCCTTTGCCGAAACGTACAGCCGCTTGACGAGAGAGTTGGACAGGACGGTCTTGTCATTGTCCATGTTGTCTGTAGACAGTCTGATACCTCAGCTTAGCCGCGTTGTTCGGGATATGAGTAAAATAGAAGGCAAGGATATCGAATTTACTGTAGAAGGCGGCGAAATGGAAATTGATCGCCATCTATTTGAAAGTATAGCGAAGCCATTACTGCATATTATTCGCAACGCAGTGGATCACGGTATTGAAAAACCCGAACAGCGCCGTAAGGCGGGAAAGCCAGAGCAAGGCTTGATTAAGCTGATCGTGGAAAATCAAGGCGGTTCTGTCTTGTTCAGCGTGCAAGATGACGGTGCCGGCATGGATTCGCAGGCTATCTTGCGCAAGGCCAAGGAAAAAGGACTTTTGGAAAAGCCAATGGAAACGTATACACCAGAAGCTGCTTATCAGTTCATCCTGTTACCTGGTTTTTCTACAAATCGGCAAGTGACGGAGTTTTCCGGACGGGGTGTCGGCATGGATGTCGTGCACTCGATTGCGTCGGAATTTGGTGGCTCGGTCATGATCGATAGTAAGCCAGGCCAAGGGACTACCATGATGATGCAGATGCCCGTGTCGGTTACATCTGTCGATTGTATGCGTATACGTCTCGGCTCCATTACTTGTTTCCTGCCTTTGCGCAGTATCGATCAGGTCTACGTGTTGGATGAAGTACTACCCAATCTGTGCTGCCAGAAATACAGGGAATACTTGCGCTATGGCGAAGCTTTGATTCCTGTGCTGCATTTGCCCAAGGTGTATGGCATGACCGATGTGTCAGAGCAGTTTGTTTTGGTCATCCACAGCTTGCGGCGCTCGTTTTGCCTCATTACAGGGGCCATCGAAGACCAACAGCTAATCGTGGAAAAGAAGCTGCCTATGGTCTTGGACGATACCTATGAAGCTGCCACTGGCATCACTGGTTGTACTATATTAGGAGATGGGTCAATCGGTTTTATCCTCGATGCGAAACGGTTGTATGAACTGACCCAGAAAGAGGCCGCATATGAGTAGTGATACATCTATGCTTATGATTGTCGGCGCAGGGCAGGGACTGTACGCTTTTCCGGCCCATTCTATAGAAATCATCTTACCGACGCCACCATATACGCAGATGCCCTTGGCACCGGCCCATGTTTTTGGTGTGATGAATTACAAGAGCAGTATTGTCCCCGTGTATTCGCTGGCAGGTCTCGGCGGAGATGTTGCCGATGAGGAAACACCGTTTTGTCTGGTCGTCAAGACGAAGAAGGACCTCGTTGCCTTTGCGGTACAAAATATTTTGGGTGTACGGTCTAAGAATGAAGCTGTACTGCTCCAAATAGACAGGGAACATGCAGGTGAATTGCCTGTTGCAGCCTATCTCCAGTTTGAGCAGACTGTACAGCTTCTTGATATCTAAAAATGGATGACATATGTCATCCATTTTTTTTGTACTTGTTCTTGCCATTCCCTTTATTATTGCGTACAATTAATTTGACATGGTGGCATGTGACCGCCGTATAAAATGCCGTATGTTGAAAAGGACGTGCATAGACAGGAGTATAGATTATGAAACATTTGAAGATTGCCTATAGTTTCGACGTACAATATTATTTCGTCGACAGTGACCGCGATATCGTACCTGTAGAAAAAACAGATTTTACCGATGTGGCCGTAGCCGTTTTGTCGGATCAGGATTTTGATTACATCAATAAGATTGATGAGACTGGTTTTGGTATACCTATTGTTGTCATCATGCCCGGTGGAGAAAAAATGCCGCCTCAATATGTCGGTAAAGTAGACTGCGTCATTTCTGAAGAAACGGTCAATAAGAGCCGCTGTATCTCTACGGCAGAGCGTCTGGCTAGTAATTATGAACAAAAGGTACTGCCGCCGTTTTTTGCTGACCTCGTTGACTATGTCAGCGAAAAAAACAATCCTTTTGATTGTCCTGGCCATCAAGATGGGGAATTTTTCAAAAAGCATCCGGCTGGACGATATCTATATGATTTCTATGGCCCGCATATTTTCCAGTCTGATATATGTAACGCCGACGTCACTCTTGGAGATTTACTCATCCATGAAGGGCCGGCCCTGGATGCGCAGGATTTCGCGGCAGAAGTGTTTCATGCCGACAAGACATATTTCGTTCTCAACGGGACGTCTTCTTCAAATAAAGTTGTGACGAATGCTTTACTAACACCCGGTGATTTGGTCCTATATGACCGCAACAATCACAAGTCCGTAGCTATTGGTGCTTTAGTTCAGGCTGGAGCGACGCCAGTGTATCTCGAAACTGCCCGAAATCCCTATGGCTTTATTGGCGGTATTGATGCTCATTGTTTTGATGAAGCTTATCTGCGAGCATTGGCAGCAGAACGGGATCCAGCCAAGGCTGGTCAAGAACGACCATTCCGCCTGGCTGTCATCCAGTTGGGCACGTACGACGGTACGCTCTACAATGCCCGCTACGTCGTCGATAAAATAGGCCATCTGTGCGACTATATTCTCTTTGATTCAGCCTGGGTCGGCTACGAGCAGTTCATACCGATGCTGCGTGACTGCAGCCCGTTGCTTCTCCACCTTACAAAAGATGACCCCGGCATCATGGTGACACAGTCCGTCCATAAGCAGCAGGCCGGTTTTTCCCAGGCCTCGCAGATCCATAAGAAGGATAACCATATCAACGGTCAGAAACGGTATTGTAACCATAAACGGTTCAATAATTCCTTTATGGCCAATGCGTCTACGAGTCCTTTTTATCCCATGTTTGCTACGCTGGCCGTCAATGCCAAAATCCATGCCGGCGATGCCGGCCATAAGATGTGGCGTGATTGCGTCAAGATGGGCATAGAAGTGCGCAAGGATATCCTGCGGCGCTGCCGCTATATCCGGCCTTTTGTGGCCCCCGTGGTCCATGGACGGCCCTGGCAGGAAGGCGTGACCGAACAAATGGTGGATGACCTAGCTTATTTTACGTTTGAGCCAGGAGAAAAATGGCATGCTTTTGAAGGCTATGGACCGGGACAATATATCGTCGATCCCTGCAAGCTGCTCTTGACAACACCGGGAATCGATGCCGAATCTGGCGAGTATGAAGCATTTGGCATTCATGCCAATATATTGGCGACGTACCTGCGGGGCAACGGTGTCATTCCGGAAAAATGCGATTTGAATTCTATCTTGTTCCTGCTGACGCCGGCTGAAAATAAAAATAAACTCCGCTTCCTTACATCCCAGCTCGTGCGGTTCGAACGGTTCATAGAAAATGATGTGCCCATGGAAGAAGTCCTTTTGGGCGTATATAATTCCCATCCAGCCCGCTACGCCGGTTATACGATCCGGCAGCTATGCCAGGAGATGCATGATTTCTATAAAGATCTCCACGTCAAGGATCTGCAGAAGAAACTGTTTCGTCATGATTTCTTCCCAGCCTATGCTATGAGTCCCCAACAGGCCCAATATGCTTTTATACGCGGCCAATCTGAATTGGTGCCCCTCGACCAGATTGAAGGACGGATTGCCTTGGAAGGAGCGCTGCCTTATCCGCCAGGAGTCTTGTGCGTCGTACCCGGCGAACGGTGGTCGGCTACAGCCGTCCAGTATTTCCAAGCTTTGGAACAGGGCATGAATGTCCTACCCGGATTTGCTTCAGAAATCCAGGGGGTGTATCTGGAAAAGGAAGGGATGAAGACGAGAGCGTACGGCTACGTTTTATCGCGTGAAGCTGAAGCGGATATAATGGCTTAGCTCATACGGAAACACATTCACATAGCGTTGTCGTGGCAATCCATAGTCGTTACCGCCAAGAAAACGGAATCCTTTATTTGTGCGTATAGCCTCTGCTTGCCTTCGTGCAGGCTAAGTGTTTCATAGCATATAAAAATAAACACCAATGAATTTATGTGCTGAGCATATCAATGTGCTCAGCACATAAGAATCATTGGTGTTTTAGTTTTCTTTATATATTAAAAGCTGGGCAGGATAGCACCCTGATATTTGTCTTCAATGAATTTTTTTACTTCAGGAGACTGCAAGGCTTTGATGAGCTTTTGGATTTCCGGACGAGATGTATCACCAGCGCGGACGACGAGGATATTGGCGTACGGGGAGTCTTTCTTTTCCAGGAACAAGGCGTTCTTCAACGGATTGAAGCCCGCTTCCAAAGCGAAGTTCGTATTGATGACGGCGATGTCTACATCATCGATGGAGCGGGGAATCTGAGCGGCTTCCAATTCGACGAACTGCAGGTTTTTGCTGTTGCTGGCGACATCGTTTACAGTAGATGTGATGTTGCTGGCGTCTTTTAAGGTAATCAGACCAGCCGCCTGCAGGATGAGCAAGGCGCGGCCGCCGTTTGTCGGGTCATTCGGGATAGCTACTTTCGAGCCATCTTTCAATTCCTTCAAATCTTTAATCTTTTTGGAATATACACCCATGGGTTCCAAATGGACCTTGCAGGCTTCTTCCAGTTTCAAATTGCGTTCCGAAGCGAATTTATCCAGATAGGGCTTGTGCTGGAAGAAATTGGCATCTAATTCTTTGTCAGCTAAAGCCAGGTTTGGCTTTACATAATCAGTGAATTCGACGATTTTCAGATCCACGCCTTCTTTTGCCAGGAGCGGCTTGATTTCGTTCAAGATTTCACCGTGGGGAACCGGCGTAGCGCCGACGGTGACCGTGACGTTTTTCGTGCTTTCTTTGCTGCCGGAAGAGCTGTTGCTGCTGCCGCCGCAGCCACCGGCGATGACTGCCAGGGATACGAGAGCTGTCGTGAGAAATAGTGTGATTTTTTTCATGATGATACCTCCATAGAATGATTTGACCGCTATGCTTTTCCGGAAAGAAACAAAAAACCTCTTCCGAAAGAAAGAGGTTAAAGTTACCATTTCTTTATCTCTCGGAAATAATCCGCAGGAATTGGCACCGCGTTGACGGTTGCCGGGTTTCATAGGGCCAGTCCCTCCACCACTCTGGATAAAGCATATGCAATTGTCTTGTTGTCAAGTATAGCACGCGCCGTGCATTTGTCAAGCAATTTTTAAGATAGAAATTATTTATCGACATATTTAATGTCATGTGTCCATTAAAAATGCTTGCAACAACTTTGAAATTAGTGTTTAATAAAATATAATAAGGTATGGTTTGCGAAACGCATTTTCATACCAACAGGCATGATTAATCCTTGAATTGGCTGGCTATCAAACATAGAGGTTGGCAAGAATCCAGGGCAGACAATGACTGTGGGTCGGGGCACCCCTTGTGATTGCACTCGCGAAGGCCGCCGTTGAGTTGCTGAGGTAGGCCAATACCACATCGTGCGCTCAGACATACGAGAAGGGCGGCTGACCGAACGCTCGCTCCGCTACAAGGGGACACCCCGTCCCGCTGTTC
>Ga0163159_1001133_pt1 | contig 27143 bp, 20 predicted proteins | sample BioMet9_FD_108702 | JGI IMG/M metagenome (GOLD analysis project Ga0163159, IMG submission 108702) | Microbial communities from bioreactor (seeded with sewage sludge) at Lawrence Berkeley National Lab, California, USA - Biofuel... | ecosystem: Engineered > Bioreactor > Anaerobic > Unclassified ... | reverse complement strand
GGGAGGGATCGACAAACGGCAGATAAATTTGGATCAAGTTGAGGAGTTCCCAATTATAATGCCACCGAAAGAAAGACAGCAACAATTTGCCACCTTTGTTAAATCCACAGACAAATCAAAACAAGCAATAAGAAAATCTTTAGATGAGACACAACTTCTATTTGATTCTCTTATGCAGAAATATTTTGGCTGATATTTGATATACTTCTATCAAAAAGAGGTATATCAAATGAAAAAAGAAATATTTGCTGTGTTAGAAAAAATGTCGGATTATTTGAATGCGTCACAGATGAAGGTATTGCAGGAGGTTTTGCTTGAAAAACTGGATGATGAGCCTAAAGGTTCAGATTTATATGTGAGCAATGCGGAATATTTGGATATGTTTATATCCGCAAAAGACATTGAAGGATGCTCTGAGCGCACATTGACATATTACCGCTCAACCATTAAAAGCATGCTTTCACGGATCAACCGCCCGGTGCAGAAAATCACGACTGAGATGCTTAGGGAATATTTGGGGAATTATCAGGGTATCAACAATTGCAGTAAAGCAACGATTGACAATGTCAGAAGGAATTTGTCCAGTTTCTTTTCATGGCTGGAAAATGAGGATTATATTATTAAGAGCCCAATAAGGCGAATACATAAAGTAAGAACAGGAACAACAGTTAAAGAAACCTTTACGGATGAAAATGTTGAATTGATGAGAGATGCATGCCCGAAGATAAGGGATCTTGCAATGATCGATATCTTATATTCAACGGGAATGCGTGTAGGTGAGCTGGTTAACCTTGACATTGATGACATTGACTTTAATGAACGGCAATGCATTGTTCGTGGTAAAGGGAATAAGGAACGCCAGGTGTATTTTGATGCCAGAACAAAATTACATTTGCGAAAATACGTAGACAGTCGCAAAGACAATAATCCGGCATTGTTTGTTACATTAGACAGACCGCATGAGCGACTTAAAATAAGCGGTGTTGAAATAAGACTGAGGGAACTGGGCAGAAGGCTGAACATAGAAAGAGTGCATCCGCACAAATTTCGAAGATCAATGGCCACGCGTGCGATCGACAAGGGAATGCCGATTGAACAGGTACAGAAATTACTTGGGCACCAACAGATTGATACGACAATGCATTATGCAATGGTGAATCAAAATAATGTAAAGATGTCACACAGAAAATATATTGCATAGATATCTATAATAGCAGACCGAATCTGTATTAAGAGAAAATTTATATGAAGAGTTTAATTATCTGGATTTGGGAAATACCAAATCTGCCGCGGAACAAGGGAGACGGCTTCTGACCTTTCAACAAGATAATTTAATTTGAAAGGAAAGAAAGCATTTATGAAAACTGAATATTTTAAAAGATACCTGTTCCTTGGCATAGGTTTATTTGTTATGTCTTTTGGAGTCGCATTTTCTATAAAGGCAAACCTTGGCACATCGCCTATTTCCAGTGTCCCGTATGTGATAAGTTTGATTTTTCCGCTGACAGTAGGCACGGTGACTATAGTGATGCATTGTGTTTTTATTCTTTTGCAGGTTTTGATCTTGAGAAAGAGGTACCAGTTGATTCAACTGATGCAGCTGCCAGTAGCCTTTGTCTTTGGCGTAATGACAGATCTTGCTGTGTGGTTGCTGGGAGGCGTGACATATTCTTCTTATCCGATGCAATGGTTTTTGTGCATTATTGGTATCGTGATGGTCGCCGTAGGTGTCAGCATGGAAGTCGCGGCAAATATTGTAACTCTGGCTGGTGAGGGACTAGTGTTAGCAATATGCGAAGTCGCACCTGTGAAATTCGGCAATATGAAAATGTGCTTTGATGGCATTCTGGTGGTAACAGCTGTTTTAATCGGGATTTGTGCAAAAGGTGTATTGTTGGGAGTGAGAGAAGGTACAGTTGCAGCAGCAGTGTTTGTAGGCATGCTTTCCAAACAAATCTGTAAGCCAATGATGATATTTATGGATAAAACCATAAATAAAAAGAAAATTTAGGAGCATATTCAGATAAGTCGAGCACTTTATGAATATCTGATGGATTTGTGATTGAAATTGATGCTAAAATTATTTGATGATGTTTTGAAAATTAAAAATGGTAAGAATCAAAAAGCAGTAGAAACCCCTTATGGGAAATATCCTATTTATGGTAGTGGTGGTGTGATGGGGTACGCTGATAATTATATTTGCAAAGCCAACACTGTAGTAATTGGTAGAAAGGGTAGTATAAATAATCCTTTATTTGTGGAAGAACCATTTTGGAATGTCGATACAGCGTTTGGATTAGAAGCGAACACCTCAATATTAAATCCTAGATTTTTATATTATTTTTGCAGAAATTTTGATTTTAAGAGATTAAATAAAACCGTAACTATACCAAGTCTTACAAAGTCAGATTTATTACAGGTAAGAATAGATGTTCCAGAGATTCCAGTTCAAGGAAGAATTGTTAACAGACTTCAAAGTATAGAGAGAATTATCTCGCTAATGGAAAAACAACTTGAAGAACTTGATGGTTTGAGCAAATCCCGATTTATCGAGATGTTTAAAAATGGGAAATATCCGATTGTGCGTGCTGATAATTTGTGCGAATTTATCACCAAAGGAACTACACCGGCTTCAAACGAAATTATTGATAGGCCATTTGATAACTGTATTCCCTACCTGAAGGTCTATAATCTCAGTTTCGATGGGAGAATGCTGTTTTTTCAAAATCCTCAATATATCAGCCGAGCTGTTCATGAGGGTAAGCTGGCCCGCTCAAAAGTGTACCCAAACGATGTATTAATGAACATTGTTGGCCCGCCACTGGGAAAGTTCTCACTTGTGAATTCGGACTTTCCAGAATGGAATATCAATCAGGCAATTGCCATTTTCCGTGCCAAGGAGAAAGTCCTTCCAAAGTTCTTGCTTCATGCACTAATGCAGCCTGATGTTCTAAAGCCTTTTCTTGAAAAAGCTCAAGGCGTTCGGCAGTTGAACTTCAGCTTAGAGCAATGTCGAAATTTGAAGTTTCCTTTGCCACCTCTTGATGAACAAGCAGAATTTGTTCAGTTCGCCGAACAGACCGATAAATCAAAAATGCATAATCGTCTTCATCATAATTTAGCTTGCAAAAATGCGCATTACAGTGGTACAAATCTGAATATTGACATATAATTATGTATATTGGAATCTGCATTACCTGGCATTAACAGATTTATGAACTTATATGAAGGAAGGGCATAGACTATGACCAACTATGATTATCTGAAATCCGATCCACAGTTCGACACCTTTGTTGATGTGGCGATATCTGCGGAAAAGATTATCCATATTGATCCTGAGGCGAGTATTATCAATTGCCGCAGGTCTATGGAGTTTGCCATCAAGTGGATGTATTCGGTAGATAAGTCATTGGTCGTACCTTATCAGGACAATCTGTCCAGTCTGATGCATACTGAGGAATTCCAGGATATTGTGGATGAAGATCTGTGGCACAGGCTGAATTTCATACGCCGCATGGGGAATAACGCGGCGCATACAGGCAGAAAGGTAACTTTTGATCAGGCATCCTTATGCCTGCAGAATCTTTTTATCTTTCTTGACTTTGTGGCATATTGCTATTCAGACCATTATGAGCAAAGAGAATTTGATATATCGCTTCTTGAACAGCAGAAGCAAGAGACAAAGCCGGCTGCTGTGCCGGAAGCTGCGGATCTTGATTTCAAGGCATTGATAGCCGAAAATAAAGCTTTGAAGGAAGAGCTGACCAGCAGGCGGGAGGCACAGGCGCCGGAATATATTTCAAAACCGCTTGACTTATCTGAATTTAAGACAAGGAAAATATATATTGATTCCATGCTTGTGGATGCTGGATGGACAGATGGCAAGGACTGGCTCAACGAAGTGGAGCTGTCCGGCATGCCGGACAAATCAGGAGTTGGTTATGCTGACTATGTTTTATATGACGATTCTCACAGACCGCTGGCAGTGATTGAAGCCAAGAAAACCTGCGTGGATGTGTCCAAGGGACGCCAGCAGGCGAAACTGTATGCAGATCTGCTCGAGAAGAAGTGCGGACGCAGGCCGGTTGTATTTCTGACAAATGGATTTGAGACAAGAATTGTTGACGGTCAATATCCGGAGAGAAAATGCGCTGCCATTTATTCCAAGAGAGATCTGGAGAAATGGTTTAATTTGCTTACAATGCGGACCAGGCTGCACAATATCAGTATTGATAAGAACATTGCGGGCAGATACTATCAGGAGGCAGCTGTAAAAGCGGTCTGCAGCGCATTTGATGAAAAAAATAAACGAAAGGCTCTGCTTGTCATGGCAACCGGGTCAGGGAAGACAAGGACGGTAATAGAACTCTGCAATGTACTTTTAAACAGGGGATGGGTGAAGAATGTTCTTTTCCTGGCGGACCGGAATTCGCTTGTTACACAGGCCAAGAGAAATTTTGTGAATCTGCTGCCAACTCTTTCCTGCTGCAATTTATGCGAAGATAAAAGCGACTATAGTGCGCATTGTGTTTTTTCTACTTACCAGACGATGATCAATCTGATCGATGACGCAAAGGATGATGAGGGAAAAGTCTTTTCCTGCGGCCATTTTGACCTGGTTATCTGCGATGAGGCACATAGATCGATATACAATAAATACCGTGATATTTTCAACTATTTTGATGCGCCGCTTGTAGGGCTTACGGCGACGCCAAAGGATGAGATCGATAAGAATACATATTCAATATTTGACCTGGAGAGCGGAGTGCCTACCTACGGTTATGAACTGGCGCAGGCAGTGAAGGATGGATATCTTGTTGATTTCCAGTCGGTGGAAACGACATTGAAGTTTATTGAGCATGGCATTGTATATGATGAATTGTCGGATGAAGATAAAGAAGAGTATGAAAATACATTTGAGGAAGAAGACGGGGAAGTGCCGGAAGCCATCAATTCATCAGCGCTGAATACGTGGATCTTCAATGATGATACCATTAAAAAGGTGCTGGATATCCTGATGACGAATGGTATCAGGATCAATTATGGCGAGCGTCTCGGGAAAACGATTGTCTTTGCCCGGAATCACAATCACGCCGAGAAGATTCTTCAGATATTTCACAAAGAGTATCCACATTTGCCGAATGACTACGCGAAGGTCATTGATAACCGCATCAACTATGCGCAGAGCGCGATAGACGAGTTTTCTGATCCTGAGAAGCTTCCGCAGATCGCGATCTCTGTTGATATGCTTGATACCGGTATCGATGTGCCGGAAGTGCTGAATCTTGTTTTCTTCAAGAAGGTTATGAGTAAAGCAAAATTCTGGCAGATGATCGGGCGCGGTACGAGAATGTGCCCGGGACTCTGTGACGGGAATGATAAGGACAGGTTTTATATCTTTGACTTCTGCGGCAATTTTGAATTTTTCCGGATGAACAACGGGAAACCCACGGCGAATATGATCGCTCTGCAGGGAGCCATATTTAATCTGGAATTTCAGATCGCGTATAAGCTGCAGGATATGGATTACCAGACAGAGCGCCTGATTGCGTACAGGAAAAGACTTGTTGAGATGATGACGGGCAAGGTCCAGGAACTGAACAGAGAGAATTTTGCGGTTCGTCAGCATCTGAAATATGTGGATACGTATTCTGCAGAGGGAAATTATCAGGCACTGACATATGAGGATACTCTGAATGTGGCGTATGAAGTGGCGCCGTTGATTTTGCCGGATGTAGATGAAATCAGCGCTGTGCGCTTTGATGCCCTTATGTATGGCATTGAACTGGCATATCTGGTCGGGAAAAAGTATACAAAGGCAAGGTCTGATCTTTTGAAGCGGGTTAACGGGATAGCCGGTGTTGCCAATATTCCGGAGATCCAGGCAAAATCAGATCTGATACAGAAGCTCATTCACACGGATTATCTTGAAAATGCAGGGATAAATGAGTTTGAGCATATCAGAGAAGAACTGCGTAATCTGATGAAGTATATTCCGCTGGTTTCTGTCCGCTATGACACTGATTTCTCGGATGATATTCTGAGTACAGAGTGGAGAGACTCAGAACTGGAGAACGATGAGCTGGCGAATTATAAGGCAAAAGCAGAGTATTACGTCAGACAGCATCAGGACAACATTGCTATTGCAAGGCTTAAAACAAATCAGCCGCTGACGGAAACTGATGTGAAGAATCTGGAAGGAATTCTCTGGAGTGAGATCGGAACGAAAGAGGAGTATCAGAAAGAGTTCGGGGAAAAGCCATTGGGAGAATTTGTGCGGGAGATCGTCGGACTTGATATGAATGCAGCGAAGGAGGCTTTCTCAGAGTATCTTGATGGGGCAGATCTTGACAGCAGACAGATATATTTTGTGAATCAGATCGTGGAGTATATTGTGCATAACGGGATGATGAAGGATCTGTCGGTACTGCGGGAGTCACCATTTACGGACCGTGGCAGTGTAGTAGATATATTTACCGATATAAATATCTGGAATGGGATACAGAAGGTCATCGCTCAGATCAATTCTAATGCGGCGGCATAGAGAGATGGATCTATAGCAATAAGGGATCCGCCTAATCAGTTCTTATCGATATAAACAAGATCATACAGGCCATATTTGACTATCCTGTCAAATACATGCCTGTATTCTTTTTCGTTTTTCAGATCGTGTTCATACCAGTCTTTCAGCAGGGCGAATGTACCGGTCAACTGATACTTTATGACAATATTTGCCTCTGATTCGTTGATTCGGCTGCTTTTGAGCCATTTCGGGACCATGTACTTCTGAAGATAATCCTCTAACGCCTTTAAACCTGTGCCGTCGGAGATATAAAAGAAAAAATAGAACAGTTCAGGATTCTGCTTAACTGAGTCGAACAGATTGTTAAAAAATTCAAATGTATTTTTATCATATTTGTATATGGAGCAGGTGCTGATCAGTTTAGTGGAATAGTCGGATTCCATTTCTTTCGTAAGGTCTGTGATCGTGTCAAAGTGTAAATAGAAGGTGCCGCGGTTGATATCGGCTTCTTTGCATATATCGGTGATGGTTATTTTCGAGATATTTTTTTTGTCTCTGAGAAGTTTGATAAAACTGGTCTTTATTGCCTTGTGAGTTCTGTTGTAACGACGATCCTGAAGATTCATAATTGCTCCTTTACTGAACAAATGTTTAAGATCTGTTTCTTATCATACAAAATCGAAAAAGATGATTATTGCTTCCGTTTTACGGTAATTATATGATAGTAAGCAGAAATAATCAACAGCATGTTCAGTAAATGGAAGGAGAATAATCATGAAACAGGAATATGAGATCCTATTTACCCCAGCGAAGATCGGTACATGTGAGATCAAGAACAGGTTCGTGATGGCGGCTATGGAAGGCACAACATTATTAGGATGGCATCTTGGCAAAGGCTATGACCCTGGAGCGCGGGATCTGCTTATTGACAGGGCTAAGGATGGGGTCGGCCTCATTATTACAGGCGCTACATTCATAACGAGTGCCACAAAATATGAGTTTGTAGGTCAGCATCCGGAGGCGTTTGCTGGTGTGCAGGACCTGATGGATGAGATCCATTCGTATGGAACAAAGTGTTTCTTCCAGCTGTCTGCCGGCGCTGGGAGGATCTTTCCGCTGCCAAAGGCAATGTATGATAACCTGGAAGCGACCAGCAAGGCTTTTAAATTAGACAAGTTTCTGGCTTCCGCTGATGCCGGGCTGCCGAATGTATGGATACCTGAGTATAAGACAAAACAGTTATCTGCCGGGGAAGTGGAAGCCCTTGTTCAGGGAATGGCGGATGCTGCGTATCTGTGCAAGGAAAATGGGGTTGACGGAGTTGAAGTCCACGCGCTTCACGAAGGCTACCTGATGGATCAGTTCGCGCTTAAGTACACGAACCATCGGACTGATAAATACGGAGGCCCTCTGGAGAACCGTCTGCGCTTTGCCCTTGAGGTGGTAAAGGCGATCAAATCCAGATGCGGAGCAGATTTTCCTGTTATTTTGCGTTATTCTGTGACATCGAGGACAAAAGGATTTAATGAAGGTATTATCCCTCAGGATATGATTTCCCGGGAAATCGGCAGGACGATGGAAGAATCTGAAAAAGCTGTCGGGATCCTGACGGAAGCCGGCTATGATGCGTTTGATGGCGACAACGGCACTTATGACGCGTGGTATTACGCTCATCCGCCGGTATATATGCCGCTGAACTGTAATTTAAATGCTGTTGAGCATATAAAAGAATTCACGGACAAGCCGGTCATCTGCTCCGGAAGGATGCAGCTGGATGATGCGGCAAGATCTATCTCCGCAGGTAAGACGGATATGGTAGGAATTGCCAGACAGTTTTTAACTGATGAAAAATATCTGACAAAAGTCCGTGAGGACCAGGAGGAGGATATCCGCCCGTGCATTTCCTGCCATGTGGGCTGTTTCCCGGTGGGATTATGGAAAAACCATGGAGCGGATTTTGATCTTAATAAGGCGCAGTGTGTCTGCGCGCTGAACCCAAGGACCAGACAGGAAAAGAAATATACTGTGGTTCCGGCAAAGGAAAGCAAGGCAATAGCGGTCATCGGCGGTGGTATAGCGGGCATGGAATTCGCGCTGCAGGCTGTTAAGCGTGGCCATACAGTAACGATCTACGAAAAAAGCGATAATCTTGGCGGAGTCTTCAATCAGGCTGCCAGGTTTACTTTTAAAGAAAAGGACCGAGATCTTCTCACATATTATCGGACTCAGATCCAGAAGTCTTCAGTAAATGTGAAGTATAACACAGAGATCCATTCATTAACGGAGATTGAGGAGGATGAGCTTGTTATTGCGACCGGAGCGCTGAGGGCAAGGACCCTGCCGGATCCCGGCGGATGTATGGTGACAGCGCTTGACTTTCTGAAGGGAGATATGGATCCTGGAGATAAAGTCGCTGTAATCGGCGGCGGTCTGACAGGCTGCGAGATAGCTTATGAATTAGCGCTTAAAGGCAAACATCCGTATATTATCGAAATGATGGATGATATTCTGGAAATACCGGGATCGTGCATGGCGAACACTAATTTTCTGAGAGACGCTTTTAAGTACTACGGAGTGGATCTGTACACGTCCGCAAAAGTAGAAGATGTAAGGAAAGGCTTTATCACGGTCTTGACAGAAACAGGGGAAGACAAAACTCTGGAAATGGATGATTGTATCGTGTCGATTGGATATGAAAAAGGGATCCCGTTCAAAAGTGAAGATACCGGAAAACATGTTTATACAATTGGAGACGCGGACAAAGTGGCGAATCTCATGAATGCTATATGGAGCGCAAATGATCTGGTCATAGAGCATTTCCAATAATTAGGAAAGATCCCCGCAGCTCCGGTAAATATCGGAGCTGCGGGGATTTTTTATGTTGTGGCGGCTGTCAAGACTACCCGATTGCATAGTGCAATATTTCTGTAAAATGTAGAATTTGTTTTCGAGTATTCACAAATGTAACAGAAATATCAGGTACTTTTTGGTAAAAACGTTTACATCGTTTAGCGATAGATAATGTTATAATAAAGTGCAGTTAATTTTAGTTAATTGTAGAATAACATCAAGGACGGGCAAATAAATGCTGAAAATAGCTATATGTGATAACGAAAGAATCGACATGCTGTGTCTGCTCGATCTGGTGGCTCTGTATCTGGGTTCTCATCCGGATAATCAGGGTATCGTTGTTTCTTTTTATAATTCCAGAAAGCTGGCGGAATGCATAAGTGCCGGTACGATTTTCGATATATATATGCTGGATATCCTTATGCCTGATATGAACGGCATTGAGATAGGCAGGCTGCTGCGCGAAAAGGTCCCGGATGCCCCGATAATCTACATAACATCGTCTGAGGAGTTCGCTCTGAACGCGTTCGAGAATCATGCCATAAGATATCTTGTGAAGCCGATAGCCAGGGATGAGCTCGATTCAGCTCTGGATCTTGCCTTTTCCCTGTGTGTAAAGGAAAAGCCGACAGTGTACGCCGTAAAGACAAAAGAGGGAGAAGCAGCTGTCCCGGCCGAAAAGATCATCTATATAGAAAACAGGCTCAGGACGGCTGTGTATGTGCTCGAGTGCGGCAAGACTGTCGAGAGCGTGAGGATACGCAGTTCATTTGAGGATACAGTGGCTGTACATGATGATCCGAATTTTATGCAGCCGCATAAGTCATTTTTTGTCAACATGAATCATATACAGGTGATGACAAATGAGTCGATCACCATGGACAACGGACAGTCCGTTCCTATAAGCAGAGGGTTTAAAAAGAGCGCTGAGAAACAGTATCTTGATTTCGTTTCTGACAGGAATGGTGTTTTAAAATGAGTTACAGTCTTTTTGTGATGATGCGTGTGTCTATGCTTTTCCTGCTGGCATATTTCTGGTGCTTCCAGCCGCACAGATACGGGAAAGCCAAGTCATTGCTTATCCTTGCCGTCTGCTATGCCGCCACGACATTTCCGGATATGGTTTTTGACGCGAACACGATTTTCTCTGTCACGAAGATCTCCAACTTTGCCGCGGTGTTCAACCTGCTGGTGGTAAGCATTACGGCGTTTGTTTTCGGCGTGCACAGAGATGACCGTACTGTGCTTACTGTGATCACAGCCTGCACCTATGAATTGACAGGCATATCTTTTAACTCTATCATTTATTGCCATACCGGCAGAAATTCCGCGATATCGCTTGCGGCACAGATCGTCTTTATGCTGACGCTGCTGCTGATAATGAAGAGAAATGACCGCCGGGTCTCGATGTCCGAAATGCTGGATGCTCTGAGAGACAGATGGAAACTGTGTATAGTCACCGCTATGAACTTTGTGTCAGTTTACGCGGCGTCGGTCTGGCCGGGCAATGTGGTATATTCCGAGCTTAGCCGGGTGCTGACCGTCATCATGATCGCCCTTACGCTGGCGTATTATCTGGTTGTCTTTTCACTGATGAATGCCCAGATGAAGGGTGACAGACTGGAAATGAACAACGAATTTCTGGAGACCTACGCCGCCGGCCTGGAACGGCAGCTGGAAAAGGATATGAGAAACCAGGAGACGATGTCGATCATCCGCCACGACATGAGACACAGGGAGAGCATGATATTGTATTATCTCGATTCTGGTGATACTGACCTGATACGCGATATGCTGATTTCTACGAGCGAGAAGATGAGCAAAACTGCAGAAAAGAGATACAGCCTGAATCCAGAGCTGAATATTCTGCTTGCCGACACCGCACTTAAGGCGTCCGAAAACGATACAAGATTTGAGTGCAGGTGTGAGGTAGAAGAAATACCTAAATTTATCATGACTGAATTGATGACGGTAGTGCTCAATCTCCTTGAGAACGCGCAGAAAGCGGCATCAGCCATTCCTGAGAAAGATAAGCGCTTTATATCCTTCAGTATGATCCCGGTGGGATCACAGGTGGAGATCGAGGTAGATAACTCATATACCGGTGAGCTGGAGCTCGATAAAAATACAGGTCTGCCGCTCGCAAGATCCCAAAACGGACACGGTTACGGGCTGCGCAGCGTGCTCGCGTTCTCGGGAAAATATCATGTGCCCTACACGTGCGAAACGGATGGCGGCGTTTTTCGCATCAGGATGCTGGTCCTGATCCAATACACAGACTGAAAAAAAACTTACAGGCGTCTGAGCTGTTTATTTTACAGAGCTGACAGAGAGCTCCTTCTTAATCGAGGGAGCTCTTTTTTGCCCACATTAATGTTTGCGCTATGCAACAAAACGGTCCGTTTTCGTGAAAAAGTGGACAGGAAAAGTAGGAAATTAGGCTTATAATATTGCTGATAGCAAAGAAATATATCAATTCAGTAAACACATTAATACGAATAATTAAGGAATAGATCCATTTGTAATGCTGATTTGTTAAAATTTTCCTTTGCCTGATATGTGAAAAATAAGACATAAAATCGATGAGTGGGAGTACATCAGAAAGGGAGGACGCAGAAACATGATGAAGATCTTGATCTGTGATGATGATAATTACTGGATACAGCGATGCAGGGAAGAACTGAACAAGCTGGCTGATAAGAATAACATCAGCATAGAGATCCAGTCTGTTTCGTCCGGCCCGGAACTTCTTTTCTTTCTTGACTCAAAATATATTGATGCAGACCTTATCTATATGGATCTGCACATGCCTGAAATCGACGGTTTTGAGACGGCAAGGATAATACGCAGGCGCGGCTTCCATATGGATATCGTATTCTGTACCAAAGACGGCAGCCGCGCGGCGGATGCCTTTGATGTTGATGCCCTGAACTATCTGGTTAAGGGAGAAACATCCGAGGCCAGGTTTGAGAAGGTTTTTTTAAAGGCTGAGGCAAGAAGTGAGCAGCGGAGCTCTGAATATATCATGTTCTCCTACGCAGGCGAACATGTTCAGATCGCGGTAGATATGATCCGTTACTTTGAGGTCAGGAACCGCATAGTAACTGTGCATTATCAGAAAGAAAATTATCAGCCGGGAACGTTTTCGTTCTACTCTTCACTGTCGAAGATAGAAAAATGTCTGCAGGGGAGGATGTTTGTCAGGATCCATAATTCCTATCTTGTCGGAGAAAGATATATCCTGCGCAAGGGCACCAGGCAAGTAACTCTGACCAGCGGCGAAGTGCTGCCTGTGGGACGAGCGTATACGAAAAACCTGATGGAACGGTGCCTGTCGGTTTCAACCTTAAACATGCATTTTTCAACCTGTCGGGGGACATATGAAGCCAATTAGTTTATCATATCTAATGCTTAATAGTAAGCAATTAAGATCCAACAGTGCCGTGCTTATACATGAGAGATCTCAGTGAAGGGCCGGCATTTTGGGTGTTTACAGATAATTATACGGGAGATGCTTTATGAATATCAAGATTCGACAATTTTTTAAAAACCATAGAATTGTCCGGAAACTGGAGTCATTTTTCCTCATCGGCATTATGCTGGCAGGCTGTCTGCTGATTACACCGTCAGTTGCCTCTGCTGACAACAGTTCGGCATCTCCGACCCAGAGCTCATCATCTGACGAAGCTTCATCGCCTTCTTCAGCGGGACAGGCAGCCGAGACGACAGCTGAGACGAAGCAGGAAAGCAGCGATGCGGCTTCAGAATCTTCAGCTGATCAGTCGGAGAGCTCAGCGTCTGAGACTCAGTCTTCGGAAACATCAGCTGAAAGCGAAACTTCCGTGCAGCAGAAAGCAAAGGCCAGCCTTCTTGGCGCGTCGGGTACATGTAAGGTATATATCGACGGCACAAACGGCGGAATAACCTTTTACGCAGGAGCATCTACGAATTATCAGTCAGTCACATCCGGCAGTTCCATCACTCTGCCGACAGTCAGCAGTATGACTAATCCCAGCAGATACAACTATGTTCTCAAGGGCTGGTACGATATCTCAAATAATAAATACTATCAGCCGGGAGCCACGGTGACTATAACGAATGATACTGTATTTTACGCTGACTGGATAGCAGGCAGCTACAGCATCGGCCAGGACAGCAATACGGTGTCAACTGTAGACACAAGCTCCTTCGTGACGACCAGTCTTTTTGACTACAGCGATCTTTTTAATGTTTACTCACTTACAAAGGCTATAAACTGGACAGGTTCGGGCTGGTATAACCCTACTTATACAGCTGCAGAGACCTGGACATATACGACCGGGACAGCGGATACCGGAACTCAGTCCAAAAAATTTCTGATGGTGGACGGACATCAGTCTGTTAAAAATTGTATTGCAAGGGCAGCCAGCCGTTCAACAGGAGATAACGGGAATCAACAGGGTACTAATTCCAATGCTATCGGCAATGGTACCATCACGACCGGGCTCATGGACAGGGCCACAGATCTTTTTAAGACAGACGGGTCAGTGATCGGGGTCAATTACATAGGGACCGGCAATAATCTGTTTCAGTATGACAGTTCCAGTTCTAGCAGCCATTACGGATACTACTATTACGACAGCACGAAAAACGCGGCTTCCTACAATAAAAATGACAACAGCTTCTACGTCTACAACTATACGGTAAATACCAATGCCGGCGGTGATACCAACGGAGACTTTCTTCCCTTCAACTATGGCACTGCTGGAACGACTTTCGATGACGGCAATGGCAAACAGACGGGATCAGATTTCGCGAATTACTGGTTCGGCATGAAGACAGATATCAACTTTTATCTTCCGGATGACAGCTCGTCGGATGGCAGCGGTACGAAGAATCAGGCCATCGGCGGCAAGGACATGCTCTATGAGTTCTCCGGAGACGATGATGTCTGGGTGACTGTCGACGGCAAGCTGGTGCTTGATCTCGGCGGTATCCATGATATTGTCAAGGGAACCATCAATTTTTCCACTGGTGTCGTGACGACCTGGTCTACTGCCAACGGTGGATCCACTATCGAAGAGAAAACATACAATTTCGACTTTAAATCCGGAGACCACAAGCTGAGCATGTACTACATGGAGCGTGGAGCTTCACAGTCGAACTGTTCCTTATATTTCAATCTGACGCCGCGTTACAGCCTTCAGATCAATAAAGTGGACGCGGATAGCAAGGCGGCTTTGGCCGGAGCAAAGTTTTCGATCTATTCCGATGCCAACTGCACGATACCTGTGCAGCTGTGGGACAGCCAGAGTGCTTACAGCTCCGGAGCAGATTCAAAAAACACTTTTACGACAGATTCTTCCGGTAAGATCTCCTGTTATGGACTTCGGCCGGGAATGACATATTACCTGAAGGAGGTTGAGGCGCCGCCCAAGTACCCGTCTGTTGCGGACAAAGTCATCTCGCTGGCGATCTCCTCCAAGGGGACAGCGACTCTTGGAGGGACGGGAGCCGCGGTCTGTGCGCTGACACAGGATGCGTCTACAAAAAAACTGACGCTGGACGTGACTAATAACAAGACCTCGATAGATGTCACCAAAAAATGGCTGGCATCTGACGGAACAACACTGACTGAAGGCCTCCCTGATTCCATAAAAGTACAGCTGCACCGAAAGTCAGTGACGGGGACCATCGATTCGGGCAAGACAACCAGTACAAAGTTCACTACCCAGTACTTCGGCACGAACAATGGCTCTAATGAGGATACGTCAACGGTCACGGCGGGTGATCTTATCCAGACAGTTCCCTCATACACAGGGGGCAAGCTTCAGTTCACACTGTCCACTACCTCAGACGCAGGTATTTATTCAGTAACGGCAAACGGGAAGACCCTGACGCCGACCTCACAGTCGAATAAATGCAGCCAGCTGTGTCTGATAGGAGGAAGCTGGCAGTATCCGTACCGCACGCAGACATATACGATCGATCCTCTGCAGGAAAATTCGGACGTTGTTATTACTCTGATCGGTTATCTGACTTATCAGGGCAGCACGCCGCTCGTCAGCAAGACGCTCACGATCAATGCCTCTGCCACAGCCCCGACGGACACCAGCGGCGGCACGGTCGTCGATGAAAAGGTGGGAGATCCTGTAACACTCAATGCGGGCAGCAGCTGGAAATACAGCTGGAGTTCGCTGGAATCTGTGAATTCAAGCGGGAATCCTTACACATATTATGTCACAGAGGAAAACGGACCTGAGGGCTACACTACTACATATAAAAATAATGATGGCATTGATTCAGGTTCGATAACGATCACCAATAAAAAGGTACCTGTTACAGAAATACCGGTAAGCAAGACCTGGTCGGACGGAGCCGCCGCGCATACGGGTGATTCCGTGACAGTGACTCTCTATAAGAATGGTGAGAAAACTGATAAGACACTTACCCTGAACAGCGCCAATAACTGGTCGGGCAAGTTCCAGAATCTGCCGAAACAGGATGCTGACGGCAATACCATTACCTACAGTGTCCAGGAGACATCAACATTTGACCATTACAGTTCGCAGGTAACAGGCAGCGCGGCCGACGGCTATAAGATCACGAACACAGCTAAGCCGGTATCTCTTACGATCTATAAAACGGATACTGCTGATTCGGCGAAAAAACTTCAGGGAGCGGTATTCAGTTTATACAGCGACTCAGGATGTACGGCGATCGTATCGGCTTATACAGATGAAGCGCTGCAGAATAAAGCTTCGTCATTTACCACGGATCAGAATGGCAAGATCGCGGTCTACGGACTTAGCTATGGTACATATTACATTAAAGAGACTAAAGCGCCTGATGGATATTATCTTATCAAAAATGCAATGCCAGTTAAGATTGCAATCGATGGGACAATATCTCTTCCGGATGGAGCAGATCCATCCCATATATCAGTTTCAGCGGATTCGCTGAGTGTGGTTGTCAAAGACAGTGCCCTCTATCAGCTTCCTTCTACCGGTGGTATCGGGACTAATTTGTTCACGATCAGTGGTATGGCACTCATCTTATTATCAGTTTTACTTCTCCTGAAGGCCAAAGGAAAGGGAGACGGAAAACGGAATGGAAGTATCGGGGGAGGGAGGCAGAATTAAGAGAGACAGACCAGCTAGAAGAAATTGACGGAAATAAATTTGGGTAAATAATGAAAGGAAGAAAATGAGATGAAAAGTATCAAAAAATTGCTGGCAATGTTTATTGCTGTGGTCACGGTGCTTGGCATGGGTTCGCTGAACGTATTTGCTGCAGAGAGCTTTAACGCAGATGATCCCTCGACATCGACAGCAGATGTAACAGTAAAAAATCTCCAGAAGGAGACTACAGAGGTAAATGCTTACCAGTTCCTTACTGCAAGCTATGATTCAGCTAGCGGTCAGGTGACTTATGCTCTTACTGACTGGGCTAAGACTGCTCTGAAGGATACGACATCAGTTTTAACGAATGACGAGGTTGACGTAGACAAGGTCATCACAGCACTCGGCGGAACAGTCGGAGCTGCAAACGGCGAAACTGATAACACAGAAAACGACAAGACAGATGCATCAAATGCTATCCTGAATGTCCTCGGAAAAGCTGCCAAGAGCGCAGCAGCAGCCGCTACATTAAAGCAGCCTACAGCTGATACAGCATGGGATGCTACATTTACAGGTTTAAAGCCCGGTTCATATGTAGTCCTGGCAACTGACAGCAAGAACCTTTACAATCCTATGGAGATATCTGTAGGCCTCAAGGCAGATGACAACGGAAAACTTACAGGCGTTGTTGCTGACGGTACTGTTGCCAAGTTCACCACGATCCCCTTTGATAAGGTAATAACTTCTAAAGACGGCGGAGAATCAAATCCGGATGGCGTTGACGGAAGCAACACTGCCAAGGGCGGCGATCTTCAGGTTGGCGAGAAGGTTTCCTACAAGCTGACAGGCAAGATCCCCAATTACGATACTGCAGTATATACAAATATTAAATATGAGATCGATGATACACTCAGCGCCGGGCTTACCGCTCCCGCTGCAAATGAGATCACCGTTAAAGTCGGCGGAACAGTAGTTTCACCTGTAAATGGCGCAGCGGCATCTTATGTAACAGTTACAGGACAGAACATCACAGTTAATCTCTCCAGTATTGCTTCTAAACATATAAACGAGGATGTTGAGGTAACATATTCCGCAACACTCAATCAGCAGGCTACGACAGGTTTTGACGCAAATACAAATACAGCTAACCTGACTTACAGCAATGGCCCCAGCGATAGCGATACTGCTACAGTAAAAGATAAGAAGACTTATACTTATACATTCGCGATTGACGGCAGCGTATTTGGAAATACGATCACAAACGGCCATGAAGTGAAGAAGACAGGTAAGGATACCTGGACAACAACAGATACTGATCCGGTTGCTTCAGCTTACAAGGCACTTGAAGGCGCAGAGTTCACATTATACACTGACAGCGCATGCAAGAACGCGATCAGCGCATCGGCACTTAAGAACAATGCCAATCCTGTTTCTTCAACAGCAAGTGGTATGATAACATTCACAGGCCTTGACGGCGGTACAGAGTATTACCTGAAAGAGACAAAAGCACCTGCAGGATATTCTATCAACAGCAAGGTTTACAAGGTACAGTTTGTCCCGACATATAATGCAGACGGCACGATGGCATCGTACAAAGTCCTCATCGATGGTACGGAAGTTGTAAATTACACATATACAGCAGCCAAGGATACTACTCCGGCAACTGTAGCCGCTGTGTATTCGTCAACAAAGAAGACAGCAGATGGAGCTACAGTGATCCAGACTACTGAGATCCGCAATACACAGCTTTCCAACCTTCCTTCAACAGGCGGTATGGGCACATATCTCTTTACGATCATAGGTGTTGCAGTGATGGCTCTTGCAGCTTTCATGTTCATCCAGAATCGCAGGACTAAAAAAGACTGATATTGATCTGCTTTATCTCGCCCGGTAAAACCGGGCGGGATAGGCAGCATGGAGAGCTCTATGAAAACGCATGGTAAGTTAATAGGTCTTATTTTACTTTTTATCATAGGACTGTCCATACTGCTCTATCCGAGCATAAGCAACGCCTGGAATCAGCACCGCGCTGATCAGCTGATCGAACAGTATTCGAGATCGGCGGACACATCGGATCAGGACAGTATGAAAGCGGAACTCAATAAAGCTGAGGCCTACAATAAGACGCTGATCGGCACATCTGTCCCGGATGCGTTTTCCACACACAAAGGCAAAACAGATACTTTATATGAGTCTTTGCTGAATATGGAAAATGACGGCATGATGGGTTATGTGGAGATACCGGTCATAAATGTAAAACTGCCGATCTATCATTATACAAATGACGAGGTGCTTGAAAAAGGCGCGGGACATCTGCTGGGAAGCAGCCTGCCGGTAGGCGGCGAGAGCACTCATACAGTGATCTCCGCTCACAGGGGCCTGCCCAGCGCGAAAATGTTTACAGACCTTGACAAGGTGTCGAAGGGCGATGTTTTTTACTTCCATGTCCTGAACGAGACTCTTGCCTATGAAGTCGATCAGATCAAGACCGTTGAGCCGACTGATGTTGATGACCTGGGCATCGTGGAGGGACAGGATCTCGCCACGCTGGTCACCTGTACGCCATATGCGGTAAATACGCAGAGGCTGCTCGTAAGAGGACACAGGATAGACTATGAGGAAGCTGTTAAGAAGGCTGCCGCAGAGAAAACAGTAATAGCAGGCGATCCGCCTGTATGGTCGTACGCGGCTTGTGCCGCAGCCGGTCTGGCGATCGCGGCGGCGGTGTTCTATATCGTCCAGAGAGGACGAAAACGCAGGGATAAAGTTGAAGAAGATAAGAAGGACAATATTTAATATTATAATAATACTGATCTTTTTGATCGGTGCCGGGATCCTGCTTTATCCGACATTCAGCAACTGGTGGAACCTGTATCGGAATAAACAGCTGATCTCAGAATATACGCGCTCAGTGACAGACCTGAGCGAGGCCGATTATAAAAAGATCTGGCAGGATGCTGAAGCTTACAATAAACAGCATACACAGAATGTGATCAGCGATGCCTTTAACCAGAAAGGCGATTATATCCTGACACATCCTTATGATACACTTTTAAACCCCAATGGCGATGAGATCATGGGCTATCTGGAAATACCCAAGATCAACATAAAGCTTGCCATCTATCACGGCGTCGGTGAGAAAGCCCTGGAAGAAGGGTGCGGACACGTGGAGGGGACCAGCCTTCCGATAGGAGGGAAAAGTACTCACTCGGTCCTTGCCGCTCACCGGGGGCTGCCGAGCGCAAAACTGTTTACGGATCTGGACCAGATGGAAAAGGGAGATATTTTCTACATCCATGTTCTGGACAAGACACTTGCCTATAAGGTAGACCAGATCCTTGTCGTTGATCCTGACCAGACAGAAGCTCTGGCGATCGAGGATGGACAGGACTATGTGACGCTGCTTACATGCACGCCGTACGCAGTCAATACCCAGAGACTTCTTGTCCGCGGGGTACGTACTGAATACAATGAGACTGCAGAAACGGATACATCGCCGGCGGCGGGGAACACATTAACTGATATTGCACCAGTTCTCCTGGTAATTGGAGTGGCTGCCATCACAGTCATTATAATTATTCTTAAGAAAAGATATGGGAGCAGAAGGAGTAAAAAGCAATGAGAAGAATCTTGCGGTGTTTAATGCTGTCACTGCTTCTTACAGCAGTTTTTCTGGCAGGCGGGGCTATGACCTCACAGGTCTATGCCGGCAATTCCGCGGTGCCGGACGTTAAGAGCTCTGCAAAATGCTCGCTGACAATCACGGTAGCGGCACATGACGATTCCGAGGAAACGGCTGTTTCGGGAGAAGGACTGTCTATATACAAAGTAGCTTCGCTTAAGACCAGCCAGGGCTCTGCGAAATATGTGCTGACGCATGATTTCGCAGGCAGCGGGATCAGTTTTGACGGAATGACTGTCGAGCAGTCCATAAGCTATGCGTCAAAGCTGCAGAGCTATGCAGTCAAGCAGAGTATCGCAGATGTTGGGGAAGACGTAACTGGAGACAGCGGGACCGTAAGTTTCAGCAATCTTGGCGTAGGCATGTATCTTGTGACAGAGACCGGACGTTCCGGCGCTGCGGAAAACTACAGCTCGCTTAAGCCTTTCCTGGTCATGGTGCCTCAGTACAGCGGCAGCTCCTGGATATATGACGTCAAGGCTTATCCCAAGACCGAACAGAAGAAGACGAGCCAGCCGGCTACTCCCTCGAAAACGATCGTTACAAAGAAAACTGTGCGGCCACATACGTCAACAGCAGTGAAGACGGGTGACACAAGCAACATCACCCTCTGGATATCCGTCATGGCAGCATCCCTGATCATCATACTGATTATGCTGTGCGTGCGGGCGTTGAAAAAAAAGAGGAAATAAGACAGCATTTTAATTAGTTTAAAGAATATAATAAGGTATAAACGAAAAAGCATTGCAGTTCAGGCAATGCTTTTTTCTTTATTCTCGGCGGCTGCTGCTGTATACTTGACAAGCTAACACTGTTAGGATACAATCAGCTTAACAGAAAAAAGAAAAGGAATGTTGTACTTTGCAGAAAAAGGGAATCACACCGGAAAAAATTTATCAGGCTGCGATGCAGCTGATCGTCGAAAAAGGCTATGACAGGTTTTCCGTCAGGGAACTTGCTGCACGGCTTGACGTGCAGCCTGCCTCGCTTTACAGCCATGTGAAAAACGCGGCTGAAATAAATATTGCAGTCGGGAGAATGGCAATCGATCAGCTTAGCCAGATCCTTGAAAGCGCCATAGTTAATGGTGGCCGAGAGGAGGCATTCGCGGCCATGGCGCATGCATACCGGGACTTTGCGCATGAGAATTTTGAGCTGTATAAGGCGATAATGGCGCTCCCTGGTGCCAGTGAGACAGAGCTGAAGGAAGACGAGCAGAAGACGATAAGGCCGATACGGACAGTTGTTGAAAACTTTGTTCCGAAAGGAGTTGTTTCCATCAACTTTCAGAGGTTTGTGAGAAGTGCCATGCATGGCTTTATCATGCTGGAATCTGAAGGCTTTATGCGAAGCAGGGCGGTTTCGGCAGATGAGAGCTACGATATGCTGATTTCTGCCTGCCTGTCCGAATTAAATAAAGCGAGCGTAACTCCGGATGTTCCGGGTGACACGCTGTGAATGAAAAGATCTGGACAAGAGATTTTACTTTGCTCATGATCGGCCTGCTGCTGATATCCTGCGCAAATTATTTTTTTGCTTCATCGATAGCAGTCTATGCAAAGCTGATCAGTTCCTCAGGGATATATGCCGGGATGCTGACATCTTCTTTTTATTTCGGATCTGTAGCCATGCGGCTGATCAACGGCACGCTGGTTCAGAAATACGGAGCCAGAAGGCTCATGCTGCTCGGGGCTGTACTGTGTTTTGCCGCCTGCGCGGCTCATAATTTTATCGGGACCATACTGGTGCTGGTAATATTCAGGATCTTACACGGGATAGGCTATTCTGTATTTTCTACAGCGAGCGGAACGGCGGCTTCCTATATCGTGCCCCCGAAGCGTATTGCTGAAGGGATGGGATATTATACGATAGGCAATGTGCTGGCGATGGCGCTGGGACCGGCAGCCGCGCTCGCAGTAGTATCAGAGGAGAGCATCCGGCAGTTCCATCATCTTTTTGTGATCGCGGCCGGGATATGTCTTGTCGCTGTTGTTCTCGTGCTTTTGATGAGATCTGACAGCGGATATCAGCTGAAGGCGGCAGACATCAGTGTTACAGCGGAGAATAGATACCTGCCGCCGACTTTTCTTGGATTTGAAAAGGGTGTGATACTGCCGGTCATTATCAGCTTTATGATGTCTTTTTCTTATGCGCCTGTCATTGTCTACCTGACAGCTTATGGTTTGCAGAAAGGATGGCACGATGTAGGCTTCGCTTTTACCATGTATGCAGTCGGACTTTTGTCGTCACGGCTGATCGCCGGAAAGCTCAGCGACAGGCGAGGAGCTGATTATGTCATGTATCCGGCATATCTTATGGGTATCGCTGCGCTGGTAATGATAGCCCTCTGCCCGAATGAGACATGCCTGTATGCGGCGATGACTGTCCTGGGGTTATGTGTCGGCGGTTATAATCCACAGATTAATGTATTCTGCATATCCAGATGCTCAAAGGAACGCCGCGGTACGGCAACGGCTGCTTTTAACGGTGCCTGCGATCTGGGACTGGCGCTTGGAAGCACTATATCCGGCATATTGATCAGCATAATAGGCTACAAAGATGTCTACCTTACAGGAGCGGCCGTATGCCTGGCGGCCATGATCATATATTCACGGACATTGTCAGGATCGAAGAAGAAAAAGGCTGAATGATCCGGATCATATAGTCCCGCTTCTGATGCCTCTGATGATATCAATGAAGCCGGAGACCTTCCGGGAGGGCTTCTTCGCGTACATCAGACCATATCTCATAGTGCGGTCCCATTCGGCGGGGATAGTTACCATCGAAGGATGTACGTTGTTCCAGCTGGAAAGGCTCAGAAGGCACCAGTTGTGTTCAACACATTCGTTGAATACGTCGATATCATAATATGTGGGGCCGTCGACCAGCTTTATCGCGGGGTGCTCTTTGATGATGTGCTCCCTGAGGTCTGTCAGAATAGGCGAGTCACCGCTCTGGACCATCATGACGGTCTCGCCGTCAAGATCGCCCTTCCTGATAATGTCTCTGGAGGCCAGACGATGTGTGCGCGGTATCGCGTAGCAAAGATCATAATCATCCCACTCAAAAATGCTGCATATGTCCCTGAATGCCAGCGAGTCGCACGGTCCGGCGATAAAATCATAATCGTCTCCCAGCTTTGACAATTTATCTAAGATAGTCAGGTGATCATCCTGAAAAGGTATGACCCTGATCTTGTACTGCGGATACATGGTCATGTACAGATTCCAGAATCCGACCAGAATATCGCATGGGTACAGCAGCGAGCTGCCGACTCTGATGATGCTCTGTTCGCCTGACACAGTATCGCGTGCAAGTTTTACAGCTTCATCAGATTCTCTGATGATTTTTTTTGCGTTTTCATAGATGACAGTTCCTGCCTCGGTAAGCGTTATGCCCTTATGCGAACGGTCAAGAAGCTTTACGCCGATACGCATTTCCAGCGCGTTTATCTGATTCATGACAGACACAGTAGTCAGGTAAAGCCTGTCGGCAGCTTTTGAGAAACTGCCCTGTTCGACTACGTTTACGAATGTGAACAACTGCCTGCTGTACACGAATATCACCGCCCCTGAAAATAGTATAAAGAATTCGCTAAAACCATATTAGCATTTTGGATATTCTGTGTCAAAAGATTCGGATATATACTTTATATATACAGGAGAATATCTCAGGGTAATTCTCAGAACGGTGTACAAATGCAGAGGAGGAGATCACTATGGCAAGACTTACTTTAAATATGCAGTGCGAGGCATTGAAAAGACCGATCACGCTGGACATTGTTGTCCCGACTGATCACGAAGTTACGGCAGGCGAACGGATGCCTGTAAAGAACAAGCCGTACAAAACATTGTACCTGCTTGAGGGAGTAACAGGCAACAGCAGCGGACCATTCAATTATTCAAGGCTTATGCCGCTCGCGGAGGACTACAATCTGGCTGTTGTAGTTATAGGCGGTGAAAATAAGTGGTGGGGCAATTCGAAATTCACGAATGAACATTTCGGGGACATGGTAACACGCGACGTGGTCAATTTCACAAGGAGACTGTTCAACCTGTCGCGCAGGAGAGAAGACACCTTTATCGGCGGATTTTCGATGGGCGGCGAAGGCGCTTTTGTAAACGGACTGAGGCATCCGGAACTGTTCAGCAGGATCATTTCCATAGATGCGGCCCTCAATAAAGCCGGGGTGCTGGGATCATCAGATGAAGTCACCTGGGATCTGTTTTTTAAGAAAAATTATGAGATTATGTTCGGGCTGGATAACATAGCTGAATATGAGAACAGTGAAAATGATTATGAGTATCTGGCGAAAAAGGTTGCCGGAATGGGAGCGTCAATGATGCCGGAAATATTTATTGCCTGCGGACTTGAAGACGGTATGTACGGCCTCAGCACGGCATACCGGGATATGCTCATGGAGCTGGGTTATAAGGTCACCTGGGCGGATCTGGAGGCCAATCACAGCTGGTACACATTTGACGAGGGCATGGACGCAGCCGTAAAATGGCTGCCGACGGAGGACAATTTCTGCGGCAATGTCATCTACTACGGAAGAGATGCGCATATCGACGCAGATAATTTCGCACACTGGAAAGCATATTACAATCTTGAGGCAAGTGAGTGGAAATAATCCGGCATATGGAATAAGGAGGAACAGACGATGTATTCAGATTATCCGAAATCATTTGAGATATACGGTGCCATACCGTTCCCGGAAGCCGCGAAATCACTGGAGATAGAGCTCCCGCCGCTGACACCTGAAAACGTTGCTATGCTCAACCGCGCAGGAGTTGAGATGCACCACAAGGCATACGAAGAACTCGGGATACCGTTCCCTGATGTTGAAGTGAAAGAATTCACGTACAGAAACGGCTCCTATGAAGGCGAAGGGAAGGTATACCGCCCGAAGACGGATGAAGTCCTGCCGGTGGTCGTATATTATCACGGCGGCGCATTCACGATACTGAGCTATGACAATTACGATTACGAATGTGCCCAGTTCGCTCAGGAGGCCAACTGTGTCGTATTTAATATCGAATACAGGGCTGCGCTCGGAGGATTCAAGATCCCGGAACTGTATGAGGACTGCTATGCGGCTCTTTGCGCGGCAGCAGAAAAGGCGGGGGATTATAAGGCTGACGCGTCAAAGCTTACTGTGATGGGTGATTCCGCCGGCGGTTCGATCGCAGCGGGAATGTGTGTACTGTCGAGGGACAGGAAAGGCCCGCATATATGCCACCAGTTCTTTTTCTATATGGGCGTGGGATTCGATCTGAACGAGACCGCCAACGGAAATGATTCTCCGCTGGGGACAGAAAATATTCTCAGGATATGTTTCAACGATCCGCAGGATTCACAGGCGCCGCATATATCGCTGCTCAACGATAAAAAAGAAGACATGGCGAAACTGCCGCCGGCGACATTTTTCGACGGACTCTGTGATTTCATAATAGATGACACTCTTCAGTATTCATATGCGCTGCGCGACGCGGGTGTAAAAACAGATATAATAATGTTCGAGGGGCTGGTTCACGGATTTATCAATTCGACCTATCCCCAGGCACTGGAGGCCAGGAAAACAGTCTTTAAAAAGCTCAGACAGTATTTCGATACTATCAGATAATAATCTGCGGCATCTGCAGCCTGCCGCTCCTTGACAACTGTCCGAAATCGTACTATACTCATGCAGTACGATTTCGGACAGTAAGGAGAGGCCTATGAAAACAACGTCATCCGCGAGCATGAAACGGTTTAATTATCTGATAGGTGAGACAGGCGCCGTCTATCACGCGGCTTCTCTGAAGCTGGGATTATCAGACAGCGTCATGCAGATCCTCTATACGATCTGCGATTTTGACGGCAGCTGTCTGCTCTCAGACATCTGCCGGCTGACAGGCATTGCGAAACAGACGGTAAATTCAGCGATCCGCAATCTGGAGCGTGACGGTATTGTCTGTCTCAAAGCAGCTGATGCCAGATCGAAGATGGTCCTGCTGACAGAAAAGGGATCCGCGTATGCCGAGGATACCGTGGCCAGGATCATCAAGGCGGAAAACGAGATATTTGAATCATGGAGCGAGGAAGAAGTCAGCCAGTATCTGCTGTTGACCGAGAGGTACATGAATGCACTGATCGAGAAAACGGAGGCACTGTAACTAAACATGATCCAGTTATCAGACCATTTTACCCTGCGCAGGCTGCTTCGCTTCTCATTTCCGTCCATCATAATGATGATCTTCACATCCATCTATGGTGTGGTGGATGGATTCTTTGTCTCCAATTTCGTCGGCAAAACTCCCTTTGCCGCCGTCAATTTTGTCATGCCGCTCATCATGATACTGGGCGGCTTCGGCTTTATGTTCGGCACCGGCGGAAGCGCGCTGATCGCGAAGACATTAGGTGAGGGCAAGAGAGAAAAAGCGAACAGGCTCTTCTCTATGCTGGTCGCTGTTTCGGCTGTTGCCGGCATAGCGATCGTGGTCATCGGATTTATTTTTATCCGTCCTGTTTTGTCGCTGCTTGGCGCCAGGGGAGAAATGCTTGAAGAAAGCGTGACTTACGCGAGCGTCGTCATACCGGCGATCCCGGTCCTGTTTCTGCAGTATGAGTTTCAGTCGCTGTTTGTCACCGCGGAAAAACCGAAGCTGGGTCTGTATGTTACAGTTGCCGCAGGCGTGACAAACATGGTGCTGGACGCGCTGTTTGTCGGCGCTTTCAGATGGGGGCTTGTCGGGGCTGCCGGGGCAACTGCCTTCAGCGAACTGATCGGCGGTATGCTGCCAGTCATTTATTTTCTGCGGGAAAATTCGAGTCTTCTGCGCCTGTCAAGACCTTCTTTCGACGGGATGGCTCTTCTTAGGATCTGCACAAACGGATCTTCTGAGGTCATGAGCAACATCTCCATGTCTCTTATCGGTATGCTTTACAACGTGCAGTTGCTGAAATACGCCGGGGAGAACGGCGTCGCGGCCTATGGCGTGCTGAT
>Ga0163159_1001120_pt1 | contig 27440 bp, 21 predicted proteins | sample BioMet9_FD_108702 | JGI IMG/M metagenome (GOLD analysis project Ga0163159, IMG submission 108702) | Microbial communities from bioreactor (seeded with sewage sludge) at Lawrence Berkeley National Lab, California, USA - Biofuel... | ecosystem: Engineered > Bioreactor > Anaerobic > Unclassified ... | reverse complement strand
GCGGCAGTGTAACTCCTGTACCCATCCCGAACACAGTAGATAAGCCTGCCCGCGTTCCTTACTGTACTGAAGTGTGCGAGCCTTCGGGAACTCTGGATCGCTGCCATACTCACCTTATAATACCTTACTTTTCATGATCTGTTTTTAAAATTAGTTTTTGATCAATTTTATATCGCTTTTTCAATCCATTTTTGAATCGTTTTTTCTCATATTCTGCTTTATAGACCTTCTTATGACTACAAAAACAGATATTCGCCTTTTTCCATAAGAAATAAAGGCGATAAGAAATAAAGGCGTTTTCTGATTCTTTTAATGCTCATGTTTTTGCATCGTTATCGTCTAACTGCTGCCAATTTGGTAGGATATTTTGTATTCTTACGTGATCGGTGGAGTTAATGATTTAAGAAAGCAATAAAAAAGGCTAAAAATATATTCACAAATTCTATTTTCAATATCTCATCTTATAACTCTCCTTAAAAAGATATTCCTGGGATACTGGAAATGTTTTACCCTTTAGTCAGGGCATCTCATGAATGGCCCCAGGAATCTCTTAAAAGCAATCTTTTCAAAGTATAGGTCCAGAGGAACTTCCTTATCCATAGATCTGCTGTGCCAGATAGGTCTGGATACCTATCTGTCCAATCTGGTCGAGCTGGGCTTCTAACCAGTCGACGTGTTCTTCTTCTTCCTTCAGGATAGATTCGAGAAGGTTTTTAGTGTTGTTATCTCCCAACTCCGTCACCAGGCGAATGCTTTCGTTATAACCTTTGACGGCCCCTACTTCAGCCTCAAGATCATGCTCATGCATCTTCGGCACATGGGAACCAATGGTTATTTCGTTCAGTTTGCTAACTATGGGCTTTCCTTCCAGGAAGAGGATGCGTTCGATTAGTTTTTCAGCGTGTTTCATCTCGGCAATGGCCCGCTGCTCGATTGCCTCGCCCAGTAGTTTGTAGTTCCAGTTTTCGCACATCTCAGCATGAACAAAGTACTGGTTGATAGCAGTCAGTTCCTCAGCCAAACGAGCGTTTAGACTCTCGATAATCTTTTCGTCTCCTTTCACAAATAAACCCCCTATGCAAAAGAAATTATAATTTTCACAATTTATAATTATAGTTTATGAATATTTTTATGTACCCACCAGTTCCTGAAAGTATTGAAGTTTTTCATTGGGTAAACAATGTTGTTGAACCTGGTTTTTGGGCTTTTCGACTAAAGAAACCGTCTCAAATTCTGAGTAATAGCAACAAACTACCATCGAAATCAATGTTAAATTTTAGCGAATCCGGAATATTATAAAAATCGTCTAAAATTGTTAAATATCATGAAGTCTTTAATTATTGTGGGGAATATATTATGAGTGATGAAAATAAAACGAGTCAAGATAACGAGAGTAGGTTCAGGTATAGACTTGGTAAGTGGCTTCTGAATAGAAATGAATGCGTCTTCATGAGTGTAATAGATCAGAACAGGGACGATAAATCTATACATAAGCACTTAATTGGATCAATTAATAATTGGGTAAACAAAAAGGAAGAATTTGCAACACAGGAAATGGTTTCTGAGATGTGCGAGTTCATTAAAAGCGAAAATGAAGACCTTTACTACCGTTTAATGGAAAAATGCGCTCTAAAAGGAATAAATGTAGGTGAAGGTATATTTGAAGCACTGAGCATGTGCAAGTGTGAAGAAGCAGTAACTAATCCTCAATGTGGCATAACTGACGACGCATCTGGTGTGTGAGATCTCCAGTCTGCTTTCTGATTTTCGTGAACATTCAATACAATGCTATTTGTGATGTATTAGTTCTCCAGGTTCGTGTCCGGTGGGGGTCTCTACATTATGTGCCTCTACCGTTACGGGCTTATAATGAAATTTCTCTTAATTTTACCGAGATCAAAGGATCTTATCAGAACATTTTAATAAATTCATCTAAATAATAATTAAATCTATACTTATTGGGGGTAACTCATGGGTTATATCGAAACCTGGAAAGAGGTAATGCAAAGTCCGTCTGACTTTTACAGAGAAATGCCTAAGACCGGAGGGTATACTGATCCGCTTACCTTTGCAGCAATCAGTTTCATCATATACGCGTTTTTAGCCGCAATTTTAACCGTACTCTTTGGCCCTGGAATGTATATGGGCTGGATGCACGGTGGAACGTATGGTGGGATGTACGAGGGCATGTTCGGTAGTTCGAGAGGGCTTGGCTTTTTCACGATACTTATGACTGTGATCATAACACCTATTACAGGTATTATTTCTATCTTTATCGAAGCTGCAATACTCTATGTTATTTATAAAATACTTGGAGGAACGGGAAGTTACGAAGGCACTGTAAGATTCATTTCTTATGCAACTGCTATACTGGTACTCTCCTGGATTCCTATTGTCGGCTGGATTGCCGGAATTTACGGGATATATCTCTATATTGTGGGCGGAATATATGTCCATGATATAAGCATGGCAAGGTCCGTAATAGCTATACTGCTACCAACTTTACTTATAATCCTGTTTATGGCCATATTTATGGCATGGATATTTGCTTTCTCAGGATTATCTCTCTTGGGGTTCTTTTCTACGGGGGTTATCCTTTTATAAGAACAACTCCCTCTACTTTTTAGTTACGTTCTCTGTAAAAATTTAAAAACCGATTGCCTCGAGCTAAATATTTATATATTAGAAATTACTTTAATTGAAGCTACACGAGCAATACGTGATCAAGAATGCCAAGATGGCGGAGCGGCTACGCAATCGCCTGCAGAGCGATTCCATTCCGGTTCGAATCCGGATCTTGGCTTCTTACTTAAACAATTTATTGCTCTAAATTTTTAAAGTATTCCAAACGAATTTGCATAATGCCAAGATGGCGGAGCGGCTACGCAATCGCCTGCAGAGCGATTCCATTCCGGTTCGAATCCGGATCTTGGCTTTCCTTTAAAAACCAATCTTTTTTCCAGAACTTTTAATTTCCTGAGAACTTTTAATTTCCTGATTCTTACGACTTTTATGTAATTTAGAGCTTACTTTGATCCAGGTTCAATTCCAAACCTTAATTTTATATTAGAGAAGACTGATTTTTGAGCATGGACATTGATGAACTCATGAAGAGGCTCTTTGAACTTTATCCTGAAGCTTCTAACGATGCCTTTACAGATCCTTTTTTTGCACTAATTTCCACTGTGATGTCCCACAGAACCCGGGATGATGTGACCTATCCAGCGGCTAGCAAGCTTTTTGAGAGATTTTCTACGCCTGAAGAAATGGTGAGAGCTGATGTTAGCGAGATTGAAATTCTTATAAAAGATGTGGGCTTTTATAGAGTTAAAGCCGGAAGAATAAAGGAAATCTCCAGACTTCTTCTAGAGAAATATGATGGCAGGGTTCCTGACGATATGGAAGCTCTTCTTGAACTGCCTGGAGTTGGCAGGAAGACTGCTAACTGCGTGCTTGCGCATGCCTTCCTTATGGATGCCCTTGCCGTGGATACTCATGTTCACAGGATTTCTAACAGGCTTGGTCTGGTAGAGACAAAAGCTCCTGAAGAAACTGAAATCGAATTAAAAAAGGTCTTTCCGCAAAAATATTGGAGACATATAAATCTCCTGCTTGTAAAATTAGGGCAGAATACCTGCCGGCCCATTTCTCCCAGGTGCAAAACATGCGCTCTTGATGATATCTGTCCTAAAATTCTCCTTTAATAGGGTGTTTTCTGTGGTCCCGGAAATTTCGAAGTCAAACTCTAATATGGCTCCGAAAACTTTGAAGTCAAACTCCAAAATCGAACTCCTTGCCTCTCTGTGGCTCTATCAGGCTGCGGAAAAAACCTGCGAGGCGATACGAGATTATTTATATAAGGCTGGCATTTAGCAGGCAAAAGGGTTATTCGTATCCTTAGTTAATAGTAAAATATTTCCATGTACACGGCTATCCATACCGTTATCAATACTCAGTATCATATAATTTATCACATTTTACGAGGTCAAATATGTTTCAAATAGGAGAAGCTTTAATGGGGCAGGGTGCAGAACTTGCCCATGTTGATTTGATGATTGGAGACAAGGGAGGACCCGTAGGTCAAGCTTTTGCAAACGGCCTGACCCAGCTTTCAGTCGGCCATACTCCACTCCTGTCCGTTATCAGGCCCAATCTGCCTCCAAAGCCTTCAACTCTAATTATTCCGAAGGTTACGGTAAAAAATATGGATCAGGCAGGAAAAATTTTCGGACCTGCTCAGTCAGCCGTTGCAAAGGCAGTAGCAGACTCAGTTGAAGAAGGCGTAATCTCAAAGGATCAGGTTGAAGAAATTGTCATTGTAGCCAGTGTTTTTATTCATCCTGATGACCAGGATTACAACAAGATATACAGGTATAATTACGGAGCCACAAAACTTGCAATCAAGCGTGCTCTCAAAGGCTTCCCGGACATAGACACTGTTCTGGAGGAAAGCAACAAGTCTACCCATGCTATCATGGGATTCAAGGTTATAAGGCTCTGGGACCCACCCTATCTGCAGGTTGCTTTTGACAATCCTGACATCCAATTTGTGCAGTCTGCCATCTCCCAGATTCCTAAAAGTGATCACGTTATTATCGAAGCAGGCACGCCTCTTATCAAACGCTATGGTATGGATGTCATTTCAAAGATCAGACAGGTAAGGCCTGATGCCTTCATAGTAGCTGACCTGAAGACTCTGGACACCGGAAACCTTGAAGCAAGAATGGTTGCTGATGCTGCAGGAGACGCTATTGTAGTCTCTGCCCTTGCTCCTATCAACACTATTGATAAGCTTATCGAGGAAGCTCATAAGACAGGCATCTATGCAGTCATGGACACGCTTAATCAGCAAGATCCAGTTTCTGTCTTAAAACAGCTTAAGGTCATGCCTGATGTCATTGAACTCCACCGTGGAATTGACATTGAGGCCACTGAACATGCATGGGGCAATATCGCCGAGATCAAAAAGATTGCTCCAAAAACTCTGGTTGCTGTTGCAGGCGGGGTCCGTCTGGACAAGGTGCCTGTGGCTCTCAGTCAGGGTGCTGACATTCTTGTGGTGGGCCGTGCGATTACTAACGCAAAAGACGTCAGGGAAGTTGCCGAGCAGTTTATCAACAGCCTTAACAAACCGGAAATTGACCAGTTCAGAATCATGACTGACTTCTAAGCAGGTTTAAGAATTTTCCATAAAAAGGTTTAGGAATTTTCCATAGACAGGTTTAAGAATTTCCCGAAAAAGGTTGCCGAAAACCTACTGCTAAAAACTTACCGCTAAAGGGGAAAACCATGCAGTGATTTCGGCAGAAACCTTTAGAGAAAGCGTTGAAATTCGCGCTTTCCATTCTTTTTACTTTTCAAGAGGGGATTTTTTTGGGTTTACCATTCATTGTATTGAACTATAAGACTTATTTACAGGGTACTGGTCAGGGAGCAGTGGAAATTGCAAAGGCCTGTAAAGCCGTATCCGAAGAGTCAGGTATCGAGATAGCAGTAGCTCCGCAGCTTCCGGATATTTACAGGGTAGCTTCGGAAGTTGAGCTTCCGGTCTTTTCACAGCATCTGGATGGAATAGGAGCAGGAAGCTTCACTGGCCATGTTTTTGGAAAATCCATAAAAGAGGCAGGTGCTGTAGGGACTCTGATCAACCACTCTGAAAGGCGTCTGACCCTTGCAGAGATCGAGGCATCGTTAAAGGCTGCAAAGGAATTTGGACTCAGGTCAATTATCTGCACTAATAATGTCCCGACAACTGCAGCAGCAGCAGCTCTGGGGCCGGATTATGTTGCAATCGAGCCCCCCGAACTTATAGGGAGTGGAATCCCTGTTTCAAAAGCTGACCCCGAAGTTGTTAGCGGTTCGGTTGAAGCAGTTGCAAAAATTGATCCCAGGGTAAAGGTACTCTGCGGAGCCGGGATTTCCAAAGGTGAAGATCTCAGGGCAGCCCTTGACCTTGGTTCTCAAGGCGTGCTTCTGGCATCTGGAATTGTGAAAGCCGCAGACCCAAAAGCCGCACTCGAAGACCTTATTCGTCTGGTTTAAGTTTTGTTTTCTTGAATTTCAGGTTGAGCTTTGTTATTTGCATTTAAGTACTTGGTGAGAGGTTTTACCGCTCTTTTATCTCCAATGTCAATTAGCAGGAACACGGAGTTCTCCCTGATATTCTTGTTTTCACTACTCAGGCCTCTTATTAGAGGTTTCACTGCTTCTTCTTTTCTATCAATAAGGATCTTTGAAGCGCAGTTTCTTACTTCTTTGTTATTATCTCCCAAAGCTCTGACAAGAGTTTCAGTTGCTTTTTCATCTTTTATCTCTCCTAAAGCAGTAACGGCAGAGAGCCGAATTCTGGAGTTATTATCCTCAAGAGCCTTCTCAAGAGTTCCAACTGCTTTTGGATCGTTTATTTTTCCCAGAGCTTCTAAAGCAGCGCATCTGAGTGTTTCATTTCCATCTACTGCAGCACTATTGAGCACACCCACAGCTGTGGCATTACCTATATTTCCAAGAGCCCATGCTGAAGCGGTTCTCACATTTTCGTCTCCATCTTGCAGTGTCACAGTTAAAGATTTCACTGCTTTTTGGTCCCCTATTGCCCCCAGAGCCAGAGCTGCATTTTGCCTTACTTCGGGATCTTCATCGGATAGTAGCTGGATTAAGGATTTAACTGCTTTCGGGTTTCCAATTTCTCCCAGAGCAAGGGCTGCACAACTTTTTACGGAATCGTTTTCGTTCAAAGCCATGATAAGAGGGTCTACTGCCCTTTGATCCCCGATTTTTCCGAGGGAAATGGCACTGCACTCTTTCACATTGTCGTATTTATCCGTTTTCAGGGCAATTGATAAGGGTTCCACTGCCTTTTCGCTTCCAATTTCTCCAAGAGAAAAGGCTGCACAGGCTTTTGTCTCATTGCAGTCTTTGACCAGTATTTCAATAAGAGGTTCGATAGAACTTTCTTTTCTCATTCCTCCCAGTGCAAGTATAGAGCTGACTCTCACATAACTCTCTTCATGTTTTAATGCATCTAAGAGTTTCTCCGGCGCGTTTTTATCTTTAGGATTAACTCCGGAAGCCTCTTCGTATTTTTTTATGTTTTGAGGGTCTGCTTTCAGTGCATTGATGAGGGGTTTTGTTTCCGAGTTCCCAACATCTTCAAAGGCGTTTGCCACTTCCTCCCGGAAGTTCAGGTCTTTTTCTTCTACAGCTTTCTGGAGAGTCTGGTCTACTTTTTCGTCACCTTTTTTTTCAGTAAGTTCAGCAGAAGTGTCTGTTTTTTCCTTGAAAAGTTCCTCAAGTTCTGGAACGGCTCTCTTGTCTCCCATTTCAATGAGTGAAAAAACAATATATTTTCTAACAGTCTTATTCTGGTTCTCAAGAGATTTTATCATATAAGGGACTGCAGGTTCTCCGATTTCTACAAGAGCTCTGGCACAGCTCAATCTTGTTTCTTCATTTTCAGCCGAGAGATTTTGAATGAGCGGTTTTATTGCTCTTTTATCTCCTATATTTCCAAGAGCCCAGGCGGCTGTACTGCTTGTATATGCGTCATCATCTGAAAGGGCTTCTATAAGGGGCTTAACTGCTGGTTTCCCGATTCCAACAAGAATATCACCAGCATACTGCTTGACATTCTTATTTTTATCCTTTAATGCCTGAATAATCGGTTTAGTGTTTCTGTCTCCCGTTTCTTCAAGCGTTTTTACAGTTATATTTCTGACTTTTTGGTCAGGGTCTTTTAACTGCTGGACGAGAGCTCCTATTGATTCTTTTTCTCCTAATTTCCCAAGAGATTCCACGACAAGACTCCTTACTTCAGGATCTTCATCTGAAAGAGCACTTATCAGGGCTTTTTCGGCTCTCTGATCCCCAATCTCTCCCAATTCAACAGCGGCAGTACAGCGGATTTCCTTATCTTCACTCGAAAGGGCCTTAATCAGGGCTTCTGTTGCTCTCTCTTCCCGGAGTTCTCCGAGAGCGACAATGGCTTTCTTTCTTGTTTCTCTATCTTCGTCATTCAATGCTTTTATCAGGGGTTCAGTTGCTTTTTTGTCCCCTATCTTTCCGAGGGCTTCCACAGCATTCCTTCGAACTTTTTCGTCCTTCTCTGAAAGTGCCTGAATCAGAGACTCTTCAGCTTTTTCTCCTCCAAGTTTCCCCAGAGCTTCTGCTGCATTGGACCTTACCTCACTGTTATTATCTTCGAGACTCAGGCAGAGGGCCTCAACAATTTCCTCATTTTCTACTTTTCCTGAGAATAGGGTTCCTCCCCAGTCATCTTTCTCTGAAGAAGAACCTGTCTTTTCAATTTCCCCAAGAGCCCAGGCTGAATTGGAGCGCACTCTTTCATCTTTGTCTGAAAGTGCCTGAATTAATTGTTTTTCTGCTCTCTGGCTTCTTGCATTACCAAGAGCTAGAGCTGCACTGCTTCTAACCTTCGAGTCTTCGTCATTCAAAAGCTTTATTATGGCTTTTTCTGCTTTTTGCCCACCAATATTTCCAAGAGCCAGAGCTGCTTCACATCTTATTTCCGGGTTTTCAGAGTCAATAACTTCTATAAGAGGATCTACAGCTTTTTCTCCCATTTCTTCCAGAGCGAATCTGGCTTCCTTTCTGGAGTCTATATTGTCATTTCCTAATGCCTTTATCAGAGGCTCTATAGCCTGTTGAGTTTCTGACTCATTCGTATCTACTAACATGGTTGTCTCATTGGAGTTTTCATTGTTGCTTTCGCTGATCCCGGAAGCAGCTCCAACCAGTGTCAGTGTGGGAGGTTCTATAGCCTGTTGAGTTTCTGACTCATTTATATCTAAGATGGTTGTTTCATTGGGGTTTTCATTGTTGCTTTCGCTGATTCCGGCAGCAACTCCAACCAGTGTCAGTGTGAGTAGTAACAGTAAGATTTTAGGCACTGAATGATTCATATTTTATACCATTTCCGTAAATTCAATGTCAGTTTGATTTTGAAGTTTAGAGCCTTAAGTTTTGTAGATATTTTCTGAAATAATGAATCTAGCTTAACGTTAAATGAATATCCTGATACATTTTTGGTATATATTTAGTTTCTTGCAATTGATTTATGTAAATTTTTTTGCAAAACAAATTTTCAGGAATTTACATTCTTACCAGGGGACGGCGCCTGATAAGAGATATGCTTGGGTGATGAAAATTGATATATCGAAGGAATTATAGAGAAATTTTAAAAATCTCTATAGTGTATTCATTAATCTAATTTTTACTTTACTATTTATTACTAAATTCAGTCAAAAGCAAGAATCTTTACGTCGAAATTTTCGAGATCCACGATAGGGACCCTGGCAGGGACAGGAACTAGATTTACACGCTTCTGGAACTCTGTTTGGCCCTGCCATGTTCCGGAATTGACCAGAAGGACGTTCTTATAGCGCTGGACCCCAAGGGTGTGGACGTGACCTGTATGAATAATATCAGGCACAGGATCGATTATGAAATAATCCTTTTTCTCAGGGGATATGGAAACTCTACTCCCATAGGTCGGAGCAAGATGCCTGCGTTTCAGCATCTCAAGGACTGCCCCGGCGGGTTCCTGGTACGAGACTCCGGGGACACTCGCCACAAGATCATCAATCGACCTGCCGTGGTAGATCAGAAGGCGAACACCGTCAAGTTCCAGAAAAGCAGGGTTACCAACAAAAACAATATTCTCAGGGAAATATGCCTGAATATTTTCCGGCAGGGCAGGCTGAGGTTCTGCCTGGCGAACAGCATCGTGGTTACCTGGACTTATTATTACACGAATATGCTCGGGGATTTCCCTGAAATATTCGGCAGCTTTCCTGTATTGGTCGTAGACATCCAGAATGTCAAGTTCTAATTCCTGGTCAGGATATATCCCTATCCCGTCAACAATGTCTCCTGCGACAACAAGATAACGGACACTGGCTGCAAGCTCCCGCATATCCTCTGAATCCGATTCCCCCTTCAAAAAATCCAGGAAATCCAGCCAGGAATCTTCCATAAACTGGGAGCTACCCACGTGCACATCCGAAATCAATATAGCTTTCCCATGGCTTCCGGTTCTGCGCTGGACATTATTCGGGACATCAGGTTGTATTATCTTTGTTGCCAACATGAGGCTTCCGTCATTGGTTATCGAACCAGCTACCCCTATGACTTCATCCAGGAGAATTTTTGATGCAAGTTCAAAAAGCTCTTTATCGGAATTTCGAATCAGGACTGAAAAAGAATCTGTTGGGTCTTCCAGAGAAAGGATTTTATGGCCGTTCGTTGTGCTGTTGATATCCGAAACCATGCCTATAATCGATATTTCCTCAGAACCTCCATCTCCTCCTCTGCGAAAGCTTCTTCTTTTTAAGCTTTCGATAGGGCGTGCATTGATCCTGCCCCGGATAATCTCCGAAAGCCTGCTGTATCTGTCCCTAAAATATTGCACAAATTGCATATATTCCCCGACACAGGTGGAATGCCCTGTTATATCCGAAACGACGGTCACAGGATTTTTGCCCGGATAATATTTGTATTCATCGATAGAACTCGAAAATATCCCCCTCTCAGAAGTGGAAGAAGATGGTTCTGTCCTGAAACTCCTATTTGGAGGAATTGAGGAAAGAGAGTTCTCCTGCCCGAAAAAAGAAGAGACTGGCCTGTTTGCATCCAGGGAGGAATGAAAAGAGAAAGTTGGAGTTGCTGTTTTCACCGAAGAAAAGGAGTCTGAGGCAAGATCGGAGGTCAAAGCTTCGTCAGATAAAACAGTGATTGATTGTGTATTCAGAGTATTCGGAGTATTTGGAGTATTCGGAATATTTGGAGTATTTGGAGTATTCGGAATATTTGGAGTATTTGGAGTATTCGGAGTATTTGGAGTATTCGGAACATTTAGAGTATTCGGAGTATCCTGAATGTTTGAAGCATCTGGAATATCCGGATCTGGTTCGTAAGCTTTATCCAGAACAATGCCCTGAACTGAAGAATCAGGAACATCATCTTGAGATAATTTTATACTTGAATCAGAAGCTGTAGTAATAACATCTGGCTCTGAGGAAAGAACAGGTTCTGAAAGAGGGTCGGGCACTACAAAGGAATCAGGTTCTGAAGATGGATTGTCTGATCTGGAAGAAAGTATGGAAGTTCCGGAAAGAATTTTCCTTTCCTCTGTAGAGGAGGCATGTATTTTATCTGAATGCGACTCTCCCGCCGAAAAAGCGTCAAACCCTTCAAGATCTATATCTTCGATACTTATGACAATAACAGAGTCATTTACAGTTGAAAGGACATATTTCAGCAGGTCTTCGGGAGAATTACTGGAATAAATAAGTTCTACAGCTTCAGGGCTTATCTGGTACTCTTTTTCCATAACAGCCCTTATAATATCCTTTTTTTCCATAATTCCAACCTGACCTTTCGAACTGACCTGAGTTCTTCCAACTTTTCGTGCGATCTGGCACCATGATCAATTTCACTCAAGACTCGCAGAGACTAAAGCAAAAGCCTGCTTACAATATAAAAACTAATAAGGTACAAAACTAATGTACTAAATTTAGTTTGTTACCATAAAGAAGAATGTATGAAACTTTTGTACGCTCGATAGAGTACTTATAGTTATTAATTCCTATCTATTGTAGAATGAGTATTAGTTCCTATACGATATAGAACGAATCTGTTCATTGTTTATTAAGAAACGATAAATGTTTTAAATAAGCAATAAAAAATATTTGAAAAATAGATTAATCAATTGAAAAGAATTGGTTAAAAAAGTTAATTGAAAACTAATATAAAGTAAAAACAAGTCTTCAGTAATCTACTGAGAAAACTCAATAAACCAATTTTTGACTAACTTATATAAGTCAGAAATGTAGTATGTAGGGCTGAAATAGTTTTGCGGCTGCATTATACTCTGAAAATCATACTAAGTCCCTGGGTAATAATAAGTTTAGCCAGATGATAAGATTTCGAGTAGGACAAAATTTAATGGAATATAACGCAGCATCCTGGTGTTGAGTCAACAACAAAATATCGTATTAAATCGATTGCAATTATTCGGAATTATTGAATCCTTGATGATTGACTCGACACTGGCATCTATAAGGATAAATCAAAAGAATAAAGGCTTAGCATGAGCGAGATTAATAAGGAAAAAAGTGCCCAGGAACAAGAAAACGCCTGGGTTTCCCTTGGGAAGGACTTGATGTCCGTTGTAGCTGTCGTGATCATTTTTATGGTCCTTTCCAAGCTGGCATTTGGACTCTGGACTCCTATGGTTGCGGTGGAGTCGGGGAGTATGGAACCGCATATGCAGATAGGAGATATTATTTTCATTAAAAGCATCGATAGATCAAATATTACAACGTACGAAGAAGGAAAAAACACAGGCTATAAGTCATTTGAAAATTATGGAGATGTGATTCTTTATCGCCAGTATGGCGAGGAAGGAGTGACTCCGATCATTCATAGGGCTATGTATAGAGTGGAAGCTGGAGAGCCAATGTGGGAAGGCGGTCCACCTGCTCCTTATTCCGGTTATATTACCAAAGGAGACAATGCTGTAACCAACAGTCACTATGACCAGGAAGGGCAGATAAGTTATAATATGCCTGTAAAAGATGAATGGATTATAGGGACTGCGAAGTACAGGATTCCTTATCTGGGATATGTCAGACTGCTCTTCTCATGAATCAGATTCATATGACTCTCAACTTATCTTTTTAAATCCCTGAATCAGTTTTCTTGATTAACTGGTTCAGGCATCCTGTTCTTTATTTCTTGAATCTTTTCAGGTTCTTGGTTTGTGTTTCTCTTATTATTATATATTACAATGATTATGTTTTTAAGTAATCGTTCTATTTTTGCCAGAAATTGTGTGAGTTTCTAGTTGCGTGAATTCCTGATTGCGTAAACTTCTGGTTGCGTAAACTTCTGGTTGCGTGAACTTTTAGGTTTTGGCGTATTAGAGAAAACTCACATAGATTCAAAGAATTTCAGGAAATCAAAAGAGGCTCAATAAATCACAAAAAGGTTTCAATTACAGGAAGCTAGAGGCAGCAATCTTTGAGGAGGCAACTCCAAAACAAATAAATAAGGGAAAGGAATGAGAAAACCACCAGGAAAATAATTAGAAAAACAGTCAAAAAACAACCAAAAGAAACCAAAAATAACCAAAAATAACCAAAAACAGATCAAACTAGAATCAAACTAGAATCAAAAACAGATCAAACTAGAATCAAAACAGAATCAAACTGGAATCAAACTGGAATCAAACTAGAATCAAAATATTCAAAAACCGTTGGAAAAATGAAACTTAATAAACTAAAAATCGGCAAGACCGAAACACCTGGAAACCATATTATAGCGCCTATGGCAGATGTTACAAATCTGGCTTTCAGGCTGCTCTGCAGGCAGAATGGAGCTGACCTTACATATACTGAGATGATCAGCGCAGATGCCCTGGTCAACGAAAACCGAAAATCACTCCTCAAGAGCCTGTCTTCCCCTGAAGACCGACCTTTTGGAGTTCAGCTTGTAGGAAGTTCTACTGAGAAACTGAGGGAAGCTGCTCTCTTTATTGAAGACGAGTATAGACCTGAACTCATCGATGTGAATATGGGTTGCCCTGCACAGCGCATTACTGGAACAGGGTGCGGCTCAGCTCTTCTCAACTCCCCGAAACTTGTATATGAAATTATCTCTGAGCTGACCGATGTGCTGAAGACTCCTGTGACTGCAAAGATCCGCATTCTGAAGAGGGATGAAAAAACCCTTGAAATTGGACGCCTGATCGAAGAGGCTGGGGCTTCTGCCCTGACTGTACATGGCAGGAGGGCAGAGCAAATGTACTCCGGAAGTTCAGACCTTAGAGTGATAAGAGCCGTTAAACAGGAACTTTCCATTCCAGTAATTGCAAACGGCGATGTAAGGGATGAGGAGTCTGCCGAAGCTGCCCTTGATTTTACTGGATGTGACGGGCTTATGATCGGACGCGCAGCAATGGGGAATCCCTTTATCTTCAAAAGGATAAGGCATTACCTGGAAACCGGTGAAAGGCTGGAATTTGACAGGCAAGTTCGGCAATTGGAGGACTTTGAGAATTATATCGCCTTACTTGAAGAATATGACCTCAGCACGTCTACAAATCTAAGAATGCATGCCCATTGGTTTACAAAAGGGTTGCGCGGCTCGCGGCAGATTAGGGAAAAGATTAATAATCTGAAAGATGGAAAAGCGATGATTGAGTTAATAAAGGATTTCTATAAAGAGAAATATTAACATATCCTATATTTTTAAAAAGATATTTGTTTACGGCTATGGTACAATAAAAACGTAACCGGACAACAGGTTAACCTGAATGTACCAAATATAATACATTTAAAAAAATAATTCTAGATTAGAAATATATATAAAGAATATATTTCAATTCACCGAAAACCTAATAATATTCTACACTATTATCCATGAACTATCAGGCATAAAACAGTGTGAATTCAGAATTGAAAATAAACCTTTCAATATTAGTTATAATTCATGATATGAAAGAGATCCAGGTTAACAATTTACCATCCAGGTTTTTGGGTCCCTGACATGGATGTACATGTCACACTTATTATATTACAGTAGTGCCTGAAGAAGAGTCAGATGCTGTGGTTGTGTCTGACAGAATAAAATGCTGATTATGTCTGACAAAATAAAATGCTGATTGTGTCTGACAAAGCAAATAAATTGAATAATATTGGGTTAATTCGCTTAGTATTTTGACTAATAGAGTGTGCCAGACAGCTAATTAAAACTTGTCAAACAGACTGCCGAGAACAGCAAAATTACAGAAAAATTTGAAAAACAATCGAAAAACAATAGATAAAATCTCATTAAAAAGGAGAATCTAGATGAAGGAAATCAGAATACACGGTCGAGGAGGCCAGGGTTCTGTTACCGCGGCTGAAATGCTTTCCGTTGCAGCTTTTGAAGATGGAAAATTTAGCCAGGCCTTCCCCGCTTTTGGGGTAGAGCGTAGAGGTGCCCCAGTCCAGGCATTCACGAGGATTAACAATAATCCTATCAGGCTCCGAAGTCAGATTTACAAACCGGATTATGTTATTGTCCAGGACGCAACTCTGCTTGAGACTGTTGACGTTGCAAGCGGGGTAAAGGATGACGGAATAATTATTGTTAACACAACCGAAAAACCGGAAAGCCTGAAACTCAATACAAAAGCTAGGGTCATGACCGTGGACGCTACCAAGGTGGCAATGGACATCATAGGTATCCCCATTGTAAATACTGTCCTCCTTGGAGCTTTTGCGGGTGCAACCGGAGAAATCAATGTTGAATCAATTCAACATGCAATAAGGGCTCGTTTTTCAGGAAAGGTAGGAGAAAAGAATGCAAATGCAATTCAGAAGGCCTACAAGCTTATCAGGGGGGAAGAAGCGTGAAAAATAAAGAGGAAGAATGTTTAAACATTTCACGCTGCAGAGTCTGTAAACCTGGTTCTACTCTCATAAACAAAACCGGAGGCTGGAGAAACTTCCGTCCTGTTTATATTTACGAAAAATGTACCAAGTGCGGAATTTGCCATATTGTCTGTCCTGATATGTCTATCAAACCTAGAGAAGATGGCTTTTTTGAATATGATTATGATTACTGCAAAGGTTGCGGCATCTGTGCAAATGAGTGTCCTGCAGATGCAATTGAAATGATTCTGGAGGAGAAATAATGATTGATCCGGCTTACAGAAAGAAAATGGTAGTCGTGGAAGGTTCTTATGCTGTGGCCCATTCCGCAAAAATCTGCCGTCCAAATGTAATTTCTGCCTATCCGATTACTCCTCAGACACATATTGTCGAACACCTATCTCAGTTTATGGCAGACGGGGAAATCCCTAACTGCGAGTATATTAATGTAGAAGCTGAGTTCTCGGCAATTTCTGCCCTTATAGGAGCATCAGCCGTAGGTGCAAGGACTTATTCAGCCACAACCTCCCAGGGGCTTCTGCTCATGCATGAGGCACTTTTTAACGCTGCAGGCATGAGACTTCCAATTTTAATGACAGTGGCAAATAGAGCAATTAGCGCTCCAATCAACATCTGGAACGATCATCAAGATGCTATTGCGCAGAGAGATACAGGCTGGATGCAGCTCTATGTAGAGGATGTTCAGGAAGCGTGTGATACCCTGCCTCAGCTCTACAAGATCGCAGAAGACAATGAGATCATGGTTCCGGGTATGGTCTGCATGGATGGCTTTATCCTGTCTCATGTTTATGAACCTGTTGTCCTGCTTGAACAGGACCTAACTGATGAGTTCCTTCCGTCCTTCCAGCCCGAAGATATTCTTGATCCTGAAGACCCCAAGACTTTCGGAGCCTTTGCATCCCCTGATACATATGAAGAGTTCAGATATCTTCACGAGCAGGCAATGCAGAAAGCCCTTCCAAAGATCGAAGCCGTTGCAAAGGAATTTGGGGAAGTATATGGTAGATATCACGGAGGACTTATTGATGGTTATATGCTTGATGATGCCGAAATAATTATTATGGCTATGGGCTCTATTCTCGGCACTGTCAAGGATGTTGTTGATAAGTATAGAGCAAAAGGAGAAAAAATCGGCGTCTTAAAGGTCAGGTCCTTCAGGCCTTTCCCGAAGGAACAGATCTGCAAGGCTGTTAAGAATGCCCACGCAGTTGTCGTCCTTGATAAGAATATTTCTATCGGGACTAACGAAGGAGCGCTCTTTACAGAAACAAAATCCTGCCTCTACAACAGTAAAGTCCGTGTACCTGTGGTTGGCTATACTGTAGGGCACGGAGGTCGTGACATTCCAGTGGAAAGTATTGCAAAGGTTATAGAAGAAACCAAGAAAGTTGCAAAATCTGGAATCACGATTGAAAGCCAATTCCTGGATCTTAAGGAGGAGTTGCTATGAGTAAAACTGCACCTCAAACATATATTACGTCCGGGCACAGCGGCTGTGCAGGTTGCTGTGATGCCTTTGCTGCAAAATTCACACTTATGGGCGCAGGCCCAAATACAATTGTAGTTAACCCGACGGGTTGCCTTGAAGTCATGTCTACACCTTTCCCATATTCCTCCTGGCAGGTTCCGTGGATCCACTCCCTCTTTGAAAATGCAGGTGCAGTGGCTTCAGGTGTGGAAGCTGCCTTGAAAGCCCTTGGAAAAAAGGATGATATCAAGGTTGTATCAATCGGGGGAGACGGTTCTACTATGGATATAGGGCTCGGTGCCCTTTCTGGTGCATTCGAGAGAGGCCACGACTTCACCTATGTGTGCATGGATAACGAAGCGTACATGAACACTGGAGTCCAGCGCAGTAGCGGAACACCTTTCGATGCAAGTACCACAACCACTCCAGCCGGAAAAGTTTCCTTTGGAAACCCGCGCCCTAAGAAGAACATGCCTGCTATCATGGCAGCTCATGGCTCTCCTTATGTGGCCACGACCTCTATAGGTTTCCCAAGAGACATGATACGAAAAGTCAAGAAGGCAACTGAAATCGTAGGACCTACTTATATCCATGCTCAGGCTCCCTGTCCAACAGGCTGGGGTTTTGATACATCCAAGACCCTGGAAATTGCCAAACTCGCAGTCGAAACCTGCCTCTGGCCCATGTATGAAATGGAAAACGGGGAAATTACCCAGGTCAGGAAAGTTAAGGACCCCAGGCCAGTTGAAGAGTACCTGAGAGCCCAGAAAAGGTTCAAACACCTCTTCACCATGGAAGGCGGCGAGGAAGAAATAAAGAAAATCCAGGCTCTTGCAGACTGGAACATAAAGCACTTTGGGCTTCAGTAAAAACTGAAGTTCTATTTTTTAATTTTAGTTTTTAATATTACTTTTTTTTAATTTTACTATTATTTCACAATTTTCTATTTTCTTTACAACGCTACTGGAATTATAGAACTCAATAGCTTAATTTTTCGGCAATCTCGCAAACTTCCCCAGGAGATAGGATTTGGGCGCCTCTTTTTATGTAATTACTCAGTTCTTGTGAACGCATTACAGGCGTATGATATTCCTTCATAAAAGGAATGTCTGCACCAGTGACAGCTATTATTGACTTTACCTTTATCTCGCTTTTTGAAAATCGGAAGTTGATTTTCTGAAAAATGTTTCCATATTTCAAATAGTTCAGGTACCTATATGTAAGGTAACTACTTCTTTGAATCTGATCATAAGGAGTATAGGAGATCTCATAGCTCTCACTAAATACTTTTTGGACGTATTCATAGCTCCAGTTCTTCGCCTCAATGACATAAATTCCAGTCGGGCCCACGACCAGATGGTCTATCTGTGCAGATCTTAATTTTGTACCGTGAAAGGTTATATACTCGTCAAGCTCCAAAAATAAATCGTTGAGCAAAAAATAAGCTTCAGGTAAATCCTCAAGGTTTTTGATTACTTCTAGCTCTCCAATTGTACCTTTATACTCATTGGTTTTTTTGATTTCTTTGATTCTCTCCAGGTTATCAAGAAGCGGCTGCAACCGTCTTTTTATCTCATCTTCTTTATTATCTTTCAGGTAGGCATGTCTGTTGGTCAAATTTTCAATATCAGAGTACTCCTTTCTTAGTAGTTTATCTATTTCCTTTTGAGGGTTTAACCTCAAATCCTGAACGAGCTTTGTCTTATTGTGCAAGGTTAATTTAGCTCGCAAATATGAAAATAAGGAACTCAAGCTAAACTTGATATTCTCTAGCTCATATATTTCTTTTTCAAGATTTTTAATTCTTAAATTAATATTGTCCGTAATTTTAAGTGATCTTGATTCCGTTTCTTTTTTGATAGTATCTATTTCTGCTTCTAAATTTATTATTTCAGTTTGAACTTTCTCAAATTCTATTGGATACTTCAATGCATACTGATTTTTAAGATACTTTTCTTCTGTAGAAATATCATCAAAGCATCCAAAATGAAATCCGAGTTGTCTTGCAATTTTGATTAAACTTTTCTCAGCACCCGAATACCCTAAAACTTTAACGATTGAAATCACGACCTTAGATTATATGCAAAGTATACATTCTAAAACTTAAGTCGACTATATATTTAAGTTATATTCTGTTTAAAAATAGCTTTTTTATAATATCGATATTCTAGACTTTAAATAAAAAAACGGTTAACTTATAAAATGTTTAATATAGAAAAAATATACCTTCAATTCGACAGATTCTATTAATTGGCATAGTATTTTCATACCGAAAACGTGCTTTGTCAGCGCAAAATTTTCTGGAAAAGAAAAAATATCAAAAATCAATAGACAATAAACAGAACTGTGAATTTTATAGTGTATAAATGCATGAAGCCTATTTGTACATTATAAACTATATCTTTCTGTCAAACTCTCGCATCGATTCTCAAAATAAGTGCATAATAAGAAAATGATTTCGGCTTACAACTCAAATATTATTTTAAAGTCGCACGGGATTTTTTAACGCAAAAACACAGCCGGTCGCAGAGTGATTTTATCTGGATATTACAACCACGAAAAATACGGAAAACACAAGATAATCACGCCTTTACTACTCATTTCCGTGTTTTCCGTGCTTTCCGTGTTTTTTAAAAAATTCATTCTTGACATACTTTGAAATCAATAAACTAGTATTATGGCAACTTAATTATCGAGCATAATTTTTGATGACTTTTCATTAAAAGATAGCGATTCAGATTTAACATATGGTTAATAACTAAATTTTCAAAACGCTAGGATATAATATAAAGAATTTTTGGAGTTTAAGACATACTAAACGAACATGATATTCTTTGAATAACATGCAAAAACAATGAAAGTGCTTGCAGATGGTAGCATTTTCATTCTAAAGTAAACTTGAGGATATCCAATACTAAAATGGAGATACGTAATGTGAAGAAAGAGAAAAATTATTGAAACAAATACAAAAGGTTCCGATATTACGAAGACAGGCATCTGTTTTTTAAATGCCGTTTTTAAATACCGTTTTTAAATGCCGTTTTTAAATACCGTTTTTAAATGCCGTTTTTAAATACCGTTTTTTGAAAATCCGTTTTTAGTACCGTTTTAAGATACCGTTTTTAAATACCGTTTTTTGAAAATCCGTTTTTAGTACCGTTTTAAGATACCGTTTTTTAAGATACCGTTTTTTAAGATACCGTTTTTCAAATGCCGTTTTTAAATGCCGTTTTTAAATGCCGTTTTTTAAGATAACGTTTTTTAAGATGCCGTTTTTTAAATGCCGTTTTTAATTACCGTTTTTTAAATACCGTTTTTAAATACCGTTTTTTAAATACCGTTTTTAGTACCGTTTTTCGAAGATCGTTTTTTAAGATACCGTTTTTAAAATACCGTTTTTCAAAGACACCGTTTTTTACAGATGCCTAGCAATTCAGATATCTTATGGTCATATAAAACTACGGATGTACTGAAAATGAAATATAAAATTCTGGAAGTACTGTAAAATATAAAGAAAGTTGAAAGATAATAGAGAAGAAACTTCCTTTCTGCATTCAACCAAAACAGAGTAATGGAAGCACATTTAATTCATAAAATTATTAAAATAATTAGAGTTAAGAGACTTATTATAATCTTAAAATATAAAAGAGTGGAAGCCTGGTTTTGAACCCTTATGAAAAAAAGAATTTGAGCGAAAAAGTAAGTTACCGGATGATTACAGATCAATTAGTGGTAACTGTCTTCTCAGGTCAGGCAAATAGCCTTCTCTGTGCAGGGCTATTTTATAGTCGCTTATTGCCCTGCATAATTTGTGGGTATATTTTATGCAGTCGTTACCAACATTTCCCTTAAACAGCAATTTTTCTGTTTTTTCTATAAATTCGGGATACGTAAAAACCAGTTCTTCTTTGGTGTGCAGGAACAGAGCTGCAAAGTCCCTGTGAATGCCCATGCTTCTTTTAAGCAATTCAACGTTAAGATGTTCCTCAGACAGATAGGGGTTGAACTTCACAAAGGTGTGAAAATCTGCAATGTTCTGGTTTAAGGAGTTTAGAATTGAGTATAGAACGTTGTCGGTTTCCGGAAGGGGGATATCCGGAAGATCGAGGCAGTCTCCATCAAAAGTCTCGTTTTCTTTTATATTTTGATCTCGGGTTGTATCACGATCCATTTTATCACCCTGATTGTAAAAACTTGTTTTAATGAATGCTCTGGTGGCTTCCGTTTCGTATAACGGGTTCAATCACTTGCTTTAATATAGTTTTTAGATACACTTATCGGATTGTCTTCGGGTGGCTCCAAATAAATCCATTGTGTTAATCACCGGCGTTTCCGTCGCTTCCCCACTCGAAGCGGTTGTACGCACATGGGTTAGATGCTTCAGATTCCGTTATTATCTCCACGAACCCAGCCTTAGAGGTCTAGCACTGAGTCCTGTAAAGTATGATCAATTAAACGTTTAGGCTCTAGCATCTCACCATATATAAAATTATGTCTTAATAAAACAGACTAAATATAATTACATTAAAAATTTTTATTTGATACTGTAAAGATCCTGAATAGCTATCTAAATTGTCCTGAAACAATCTTGAATAAATCGTAAACACCAATTTAAAGCCTTTAAAATAGATTTCAGGGAATTTTAAACCCCTGAACTTCTTCTATTCTCCAGCATTTCCATCCCGAAAGCTGCAACTCCATAAACAAGGCTCAGTACGAGAATGATCGTCGCACCGGATGGGACATCCAGAGCATATGAAAGACCTATTCCTGTAACGCTGATTACAGTTCCAAAGGCTATGGAAATCAGCATCATACGCTTCAGGTTATGAGTAAATTTACGGCTCAGGGAAGCAGGAATGGTAAGAAGAGCGATTACAAGGATAATACCCACGACCTTAATAAGCACCACAATTGTTAGCGCAATTATGCAGAGTAGGAAAAGGTAAAGCTTCTCAGTAGGAAGTCCCTGCACGGTTGTGAATTCTTCGTCAAAACAGAGAGCAAGGAATTCCTTATAAAGTAAGTAAACTGCACCTACTATTACTATATCAAGAGCTAGCATAAAGTAAAGGTCGGAGCGGGGCACCGTTAAAATATTTCCGAATAGATATGTCATAAGATCAGGAGCATATCCAGGGGTTAAATAAACAAAAATTATTCCGAGTGCCATTCCAAGAGACCAGAGTATGCCTATAGCACTGTCTTCAGGGATTTTAGACCTCTTGCTCACTGTTCCCATGACAAGAGCCGAAAGCAAGCTGAAGGGAAGAACTCCGAACATAGGGTTGATTCCCAGGTAATAGCCCAGCCCAACGCCTCCAAAGGAAGCATGAGCTATCCCCCCACTTATGAATACTATTTTTTTGACGACAACATAGACTCCTATAATCCCGCAGGCTATACTTGCAAGAACTGCGGCTGCAAGAGCGTTCTGGATAAAGGTGTATTGCAGAAAATTAAACATTCTTATTTCTCCGTCTGTTTTTCGAGTCAGTCTTTTTCGGACAAGGCCTGATTATCAGGAGTTCTCCTTATGGTTTTCCAGAACCCTGTGAGGTATTCCATGAGCAATCAGTTCAACAGGGCACTGGTAGGTAGCTTCAAGATCTTCAACCGGGATTTCTCTGGAGTTGTGGTAATGGAGAGTGCGGTTTAAGCAGGCTATTCTATCGACATAAATAGAAACCGCGCTGAGGTCATGAGTAACCATGATGACTGCCATTTCCTTCTTTAGCCTGTCCAGCAGGCGGTAGAGTTCCTCCTGCATATGCGGATCAAGCCCGGAGTTAGGTTCGTCCAGAAGCAGAAGTTTGGGGTTTGTGGCAAGAGCTCTCGCAATAAAGACTCTCTGACGCTGCCCTCCCGAAAGCTGGCCAATCTGCCGGTCCTTGTACTGGAACATTTCTACCATCTTCAGGGCTTCTTCTGCAGCCTTTTTGTCTTCTTCTCTGTATTTTTTCCGAAAACCCGTATGGCTCATCCTGCCTGTGAGCACAACTTCCCAGACACTTATTGGAAAGTCAAAATCGAAACCTTTGTATTGAGGAACATAGCCTATAAGCTCTCTGCTCTTTTCGGGTGTCTTTCCAAAGAGCTTCACACTGCCTTTATAGGGTTTCAAAAGTCCAAGGAGCACTTTTAGAAATGTGGTCTTTCCTCCCCCATTAGGTCCGATAATCCCAAGCAGTCCATTGGGCTCTTTTAATTCAAAATTGATTGCCTCAAGGATGGTCTGGTTTCCGTAACGAACCCAGACATCTTTCAGTTCTATAACCTTCTCCATTGCCTTCCCTTCAGAATATCGTTTTTATTATCGTTTTTATTATCGTTTTTATTATCGTTTTTATCATCGTTTTTGTTTATCGGATTACAATCTTTTGATATTTAGATAAGAAACTTTAGTGGTTGACTTTACCAGAACTCAAATGCTAATTTTACTAACTTCGTACCTTACTGCCCTCGTACCTTACTGACTTCGTACCTTACTGACTTCGTACATACTGCCTTCATACGAGGTTTCTGGCAAAAATATCAGATACATTATCCATATTTGCGATGTAATCCTTTGCAAGCGGGTCTACAGCCACAACCTCACCGCCGATCTCTTCAGCTACGGCTTGCGCACTCTGCTTACTTGTTTGGGGCTGGATAAAGATTACTTTGACGTGCTTTTCCTTTGCAAGATCTACAAGCTTCGCCAGATCCTCAGCGCTTGGCTCTTTTCCTTCACTCTCAACTGAAATCATGGTAAGGTTATAATCCGCTGCAAAATATCCCCAGGAAGGATGATAAACCATGAAGTTTCTTTCCGTTTTTCCCGAAAGCTTTTCGCGAATCCTTGCGTCCAGGGTGTCAAGTTCCTTAAGATAGGCGTCTCTGTTCTGAGCATAGTAAGTCTTGTTCTCAGGATCTATTTTGGCAAGTCCCTCATAAATGTTCTCGACCATTATTTTTGCATTTGCAGGAGATGTCCATATATGGGGGTCCAGTTCAGTTTCTTCTTCATCAGCTTCAAGTTCCCCTGCTCCTTCCTCTTCGTGATGATCGTGAGCAGCAAGTTCTCTGAGTTTAATTCCATTAGAAGAGTTTACAATAAGAGTTCCACTGTTAATAGATTCAAACCTGTTGATCCAGACTTCCTCAAAGGGCATATCGATTCCGACTGTAACATACATACTGGCTTTGCTTATATTTTCTATCTCTTTAGGGGATGGTTCATAAGTATGAGGGTCCGCTCCCGGAGGAATTATGACAACAGTTTTTACTTTGTCTCCCCCCACTTTTTCTACAAACTCAGCCTGAGGAAGCACACTTACAGCTACAGTTACAGGTTCGTTTGACCCTGCTACTCCAACTTCCTGTCCTGTACTCTCATTAGTTTGGGAGTCATCTGGGCTTGTACAGCCGCTGGCAAAAAGGCTCAGACCAACAGTCAAGAGCACTAATAAAGGTAGAATTTTCAGATTCATATTAAGATCCCACTTTCTTCACTTTCACTTTTCTTTGGCTCATGAATGGCTCATGAATGGCTCATGAATATATTTCTGGATGAGATAAGGCCGGCATCATTCAAAGTCTCTCTATACCCAAAGTCCATAATTATTCTAAATTTGGCATATGTCCAAATTTTTGAGTTATTCAGACAATTTTTTGGTGTATAACCAAATTTATCTCGCAGCTCATACTCAGCACTTAATTAGCACTTTAGCTCTTCATTTAACATTTCGTCTAATGCTCCACTTATTCAGGCATTCAATCATGTTTTTCTTCATACAAGCATCTTTCATGGCTTATTTCCCCGCATACTCCGAACATTGGGTGGCCCATTGAGCTGCAGATTTTATTTACAGCGTCCCTTGAGACGAAAGCCTCAAAACGCGAAACTTCACTACAAGCTTCTTCCGACGAAAGACCGTAATGGGTTAAAAGAAGACTGAGAATCCTGTGCCTTCGGATAAGAAACTGCGTATACGCCTCACCCATTTCCGTCAGATCCACCCCCCTGTAAGGAACATGGTTCAGGTAGCCTGCACTTGCAAGCTCGTTTAAGGTCTTGGTCGTGGTTGAGGGGTCTACTTGCAGGCCTGAAGAAATCTCTGTAGTTTTTACAGTGCCTCCTTTTTCAAGAATGAACTTAAGATAATCTACCTTTCTCGGAGAGAGTTCAAGGCCTGTAAATTCATGATAACTTTGCTCATTCATATAGAGAAATATAAAAAACTGGTATTTATTGTTTGCCACGTCCCAAATTATGAAGTTATAATTTTACTGTGGCAAAATTAGAAAAGCGGGAAGAATGTGAGGAGTAGAGTTTAAAACTCTCAGTAAAAAACATGGTAAAAGAGAATACCTGGTAAAAGAAAAGGTTCAGTAAAAGGAAGAAATCAGAAAAGGAAGAAATCAGAAAAAGAAGAAATCAGAAAAAGAAGAAATCAGAAAAAGAAGAAATCAGAAAAAGAAGAAATCAGAAAAAGAAGAAATCAGAAAAAGAAGAATTCAGTAAAAGAAGATATACACAGTAGATATCAGCAGGAAACTCACGATACCCATCAAGGCGTTCCCAAGGGTATTTGACTTGAAGACCTTAGATGGTTCCAGTTCTGCAAGCTCTCCGAAAATCCAGAAGAAGGGATCATTGACATGGGAAATTAGAAAAGTGCCTGAAGCCATTGAAAGGATAACAATTTCCGGAGGAATCCCAAGTTCAGGAATCAGTGGCAGTAAAAGGGAAGGTGCAATAAGCATGGTCACAACCCTTGATCCCTGAACGGTTTGAAGGGCTGCGGCAACGAGAAAAGGCACAAGGATATGGGGAAGGCTCAACTGCAAGAAAAACCTGCCAAGAGCTTCTCCTGCCCCGGTCATGGCAAGAGTTGCCCCGAGAGCGCCTCCTCCGCAAAGGTCAAGAAGAACAACTCCACTTCTTCTCACAGCTTTTTCGATCAGTTCCCTCAGTACGAGAGATCCAAGTTTTCTGGCAGAAAAGATGGAGAGAAGGACCCCTATAAGAAGAGCAATATTTGGGTTTCCCAGAAAGGTGAGCACAGGATGGTGTTCAAAGCCTGTGTGAAGGAGAATAAGGAGTAAAGGAAAAAAGATTGGGGCATAGGCCTCAAGCCGTCGGGGTCTTTTGACAGAGTTACTATATATTCCTGAGGTTTTTTCCTGAATTTCAGTTGTCTTTTCCTTTACCCTGTTCGAAAGATATGCAGTCTCAGACTTTTCCAGATTTTTGGAATAAAGGTAACCTGCAATGGAAGTCGGAAGTGCAATAAGAAGTCCCAGAATAAAAAGCCTGTCCACATTAGCTGATAGCTCTTCTGCTGCCGAGATTACTACCGGTGAAGGATAGACAAGGTTAAACGAGGCAACGGCTCCGAGTGCAAGGATTGTTGCAGTGGAAATGGGGGGGTTATCGAGCCTGGCAGCCAACTCTTTAGCTATTGGAATAAAGATAACATAGGCAAGAATGTAACACATCAGGGGAACAGAAAAAAGAAAGCCAAGGACATTAAGGGCAAGTAGAGGATTTCTGGAAAAACGTATAATATCAGAGGCTATTAAGGACATACCTCCGGTTCCCTGAAGCAGAAGTCCAATAACACTTCCACATATAATAATAGCAAAACGAGAAAATACGCTGCCCAATCCTCCGGTTATTGCTTCGACCGTAGCCAGGGGCTCTCCTGCAAGGATTCCTGTAAAAACGGATACAAGGACAAGACTGATAAAAGGATGCAACCTGAGTCTGGCTGTAAAAAATAAGATGCAGAGAAGGGCAAAAAGGAATATGATTACAGGATGCATGTTTAAAACCTGATCGTGGATGGTCTATCTTTATTCGATTGATGTTTTAAAACACCTGAATGTCAGCAGTTCCTTTAAAGTCCATATTGAGTCCACAATTCCTGCCGCTCTTGCAGGTGTATTATGTAAGTTCCATTCCCGGAAATATTGCCTCGGTTAGTAAGACCATAGAGCTTACAGTTTTTATTTGGACAGGCAACGTCAAAGAATTGTGGGTTTTGACTTCTTTTCCCCTAATGTACACATATGATATTCAAATATCTAATACAAATCAAATATAAATTAACCCTCATATTCTTTTTCTTAAATCAAAAATAAGGATTAGCTTTCAATAATACTTTTATAACTTTTGAATAAAACTAGAACTTTAAGGATTCTCAGAGACTAAAAAATCTATCTGATGAATAGTTACATTTAATGTTGTATTCTAACACTTTGTGTGGAGAGTAGGTATACTCTCCGACACATATGTTATATTTTTTGCTAGCTAATTTATTCACATTCTTTTGTTGAAGTATCTGCAGCATTATCACATGTTTTTTCTTTTGTTGAAGTTTCTGCAGCATTATCACATGTCTTTTCTTTTGTTGAAGTCTCTGTTGAGGTATCTGCAGCATTGTCACATGTTTTTTCTGTTGTTGAAGTCTCTGCAGCATTGTCACATGTTTTTTCTGTTGTTGAAGTCTCTGTTGAGGTATCTACAGCAT
>Ga0163159_1001111_pt1 | contig 27589 bp, 23 predicted proteins | sample BioMet9_FD_108702 | JGI IMG/M metagenome (GOLD analysis project Ga0163159, IMG submission 108702) | Microbial communities from bioreactor (seeded with sewage sludge) at Lawrence Berkeley National Lab, California, USA - Biofuel... | ecosystem: Engineered > Bioreactor > Anaerobic > Unclassified ... | reverse complement strand
GTTTCAATTCCTTATAGGTAGGATAAGAACCCAAACCGGAATCCAAGCAGAACGTCAAGGCAGAATAGTTTCAATTCCTTATAGGTAGGATAAGAACCCAAACCGGAATCCAAGCAGAACGTCAAGGCAGAATAGTTTCAATTCCTTATAGGTAGGATAAGAACCGATGCGCCTATCGAAATCGTCAGCGCGTCCGAACTGATGTTTCAATTCCTTATAGGTAGGATAAGAACGTGATTGTGTACAAGTAATCAAAGGAATACCAGAGTTTCAATTCCTTATAGGTAGGATAAGAACCAGCTTATTTCATATAAATTATACAGCTAACATGTATAATATGCAATATCAAGGGAATTTGACTTGCATAATTGTCATAAGTGTGCTTATTTATGGAGCATGTATTACATACTCGATAAAATTTGTCGTCGACTCCTGGGGATTTTTGCGCTATCGTAGGTCGACGATAGCGATATGGATGATTATGTAATACATCTACCTACGGATGGCGATGCTTTGTCGGATTGCCTGAATATTAGATAGAGAAAATGTTTATTATAGTATCAAAAAGCAACGACAAGATTGATATTGCATAATTGTTATGACTAATTTTAATCATTGAACCAATGGTTCAATGATTTATTTTGCCTAATGAGGTATCCTATATATAGATATTTGATGTTTTAGCAGGAATTTTAATGTTTTTGTAGAAATCTTTATATGAGGTTTATCGACGGAATATATTTTTTATTTTGTTATTATAAAGGAGTTGAGCCTATGGAAACAACAGAGGTTAAGGCCATATTGTTTGATACGCGGTCTATTCAACGGTATATTTTTTCGGGGAATAAGTTGCGGACGAATATTGGCGCGTCGTATATTGTGGAAAATCTCTTTAAAATGGAATTAATACCTATTTTGGAAGAGGTTTTTCCGGGACATAGTGATTTAGAGACGTGGGAGCAGGTAGAGACGCCGTCTTTTAGGGACTTTACTGAAGATTGCCGCATTGCTTATATTGGTGGCGGTAATGCACTGGTTCTATTTCGGCAGGATACCCCAGATGAGGTTTTGGCAAAGGTTGTGGAAGCATTCACAAAAAAATTGCTCGTTACTTATCCGGGACTAAAAACAGGAGCTGCTATTGGTAGTTTGGTTTTGTCTCCGCAGGCGGCATATCAAAAGAGTGATGAAGCACTGCATCATCTGTTGAAGCATAATCAAAATACCGTTTTTCCTCAGGTCAATGTACCTTATACAGGACTAACTCAGGCTTGTGGTATTAATGGGGAAGTTGCGAATTATCAGGATATCAATCATGTCATAGAGCCTAAAGGTGTGGCGCGTTTCTTTTCACAAGAAGTGGCGGCCAAAGCGATGATGATGAAACAGGCTCATGCAGCATTACAGGATAAATTTGTTCAGGTTATCGATGGGTACGAGTTCCCTACGGAATTCAGCAAGCTGGGACAAAAGGAAACAGAGAACTATATTGCCATTGTTCATGTGGATGGTAATAATATGGGGCAAAAATTCATGAGTTGCCGGACTTTAGAGGACAGAGTGCGTTTATCAAAGGCGGTGAAGGAAAAAACAGAACAAGCCTTTGCCAAGTTGTTGCAGACGATTGTAGATGAATATGATGGGTATGAGGATTTCTTGGCATTGGAGGATAACATTCTGCCAATCCGACCGCTTATACTAGGCGGAGATGACGCAACGTTTATTTGTGCTGGGAAAATGGCGGTAACCTATGCGAAGCGGTTTATTGAATTTATTAAGGAAGGTAATTCTTTCTTTGCTGGAGGTATAGACAGCTGTGGTGGTGTCGCTATTTTGCCGGCTTCCTACCCGTTCTTTAGAGGATATGAATTGGCGGAACAGCTTTGCGATGCCGCTAAAAAGGTATCTCGCATACAGAACGGATGTTGGCTGGATTTTGCTCTGCTTCATGGTGAACAGGCGCCTACGCTGGGGCAGATACGTGCACAGGAATACCGCGGCATCTTAGGCGATCTCCATTTTGGCCCATATGCAGTTTGCAATAGTGCAAGCCCGGTCAGTCTGGACAAGATCCTGCAGTGTGCCCGGTTATTTGCGGCAGGCCAGGAATTTGAGGATAAGACACCGCAGGAAGCGCCCGGGCTGGCTAAAAATAAAATCAAAGAGCTCCGTAGCGTGCTGCAGCATGGTGAGCATGACTGCCAGCAGTTCCTGGAACAAATCGGGCATATGCATCAACAGCTTCCCCATATCGAGGGCTGGGAAGAATATAAGAAGAATCTGTGGTTTGAAGGACGTACGCCGTATGTAGAAGCGATTGAATTGATTGATTTTATGCCGAAGGAGGGATAAGGGATGAATCAGGTAGTCAAGGTGGACATCGTTGTGGAATCTCCCATCACTCTCAGCTCAGGTAAAGCCGATGTTACGGTCGATTGTGATGTGATTCATGATAGATATGGGTTGCCATATTTTCCAGCGAAAAGATTAAAAGGTCTTCTGAGTGAAAGTGCTTTGGAGATTGCAGAAATGTCAGAATTAAGCCAAGCTGGTTTTTTGAGTAAAGAAACGGTGGCAGAATTGTTTCAGCATGGGACGGATTCGCCGGTGCAATTTATTATCCATGATTTCCATTTAGTCGGATACAACGATATGGTAAAAGATTTACAGTATTTGCAGTCTGCCTATCCAGAATGTATCCTTCCCGATGATGTGTTGAGAGAATATACATCCCTACGGTATCAGACAGCTATTGACGATACGGGCGTAGCGGCGGATACGTCGCTGCATAATATGCGCGTCGTAAAAGCAGGAATTACTTTCACGGGAAATATAGAACTGCAAGGAGTCGAGGAACGACATTTCAAGGCCTTCGTCCTGGCGTTGCAGAATCTCCGCTGTGCAGGTCTGAAGCGAAACCGTGGTTTTGGCAAAATAAAATGCTCCATCCAAGAAATTCAGCAAGGGTCTAAAATAATTGCTAATCCTAATATGAAAAAACTGGTACAGACCGCATTGGCAAGGGGGGCGAAATAGAGTGGATGAAATCAAAGTAACAATTACGACACTTTCACCAGTGATCCTGGCCACGCAAAATGATGCCGCGGTCATGACAGCTACACATGATTTCTTCAGTGGGACGACGTTGCGAGGGATACTTGCAGGACGATATATAAAGGAACAGAAGCTGGGCCGTCACGGTCATAGGGACGAAGGCTTCCGGCAGGCTTTTTTCGGTTCGCTCCGGTTTGTCCATGCCTATCCGGTGCAGCAAAAACAGCGGTCCATGGTACTGCCCTTATCACTGCAGAAGGATAAGGCCGGCGCTTCTGTGTTGGATATGCTGATAGATGAACGGCCGGAAGGGAAAGTCTATAAATCCTGTAAGGGTCTAGGAATCATTGATCAAGCCCGTGTATTTACGGTATCCGTCCCGAAGAATATTTCTCTCCATATGAGCCGGTCGGAAGAAAAAGAACGGTTATCTGGAAAAAGTGAGGAAGGAAATATTTATAATTATGAAGCCATCGATGCCGGTCAGGTCTTTGAAGGCAGAATTCAAGGACCAGCATCAGATTTAAAGGCTTTTATGGAAGCGTTGAATCTGAAAGACGGCAAATTTGATGCGTATGTGGGTAGGTCTAAATACACACAATATGGGCAATGTAGGATTGCCTTTGGAGTTATGGAGCCTATGGATTTGAAAGCAGCAGCGAATGGTACTACCGTATACCTTCGGCTGGATACGCCTATCGTACCGTATGCGGAAATAGGTGATAGCGCACCGGCTGCATTGCAGCCGATAGCAGACATGCTGAATGAAAAATTTCCCGATGAATCATTTTTTATTCAGCCTGATTCCATCTATGGCGCAGCTACGGAAATTGATAATTTTGTATGCATATGGAATATGCGCCGACCTCGTCAGAATGCCGTAGCTGCAGGTACGGTTTTTGCTCTGCAAAAGGCACAGCAGCCTTGGACAGTGGAAGAATTGCGGGCCTTGACAGATATTTGTGGTAATGGCGTTGGTGATAGGGTAGAAGAAGGATTCGGCCAGGTGCGGTTTTGGCAGCATGGCCAGCTGTGCTTGGGAGAAGAAAAGCCGGGACAGAACCAGGAAAATAGAAAACAGCAGGAGCTGTCTAAAGAAACCAAGGCTTTGGTTCAAAAAATTATCATACGTCGTGTTTTGGAACGTGTTCGGGTACAGGCCTATGAAGATGTGGCGAAATTGAGCAATCTGAAGGGAAAGAGCCATATGTTTTCCCGGTTGGAATCTATATTAAGCGGTTATGAGACAATCCAAAATGTGCGGCATAAATTTAACCTGGAAATTAAAGAGGAGGCTAAAGACGGTTCTGTTTTTAATAAACATCTTGATAGGGTGAAGGTGAATGGCCAAACTTTATATAAAATCTTCACGACGGATAATTCCCAAATGCCTTATGTGAATATGCGATTTACGGAATATTTCCCACAAGGTATGGATGAATTGTGTAAAGAAATAGGCTTTGATGGAACAAAAGATAATGCGGACAGGCTGTTTTATGAATATTGGAAATGGTTCTTCCGGCATGGCAGAAAACAAGCAGTCCAGCAAGGGAGGCGGAATTAATGGCTAAGGATAATGCAGCAATATTGCAAAAAATTAGAATATCTGGCAATCTGATTTTGAAGTCTCCCCTGCTGATTGGTTCTGGAGAACACAGGGAAAATTCGATGCATGAAATAGATACGTATATCCTGAGAAATCAGGATGACCGGCCTTTTATACCGGGTACGTCTTTAGCAGGTGTATTGCGGAATGCTATGATGGGTGCGGATGCTTCCGATACCGAGAAAACTGTAGGAGAATTACTATTCGGTAAGATAGACAAAGATAAAAAGTCCGATACGGGTTGGCAGAGCGCAATCTCCATAGATGATTTAATTTTGGACAATGCAGAAATTGTCCAGCGTGATGGTGTCAGTATTGATTCCTATACACATACAGCTATTGATAAGAAAAAATATGATTATGAAGCGGTAGAGAGAGGTGCTAAAGGTACGTTTCAGGCGGTCGTGAGCTTGCGGAAAAATCAAGAGGACCGTTTTGAAGAAATTCATGCAGCTTTAGGTTCTTTAGTAGGCACGTTAAAAGCAGGTATCCGCATTGGAGCTTTGACAACAAAAGGTTTTGGCCATGTGCAGGTATCAGATGCTAAGGCTGAATTATATGATTTTCGTTATCCTGAGGATGTCCAGGCTTGGCTTTTACAGGAGTCGTCGAATCGACCTATAGCAGATATGGTTGAAGTAGGCGTTCCCAGAAGTAATACCTTATATATCGATGGTGAGTTTTCTTTACGGTCGGCATTGATTATACGGGATTATGATACGGATGAAACTCAGGAACATGGCGAGGGAGATATTGCGGCAGTCCAAAAGCAAAGTAATAGGGAGTACGTTATTCCTGGTACATCTTTAAAAGGCGTCTTGCGCCATCAGGCAGAACGTATTGTGCGACTGAGTGGGCAGGAGGAACGGTTAGCGGACGGACTTAATGAATTGATGGGTTATGCTGAGGAAGATACTAAGGAGAAACAAAAAAGCCGGTTTTATGTAGATGAAGCTTATTTGAAACAAGGTGTGGCAGAAAAAGAACAGTCCCGCAATCGTATTGACCGTTTTACGGGAGGGACCGTAGAAACAGCATTATTTACTACGAAGCCTATTTGGCAGATGGAGCCGCATAAACCGACTGTTCATATTCATTATGAAATTCCCGAATGTAAACCTTGGGAAGCTGGCTTAGCGTTATTCCTGTTACGGGATTTATGGCAAGGCAATGTTGCCCTGGGCGGCGAGAAATCTATTGGTCGTGGTGTACTCGAAGGGGTACAGGCCGTCATTGTTTTTGAAGGAAATACCTATGAGTTAGGTGCCAATGGCAAAGTGCAGCAAGGCAGTTGGCAACAACTGGATGATTATGCTAAGGCGTTTATCAATCAGTAGTCAGGAGGCTGTGTGAAGTATGAATTTAGATTTGATGACACATAAATTGAGTATACAAGCTACAAATTGCACTCCCCAGGCGACTTCCTGTGATGGAAACTTGGATGCACTGACGGCGGTAGCGATACAATATATGAAGCATGATGCACGGATAGTATGTTGGCAACTGCATCGTGTTGTTTGGGGGACATGGCAAGATTCGGGCATACATATGATAGACAAAAAAGCGTTGGAAGCAGAGTATATTGAAGAAATACGGATTTTCAATGAGATGGAAGAATTGCATCTGCGTAGGCAGGGGCAAAAACTGATCGGCCGATATATTACAGATGAAGAAGGAGAACCAAGAGATTACATCGATAGCATGTCACCGCTTTGGGGAAATGAATGCGAAGATATTGGAAATGGATACTGCAAATTGAAAGATTCGCAGCGTAAATTTAGTATGGTTGTGCCTGTTGAGAAGAAGGGGACGTATTATGCGCTAGTTACGAGAAATTATATCAAAGCAGACGAAAAAACGCACCAGGCAGGGTACGATGATTATCGGTTCGTAGCCATTGCTCCGGAAGAGGAGGAATCATAATATGACGGATACTCAAGAGAAAAAAAAGCGTAAACATCCAACACTCAACTTGGAACCCAAGAAGCATTATGCTACGGCACCATATAATTTCGTTTCATTACCTTATGCGGCTGTAGCGGCTTCCTTAGATCAGGATATGGGCTGGGAAGATGCAGATCAGGAGACTGTGCGGGAGTTTTATCAGGAATATATACGGGAATATGGCGTGTTAGATGGTTATCTTGACCTGACGATTACGACAAAAACACCTTGCTTTGTTGGTGGTAATGGTAGCGAATTTTTTGCACCTTCAGGTCAGCCGATGATACCAGGCAGTACGGTTCGCGGCATGGTGAAGAATTTGTTTAAAATCATTACGTGCGGCACCATGCGCTGCGATGGACAGGTAGAAGCTGATTTTCATGATCAACGCATGTATTTTCGGAGCATGGCGGCGACTGTAAAAAGCTTTAAAAAATATTATGAGGAACAATTAGGTATTCAGTCCTTTCCTGCTCCAGGAGGCGGTCATTATAGTACCAGCGAAGCCCATGCTGGCTTTTTAGTCAGTGATGGACATAACAATTATTATATATGCCCGGCTAAGTCGACCAGAGGTGAATTAGATAAAAATAATAATATAACAAATAAAGTCGATTGGGATTTAGATAGTGGAACTTGTGACTGCTATACGGGTCCTATGCCCAATAAAAAGCATTACGATATCATCTGGGACGGCGAATGGGAAAATCCCCTCATCGTACCAGAAGAAGTCCTACAGGCCTATGCCAATGATAAAACGAGAGGCAATGCCAATGGTAAGGAAGCCCGGGATCAAGGCTTCAATTTACTTACGAACGCCAAGGATGGCGACTATGCCCGGGAATTCACGAAAGGTATATATGCTACGGTCGTTCCTTGCTTCTATATGCCTGGAAAGACGGGAAATGTCAAGCATTTTGGCTTTGGCCGATATTATCGAGTACCTTATAATAAATCGATCAGGAATCATGTTCCAGAAGGCGTACAGAAAAAGGTCATTGATTTTTCAGATGCTGTTTTTGGTAAAATCGAACTTTGGGGCAGTCGGGTTTATTTTGAAGATGCTTTGATGCAGGGTGAAGCTAACGTATTTCCTATGGCTAATTATACGCAACCGCTGCTGTCTCCTAAACCTACGTCTTTTCAACTGTATTTAGAACAGAAGGGAGAGGAACCAGCTCATTGGGATGAAGGGGGACATGACATCCGGGGATATAAAATGTACTGGCATAAACGTGGGTTGGCCAAATGGGAAATTGATTCACCAGATAATAAGATTGAGGGTATGATTCCTATTCGACCTTTAAAACAAGGGAATGTATTTAAGGGCCGAATCCGTTTTACCGATTTGAGTGAAGTGGAACTGGGGGCTTTGTTGAAGGTGTTTGCTTTAGGGGCCAATGATGATGAACTATATTATAAATTAGGTCAGGGGAAATCGCTGGGCATGGGAAGTGTCGCGATGACAGCAGAACTCCATATTGCCGATAGGCAGAAAACCTATCAGTCACTGTTTTCGGAAGAAGGATGGGTGAATAGTGCGGCCTCACAGGATTATGATGCCTATGTACAGTCTTTTGAAACATACCTAGATAAAATATTTACAAAATTGGATGATGAAGATAGAAAACATAATATTCATCGTAAGGGTACTCATAAAGTGCGGTATGAATTGTTACAGCGGGAATTAAACCGATTACTGGAATGGAAGAAACGGCCAAAGGATGAGAAAACAGGGATGATGAAGATTGATGATCCTGACGGACCTTTTCAACATCGAGTTATTTTGCCAGATGCGCTCGATGCATACTTTAATTGATAAGGCTTTTTGATTTTCATACATTCGGGCCTGATTATTATATATCAGGTCTGGATGTATGATTTTTGAATACACTGAGGAGATGTCTGCTCGTGAAAAATATCATGCTTTTATTTCTAAGTGATCTCCATTTATATAAGGATACATTAGAGCCAATTGATACGAAGTATGTCTTGCCTGATTCTACCGTTTTTCATTGTGTTCAGACTAATGAGTCGGCTGTACTATATTTGAATCATATTTTAAAAAAAAGACAACAGTTCTTAGATGCTATTTTTATATTTTCTACAAATCTTGTGAAACAACCAATCGTCATACGTAATGCTGATGGGACTGAGCAGCAGTTTGAACGGCAACAAGATTTTTTCATTCAACGGATTACAGGACAATTGGGGGATTTGAAAAATCGTATTTATACTGTTGATTATAATGATGTAGCAGAAACCGGCGATACTGGATCTGCTGATGCAGATGAAGGAATCCGGCAGATTGCGTCAATGGCAGAATGCATCAAAAAATATGCACGCTCTAATGTGAGAGAAGAGATTTATCTTCACGCAGATATGACGGGAGGATTTCGTTATGCATCCATGATGATGTTGTCCGTTATCCAACTGTTAAAATTCAGCGGCATTCACGTGGGGAAAATTGTATATTCTGATTTTAAGCAGGGGAAAATCATTGACGTATCGGAAGTGCAGCGCATGTTTACCCTCGTTTCCGGAGCAGAGGAATTCGTCAATTTTGGTAGTGTGAAGGCGATAGATTCTTATTTCGGGGAAATCTTGCCGAGGGAAAAACAATCGGAGTTCTTGAGAAATTTACTTGATGCTATGCGTTCTTTCTCTGATGCTATCCGAATTTGTAAGGTCGGTGCTATTGAAAAGGAATTGCGTGTGTTACGGAAAAGGATTTCCGCATTTCAGCATAGCAGGGATAAATGCTTGCAAGAGGTATTATTTGCTCAAATCCTTGATACAGTGTATCAGGAGTATGAGCCACTTATCTCTTCTAGGGCGACGCGGTTCGATATTATTTTATGGTGTGTAAAAAAAGAGTTGCTTCAGCAGGCGATGACATTGTGTAATGAATGGACACCTATTTATATTGTGGATAATGAAATTTGTTATCCAAATCAGAGGGGATACTATGGACAGGGACATTCTTCATGGCAGCAAGGTTTTTTGACAGAGAATTCAAGAAATTTATCGAAACATCAGAACCGGTTTTCTCAAAAGAGGATTGACCAAGTGCAACCATTGGCATTGTCCACAAAAAAGAAAAACAAAGCCTTTAGGGAAAAAATAGAAGGTATATTGCTAGAGATAGATGGTATAGTGGACTTACGGCAACAAATATCTAATTGGTCTGTTGATACAGGACGATTTGCTGATGTGGTAGATACATTAGGAAAGATAGATGGTATTATCAAGGAATATAGCGAGCATGTTCATAGTGATGATAAAGAAGAAATACAAGAGGCTTTTTGGCGGGATAAGCAAGAAGCTCGGGAACTTTTAAATTATTTTTATAATGCGATGCCACCTACCTACCAGCAAAGTTTCTATAGTTTTATGAAGCACACTATATCTTGTAGAAAAATGATTCATCAAATTTCTTCGGCACCAATAGACGAAATTTTGAAGTTAATGAAAATGCCTTTCCCATCAGATGCAGTCTTACAAAAATGGTATGCTGAAATTGCTGTGGATGATGTGAAGGAACATGCGGTAGTTTCACGCCCAGGTCCAAAGACGATTTTTGATTTACATATTGTTCGTACTCAATATAGTCACGAGTACGCTATGGAAGTGCTGGAACATTATGATGCTATTCGGGTACAGCGAAACCGCATGAATCATGCTGATAAAAGGCAGGTTAAGAGTAATCAAGAAATAGCTGATATGATTCGGGAATATATCGATTTGTTGCAACATAAGAAACAAGCAGAGTAGGTGTTTTAAAGGAAAGGAAAGGAACGTAACGTGAAAAGAATTTTTATTAACCATACGCACCATGTTTCGGAACGATGGTCGGACGCGCAGAAGACGGCAGCACAAGAATATGGTGACATCATTGATGTAGCTGTGCCGGATATACCTGCGGAATGGGATGAGGTACAGGTGACAGCGTTGGCTCAGCAGTATGTGGAACGCTTACTTATGCTGAATCCGGCAGCCGTCCTGTGCCAGGGAGAATTTACCTATACCTACTCCGTGGTGCGGCATTTGGAACAAGCAGGCATTCCCGTACTGGCCGCATGCAGTGTACGGCAGACCCTGGAATTGACAGATGAAGAAGAAAATACATATCGCACATCCCTATTTAAGTTTGTGCGGTTTCGGAAATATGTTAGTAGATGAGGAATGAAGTCACTTGAAAGGCGGCGATGGTATGACAAAGCATATTATGTTGATGTTTTTGAGTGATATTAAGACGATATTTGATAAAGACACGAAGACCGTCTCGATTTCTAAAGGAAAATATGATGATTTGCATGATGGTTTCGGATTGACGGAATCGACGAACGAATCGGCTATACGGTATCTTCTTCAGGAAGGGTGGAACGGCGCGGCTATTGATACCATAGAACGAGTGTTTTTGTTTGCATCGGATAAGGTGCGGGAAGAACTGGTTGCTGATTGGAGTGGACAATATCCGTATATAGAAGAAGGTAAAACCTATACTCATTTGGATTTTTTTAAGTACCGCTTGGAAAAAAGTGGCATTCTGACGAATATACGGAAATGCTTACCGGATGATGTCATATATCGATATGATGAAAAGGCTCCTATGGATCAGACTATGAATATGGCTACGGCTATGGCCGATAAGATACAGAAATATATTTCTTCTTTACAAGGCGAGGAAGTTGTCCTGCATGTCGATTTATCAGGCGGCATGCGCCATGTCAGTATGATGATGTTGGAATTGATGCGGTTGATGGAATATAACCAAGTGCAGATAGGCAAGGTGCTATATTCTAATTTTGATAGCCATACGAAGGCTGGTAAAGTCGAGGAAGCAACGAGCATATACCAATTTTTCAATCTGATTTCCGGAGCAGAAGAATTCGTCCGTTTCGGCAGTGTTTCCGCTATTCTTGACTATTATCAGGGACAGGATAATCTGGAAAAATCACAGGAATTACAAAGTCTGCTGGATGCGATGGAAGGCTTTGCTGAGGAAATCAGGCTTTGTCATAGAGGGAATTTTGAAAAGGCCATATTACAGTTGCGGTCAGCTATCAGGGCGTTCCAGGAATCGGAGAAGACCTTATCTGGCGATATATTGATGTCGCAGATGATGCGGCGTATTGCAGAAGAATACAAGGGACTCGTAGGCATGCATTGGGATGCGTTGGAGTCTATACAATGGTGTTTGGAACATGGGTATCTGCAGCAGGCACTGACGTTATATACGGAAACGATTCCTTTGTATCTCTTTGAACAAAAATATGTAGAATTAACGGAGGAAGGAAGGCGAGAAATAGAAGAGCAATTTCAGGACGACAAGAGGGATATGTGTTTTATTGCTCTCAATGAGTATGATGTTAGAAATACAGTTGATTTGGCAGATAATGCATGGAAAGAACGATATACAGCAGAGTTGCCCAAAATTCTGCTGGCTATTACAGAAGAACAAGCTAAAGGAGCTATTGATGCAAAATTGTATAAACTTTTAAAAGAGAAAGTGCAGAGTGTGGATATTGAAGATATAAATGTTTATGTTGGTAAGTATACTCGGTGTGTCGTCAAAATTATAAAAGCTCTCTTGGCAGAAAAGATGGATGCTCAAAAAGCACAAGAAATTATTTACCAGCAAATGAGAGAATTTACTATCCAGTATCCGTCAGTTCAGTACGATAATCAGATACACTTTGTGACGTCATTGTTAAAGGTTTGGGCATTTAGAAATACTCCTAGAAAAATCATGACGGTTCCTGATAGCTGGGTATTTAAAATTATAGAAGAATATAAGGCAAGCAAGGATTATGTATCTGATGAAAAATGGAACAGCCTGGATGTCTTCAAGCGGGCGAACTGTCTTAGAGGATATATGAATGGTAAACTTAGCCAGAGTGCTATTATTCAGTTGTTTGGCAGCATTTCTTTGCGTTATTCTTCACGGCCTTGCCGTTTGATAGACAAAGAAAAATTGATTATCCATATAGAACGGGAAAATTTTTGTAAAATCATGGATCGATATGGATATCTGAAAAATATACGGAATTCCAGTAATCATGCCAGGAATGATGATGAATACATCAGTGCCGATGATTTAAAGGCTTATATGGAAACGGGAGTGAAAGAATTAAAGGAGATTGGAAACAAGTAGTGTAAGTGTTGTTGTCGCTGACATCGTGCTTATAATTGCTAGTGTTATTATTCAATTAATTTTATTAATAGAGGCAGAGTGATACCTTTCATCTCATCTCATCTAGATATATGTTAGAGGACTATAAATGGTAGCAAAAGGTCTATATCGATGAAGATAGGCCTTTTGTTGTTAAATTTGTAGTACCATATTTAGTGATATGATAAAAATCATGATGTATACAAATGTATTTTCAACCTTGATACAGAAATAGAGGTGATGACATGTATTATAGTGATGAAACGATCAGGAAAATACGGTTTGCTGCTGGTGAGGGCAGTCCGGATGCTCAGTACCAACTTGGCGTGTATTATAGGGATTGCACCGATGGGCATCGTGATGTGAGGAAGACTATAAAATGGTTGTGGCGTTCGGCTTGTCAGGGTGCTGGGCATGCATTGAAAGATCTACAAGATATGGCTGAACATAATGATGTGGAAGCCCAGTTCTTTTTGGGGAAGATGTATGCAGAAGGCACTGGGGTCGATATGAATGATAAGATGGCTTGTGACTATTTGAAGCGGGCATCAGAGGGAAAATACCAGACAGCGGCATTGTATTATGCTCTGTATTTAAAAAAAACAGCCCGTGAAAATGTTATCAATCATCAAGAGGATGCAGAAGAAATATATAAATCTCTCATGTTTGTTTATGGGGATGGAAAGGCGAGCGATCAGTGCTGGCTGGCGAGATTGCTAGGGAGCGAGATGTATCGGTATGATTCAGTGCGGTTTCGTGCTGTTATAATTGGTCTTTGGATTCGCGCAGCTGAAAAGCATTACGCGGCGGCTTGGCATATGTTGGAAAGGGCTGTGACTCAAGAGGGAAAAGCATTAGAAACATACAAGAATCTAAAGGAATGGGAGCGGAAAAATAAAAAAGAACCTTCCCAAATAGCTATAAATCAATTCAAGGCATTACTTAAACAATACAAAAAAAGAATTATTAAACGTTAATTATTGATATATGAGGCATGCGACGAAAGGGTGAGCTGCCGTGTATTTAGTAGATGAAAATTTTGTTAAAAGTATTCCTGAACATAAAGAGGAGATGGTGTTTGGGAAGATGAAACAGCTTGTGGAGCAGCTGGAAGAGCATGATTATGATTTTTCAGCAATTCCTTTTGGGGCATCAGTGCGATCTGTAGGTGATACGGACCTTTGGAAATTCCGCATCAATCGGGGAGACCGCATTGTGTTCGCTTTTCTTTCGGCCGATGCAACAGACTTAAAAGGATTACGGTCTGAAAGTCTAGAACATCGTAATATTTTTTTCTTGAAATATTGCAGTCATGACGAAGCTATACGTTATAGTAACCGCTTACAAATATCGGCAAAGAATACCATCGTTATGGATGATAATGAAGATGAAGTTGTTCCAGAAAATGAAGATGACGGCTTAGACCAGTATTTGTATGATTGGTATTGTGACTACGAGTATGAATCGCAGCGCAATATCATTAAAGTTGTGCCAGCGGAGGATATGGGACGGCTAGCACATCTCGATAAAAATGAAATCCTTTATTATCTCAGTGATGAGCAGGCGGCAGTACTTCGAGAACCATTGCCAATTTTTCTTTTTGGCTGTGCTGGTAGCGGTAAAACCACATTGAATATACGAGAGTTAGAAAAGGTATGCCTTTCAGAACAATTTCAGTCTGTCGGCTACTTTACATATTCGCCGTTGCTAAGGGATGACGTCAAATCTGGTCTTAGTCATATTTTATATACGAAAGGCAATCAGGAAAAATTTGAGAAAGTAAGATTTTGGGATTTTCGGGAATTTCTTTCTGCACAAAATAACAGCACCTTGATTGTTCATTATGAAGAGTTCCGGGAATGGTATGAGCGGAGTATCCGAAAAAAATACGATTCTTTTGCCGTATGGCGGGAAATACGTGGCATCATAAAAGGAATGTTTGGCGTCGAATGGAACGTTTCGTTGAACAGAAAAGGCCAGAAATTGATGGGGCGGGACGAATATTTGTCGCTGGGTTCACAGTATTCCGTATTTGGACATGATGAGAAATATGAAATTTATGAAATTGCCGAACAGTATCAGATGTGGTTGGATAATAAGAAAAAATATGATGATAATGATTTAACCATGATACTTTTGAAACAAAGGGAACGGCTTCGGCTTTTGCGTTATGATGGTGTTGTCATCGATGAAATACAGGATTTGACAGAAATAGAAATATTTTTGTTATATAAGTTGGCGAAGAATCCATATAAAGTATTTTGGAGCGGTGATAGCAATCAGACTGTCAATGCGACGTATTTCCAACCGCATCGACTCAAGTCTTTATTTATGAAAGACCATCATATATTAGTACGGGATCCAGAACGAATTCTTACTTTAAATTACCGGTGTGCACCCCCTATCGTAGCTTTAGCCAACCGGATTATTCAGATTCGCTGTAAGGCATTGCGCAAGGATAAATGTGATCAAAAATTTGATTATATCGAAAAAGCTGTGCATTTAGAAACGGGTACAACACCTTTACCAATACATTTAACGTATTCTAGTGTCAACGAAGAATTGCTTTTATCTTTGATTAGCGAACGGCATTATGCAGCCGTTCTTGTAGCGGATAGTTTGACTAAGGAGGCTCTGCAAAAGCGCGGTTTTAAACATATCTATACAGTGGCTGAATTTAAGGGAATTGAACGGGAATTTATCCTTTGCTATGGCATTATTTCTAGTCATGATGCGGAATGGCGGCGTGTTTATGACAATCAGATTTCCAAAGATGATTTGTATCGCTTCCGCTACTATTTTAACCAGTTGTATGTCGCGATAACACGGGCCCGGCAGGGCGTATGTTTTTTAGATGATGTAGAGAATCCCTTTTATGAACAATTAGAAAATTGTATGGTAACAACGGATTCATTGGATTTGGTTACAAAACAATTGAAACGGCAATCGACGCAGGATGATTATGCGAAAACGGCTCTGTACTTGGAAAAGGCAGAGCACTTTGAAGCGGCTATAGAAATGTATGTTCAAGCCGATGACACAAAGGGCGCAGAACGCTGTCAATTTCTTTTTGAATATCAGAAGGGAAACTATAAAACAGCGGCAGACGGTTTATTTCGCCTGCGCGAGTATAGAAAATCTTTAGATATTTATACGCAGATAGCAGATCAAATGGGAATTATCCGATGCCGTCTTATGTTGAAGCAGGATTATGAAAGTATTTTGTCTAATGCCGAGGATGAACTGACTGTATGGCATGCTGCATTTGATGGACATGATGTGTTATTGGCCAAGGTCTATATACATGCTTACAATAAATATATGGATGCTGCGTTTCCTAAAGTTTTAAATACTATAAATGCCGATTTTCAAAAAAATACGATGAGACTTAATGGCATACTTTCCAAGGAAGGATGATATATATGGCAGAACCTGAAAACTACGATGACTTCGGAGCAATGATTCTCAAATTCCAGTCTAGTCTTACGGCAATGAATAAAATGAATCAGCAAGTTCATGATTTATATGATTTGCTGATGAGAGTTAATGATACGATGAACGATACGGAATTCTATATGGAGAACTTGTTCAAACAGCAGGTTCCTAGTTTGGACAAAGCTATAGCTTCATTGTCTAAGGCTGAGAAGAAATTTGATAATTTCAATTATAAGGCACAGCGTAAAACAGCCGGAGCAAAACAAGGAACAGCCTCAGTAGTTCAGCCGTCAGATACGGTATTTCAGGACGAGGAATCACATGAGTCAGAACCATGGCAACAGGAGTTGCAATTGATCAAAGAACCAATCAAGGAACGGAAATTAGACAACAATGATAAAAAAGAGTCTCGTTATGATGAAGTGCGTCAAATCGGGGAGAGATTACAGGCATTGACAGAAGCATTTCACGAGTTTCAAAAGAAAACTAAGGCTAGGGAAGATGCCCTGCAAAATGAAAATGCCACTTTGAAGGACCGGATTAAGCAAGTTGAAGATATGATGGTCTGAAGGTTTTTACATATATCAATAATATTTAGAATGATAGTATGATATTCCATTTAAATCAATGAGGGGGCGTATCATGTTACGGCTTACAGAAATTCCCTTACAGTTTCCTAAAGGGGAACGTATACATCCTTCTATGGGGTCCATTATGCATGGTGCTTTGATGGAACTCGTCGGGTCAAATATGGCGGCACGCCTTCATGAAATGTCCCTGCGGCCATATAGTCAATGTGTGTATTATGATGCCAAACGGCATGAAGCCTTGTGGCGTTTAGGGACGTTATCTGATGTGGCCTATGCTTATATCGTTGGCTCTCTAGAACATTGTGGTGGAGAAATCCATTTGAGACAAAAAGGCTATACTGTTGGACTAGGAGTGGTGCGAAACATACAATCTTACACATATGAAGAGCTTATCCGGGAGGTATTCCAGGTAGACAAGGTTCCAAACGGGGCTGAATTGTTCTTTGTGACAGCGGCCAGTTTCAAGCATAACGGGCAATATGAGATTTTTCCTGATATACGGCGAGTTTTTTATAGTGCTTTGTCCCGGTGGAATCAGTTTTCTCCGGTCCTTCCTATGACACAGGCAGGTGTGGAGGATATGTTGGCTGAAGCGGCTTATATATCCCGGTATTCTTTGGAGTCTCGATCTTTTTCTCTGGAACGGAAACAAATACAGGGGTTCTATGGGAAGGTAGCACTGCGTTTTGGTGATAATGAAATGGCGGCCCGTCTGATGGCTGTCTTGCTATGGTTCGCATCTTTTTCTGGCATAGGAATAAAGACTGCTCTTGGTATGGGGGCTGTTAATGTGAAATTGTTGTATAAATAAAGGATTGAGCTGATATTGGACAAATTATTGTCATGCCGATTTATCGGGAAGGAATGGTATGTATGGCGAAGTTTTATCCGACTTTGAAGGAAATCAAAAACTTTACGAAACCGCCAACCGCTGGGGAGCAGGCATTGCTTGCTTTTTTAGCACACGTGCTTGATTCTTCGTATGAAGTCTATTTTCAACCCCATTTAAATGGGGATTTGCCGGATGTCGTCATCATGCGAAAAAACCATGGGGTCTGCATTATCGAGGTAAAAGACTGGGGACTGTCATCTTATCGCTATGTCGATGATGAAGTATGGCAGTTAAAGAAAAATGGCAGTTATGTGCGGTCACCTATCAAACAAGTGAATAAATATAAGGAGAACTTATATAATTATCATATTGAGGGTTTGGCCGAGAAGAACATAGAAAATCAGAATATGTATGGCATGATTCAGGTAATTGTGTACTTTCATCATGCTACTCATAGGGAAGTAACCGCTTTTCTGCCAAGGAATTCTTCGAGGATGCAGAAAAATACGGTTGTTTTGGGTTGGGATGATTTAAATTCAGTGTTTTTTAAGAATGCCATGGGATATATGAGCAAAAATAATTATTCTCAGCTTTTTCATAAAGAAGAATATGAGCATTTCTTACAGTTGTTGCAGCCTATCGAAGACTATAAGAACTTGAATCAGCCTATATTGAAAATTCCGGCCCAAGAAAAAATATTGAAAAAATGCCAGACAGGAAAGAATGTCAAGATTTGTGGCGCAGCAGGGAGTGGCAAGTCTTTTCTATTAGCCCGCGTGGCCAGGGATGCTTTTGAACGGACAGGAAAAACTGTAGTTATTTTGACGTATAATATTACCCTCGGACACTACATCAGGGAATTGTTACGTGGTGCTGGATACAAGGGGAAAATGAATGTCTTTATTATTTTGCATTATCATGCTTTTATTAAACGGTATGCCAATACATATAGCTTGCCAGAGCAAGAAGGTTTTGTCATACGTGAGAAGGATATACGGAAACGGTACAAGACAATTATCGTCGATGAAGTGCAGGATTTCAAAAAGGAATGGGTGGAGACAGTGTGGCGTCTGTTGTCTAAAGGTGGACAAATCGTTTTTGCAGGTGATGAAAAGCAGAATATTTATAGTCGTCCTATTGACAAAAGAAGAGGGATATACACTGGTGTTTCTGGTAATTGGAATGAATTGAAGACGACGATACGCCTACCAGGCACTATTACTGATTTGGCTAATGCTTTTCAAAAAAAGTTTTTGAGCAAAAAGTATACATATGAAGAAATTGAGTGGGAACAGGGGACGTTGAATTTGGAAGGAAATTCTCCGCAGTATCGGTACTTCACGGATTTTAGTCCTTATGCAATTGTAGCGATTTATTATGAGTTGCAAAAGCAGTGTAGGTTTCATATCAACGATAGCTGTATCATTGCTGACCGCATAGAGGATATACGGCTCGTGGATCAGATTTTTGTGGAACGGGGGTTGCAAACGATGACGACTTTCGAATCAGAGCAGACGTATCAGAATGCTCGTAAGTACTTCAAAGGAGAAAAACTGGAACGCGAACTGGATCGAGTCCGGAAAAGCAAAAAATATAATTTCTGGATGCAAGCAGGCAAGCTCAAGTTATCTACAATTCATAGTTTCAAAGGTTGGGAAATCACGAATCTGGTTTTGGTTCTTCACGAGGGCTTGGAGAATGAGCCGAACCGACAGGAGACACTCTACGAGTTGGTGTATACGGCCCTGACGCGGTGCCGGAGAAATTTAGTTATCATCAATATCGGTAATCAGCAATTGGATGGTTTTTTCCGAGAACATTGTACTTAATAGTTGACGTGATTATTTGAGATTTTTTGTGTTGCTTCATTTGCAGGCACTGGGTATGGGCGCTGTCAATGTGCGATTGCAATATGCCCGCAAGTAATGGTATACAATTTCATAATCATCAGATTGATTTCCCGTTCGTAAGCAATGATGACAGCTTATGGGCGGGATTTTCATATCTGCTATCAGCGGGAATGGTATGAACTAGCAGTTTAATGATTTATTGCCTGAGAAAGAGTATGCTTACATCATATAGAAGAGGTTGTGTGGATGTAGAAACGGGAGGAGGGTTCCCATTGAGTGTTGCCTATATAATGGACAAAGGGGCTCGTATTTCTAAAAAGGGAAATCAGTTCATTGTCATAAAGGATGAAAGCATCGTGAGCAGGATACCAGTCGAGATTTTGGAAGGTCTGGTCGTAGTAAATTCTGTACAAATTTCATCTCAGGCAATCGTCACGTTACTTCAGCAAAATATTCCCGTGTCATGGATTTCGGCGACTGGAAAGTATTATGGTTGCCTGGAATCGCCGGATCATGTCAATGTGGAGAAGCACTTGCAGCAAATGACGATGCGGGATGACGAGTTCTCCTTGAAAATGGCTAAGCGCGTCATTTTGGCTAAGGTCCATAATCAGGTCACGCTGCTGCAGCGGTATAATCGGCGTATTAATTCGGAAAAGATGGGGCAACAGGTTCAAACAATTCTATCATTGGCGAAGCATATTGAAATTGTGAATACCAGGGAAGAAATCATGGGTTATGAAGGCATCATTGCTAAAAATTATTTTGAGGCACTGGGAGCGATGGTGTTCCCGCCCTTTTCTTTTGAAAAACGGAGTAAACGGCCACCTCTGGATCCATTCAACGCACTGCTGAGTTTGGGATATACATTGGTATTCAGAGAAATCTACACGGCTGTCATCAGTGCCGGACTTCATCCTTATTTTGGATTTCTCCATTCCCTGAAAAATCATCATCCCGCTTTGGTATCGGATCTTCAGGAAGAATGGCGGACTGCAATCGTGGATTCCCTCGTAGTATCTCTCATACATCGTAAAGGGATCCGCATAGAACATTTTCAGACAGAAGAGGGCGAACGGGGCGTTTTTTTGACGCATGAAGGTTGGAAAATATTCTTGCAGGCCTATGAAAATAGAATGAGAACCCATAATGCCTATGTAGATGGGAACTGCTCGTACAGACAAACCTTGCGAAACCAGGCATGGGACTACAGCCGGGCATTGATGGCGAAGAATGCGGATTTATATCATACTCTTTGGATACGGTGAGGTGCTAACCATGAAAAAACTGCTGGATTTATTTAAGAAAAGTCCCCGGTTCATCGTTTTGATTATTTATGATATTGGCAATGATAAACTGAGAAATAAAATGGTAAAATGCCTGGAAGGCTATGGCACACGAGTGCAAAAATCAGCTTTTGAAGCAAAACTGACGAAAAAGCAATATGAGAAGCTCATGAAAGAATCAAGCAAGATCATCGACAAATCTTGTGACTCTCTGCGCATTTATATTTTGCCCAATCGGGCGTCTGTGCGAGCCTGGGGTGTCGATGATGGTGGCGTAGAAGATATTGTCATTTTATAATTGCATTACATAAAAGAAAGGATTATAATATGAGCAAGAAGCGGGAACTGGAAATCTCAGTCGCTATAGTAAATATGCGACGCATCGGCATTTTTGAGACGATTCTCAATAAAAAACAGCAAAATTTCGGTCTCGCTCGCAAATCGCCAAATGGAGCCAGCAACCATGCGGGTTCCGGCGTTAAGGGTTCGAATCCTTAATCCCCGTAAGGGGACGGAAACGCTGTGAAAACTTCTTTGTAAATAGAACCTTCCTTTTTGTTCGAATCCTTAATCCCCGTAAGGGGACGGAAACAATCAACAATCATACCAATAACAATAAACATCATATTCCACGTTCGAATCCTTAATCCCCGTAAGGGGACGGAAACACCGGCATTTGAATTAATACTTGGCATATCATGTAGCGTTCGAATCCTTAATCCCCGTAAGGGGACGGAAACTATTACAAACGTCTACGATTGCATGAACTAACAACGTTCGAATCCTTAATCCCCGTAAGGGGACGGAAACATTTCACGCTCTTTGCTCATATCATCATCATTTTTCTCGTTCGAATCCTTAATCCCCGTAAGGGGACGGAAACAGGAATATTAAACCTGGTAAATATGCAGCAGAAAAGTTCGAATCCTTAATCCCCGTAAGGGGACGGAAACAAGTAAAATATTGCGGTTGACCATTATAATCGGTTCGAATCCTTAATCCCCGTAAGGGGACGGAAACTTATATTCGTGCCCGTTAAGCACGATATTTTGTTCGAATCCTTAATCCCCGTAAGGGGACGGAAACATTCGCATAAGTCTAATAAAAAGACTTTCTTGGACGTTCGAATCCTTAATCCCCGTAAGGGGACGGAAATGTAACTGTCTTTCCTACCAGGTCAGAAGCGGTATTGGGTTCGAATCCTTAATCCCCGTAAGGGGACGGAAACTTGAATATCCTTTTTAGGATAGGATGTTTGTAAGAGTGGTTCGAATCCTTAATCCCCGTAAGGGGACGGAAACCTAAACACATTTATTATTTTTAAGAGCAAAATAACGTTCGAATCCTTAATCCCCGTAAGGGGACGGAAACTTCTTTTAAAGAATCAGGATGTTATCGATTATGGACTGCGTTCGAATCCTTAATCCCCGTAAGGGGACGGAAACGTGCAAACCCATACCCAGGTTGTTGCTGTGGTGCACCTAGTTCGAATCCTTAATCCCCGTAAGGGGACGGAAACCTAATTCATGGGCTTGGACAGTAACAGATTCCAGTTGTTCGAATCCTTAATCCCCGTAAGGGGACGGAAACGGAACCATTTTCCCCGTTTCTTCTGGATAGTTTCCTATGTTCGAATCCTTAATCCCCGTAAGGGGACGGAAACGTACCATATTATGATACAAAATAAGAACACCATGTTCGAATCCTTAATCCCCGTAAGGGGACGGAAACTTCGCCCGACGACGGGCCAGATTCAGCAGCCGTTCAGCTGGTTCGAATCCTTAATCCCCGTAAGGGGACGGAAACTAGTAGTACTGCCATTCACCAGATATAAATCTCCGCCGTTCGAATCCTTAATCCCCGTAAGGGGACGGAAACTTGACGGATTCTTATCTTAATTTATCTTTTAGGTTCGAATCCTTAAACCCCGTAAGGGGACGGAAACCTTTCGACAGATTATCTTCCTGATTGATCTCTCAGTTCGAGTCCTAAAACCCCGTAAGGGGACGGAAACCGCTATTTGATCTTGCCTGTTATGATGGCTAACAGGATCACAGTTCGAATCCTAAAACCCTGTAAGGGGACGAAAACTCTATCGTCTAGTTATCTTTAACACAAGTTTAAACACGGTTCGAATCCTTAACCCTGTAAGGGGACGAAAACTAAGAGACTCAAGACGATAATTATCTTATTCGTCGTGTTTGAAACCTTAATCCTTAATTTGATTAAAAAAAATCCCGCCCGTATGCTGTAACTACAGCATACGGGCGGGATTTTCATATCTGTGAGGTCGAGGTATAACGTAAGCGCCCGATAAAACTACGTGGAGATGACGGTATCCATTTGAGATGATTGAGATAATCTGGAAAATTGGAGTTTTCAGAGTTTTTAGAGGCAAGTCGAAAAACTCTAAAAACTCTAAAAACTCCTCAAGAGGTGTTCCATAGATACCCCAAAAGTTATTCAAGAGTATCGCTGACAGGACACATGCGCTCTTTTGCTTGCTATTGAACTAGTAGTTTAATGCAAACTGCTATCCGTGAGGCTATAATGACAATTAAAGGAACGTTTCTTGAGATTGAGTTGGCGATTTTATACGAGAAGGATGTGTTTTAAATGGCATTGCTTGTAGGTGCGTTTGGGATTGCTGTGCTTGTCATTTGTATCGTCCGGGCTGGAGGCTGGCTCGAACGAATCGTATTCTTTGGCTTGCTGCTCGCTTGGCTTGCCGGGTGTCCTAAGTGAATTGTTGAAAGGCTGAACTGCTTTTTATCGACATATTCTGCAAGGAGGGAGTTCATTGTTTATTTTATTGGTATGTGTCCTTGTGTTTTATGCGACTCACAGTTTGTTTGTAGCTATAGCGACCGGCGTGTTTATGGTGCTGATTGGCCGTAGGGGCTGACCGGCCAGGGCTGCATATTTGGTTCGAGAAATAGTGACGGAAAGCTTGATTGCTGTAAATGATGCGAATTGCGGTGAACCGAATCGGTGTATGGTATAATAAAGTATATAACATTCCCTATGCAGATTGGGTTATCATGGGAGGTACATCGTGATTAGAGCATCGTGGATCCAACAATTGTATTCTCGCAGCTGCCGCAGTATTCGCCGGTTCGAGGTCTTTTTTGTATTGTCCTGGGTGGAGTTCATTTTGACGTCTTATGTCATCCTGGACCATCCTGAAGGTACGATGTGGACGTATGCGCAATTGGCTGTAATGTGCGGCTTGGCTTTTTCGGTCTGCAGTCGCATTTTTTGCGAGCGGTTGCAGCGTGATATGGGCCGCTGGGTACTGTATGCGGCGGTGGCCGTTTTTTGTGGCTGTGCGTTTGGCATCTTGTCCAGTGTGCCTGGCCCGGCATATGCTCACCTATATGTTGGCGGCATTGTCAGTGCCTTGAGTTGTTTTTCCCTGTTTCTCTTGTATACGGACGTGAACGGGAAAAGCCTGTTTCCTCTCCTCGTCTGCGGCAGTATCAGTGCTGTGGGTATCATCCTGCTCCTGGGGACGGCATTGCTCATTTGTCTGCTGGCTTTTACTATGCTGATTACCCATGTCAGAGATTCGTATAATCTGGTCATACTAGCGTTTGTAGTTTTCATTCCCGGCTTCAATCTGTTCCTGTCTTTTTTGCCGGAGCGGGAAGGAGATTGTACTGTACCGAAAGCTTTTTATAAGGTGCTGGTTCTGGTCTGTCTGCCTGTATATGGCCTGCTTTTGTTGATTCTATATGGCTATGTACTGAAAATCGTCATGGCCGGTACCCTGCCTGTGGGAGAAATGAACTGGTATGCTTCGCTGGCGTCCTTCGGTTTTGTGTTTTTGTATTTTTCCCTGCGGGATAATCCGATATATCCCCGCATTGGCCACTGGCTTCGTTGGGGCGGAATCGCGCTAGCACCAGTCATTGCCGCACAGATCATGGGTATAGTCATCCGCTATAACGCCTATGGCCTGACGACGGCGCGGTACGCATCCATGGTCTGTACGGCCTTTGGTATCTGCGTCATGGTCTGTGCTTTATTGCGACGGCGGCAGGTAGTCCTGTATGCCCTGGCCGGCGTGTGCTGTATCGTGTTCTTTTTGACACCGCTCAACATCCTCGATACGCCGTCGCGGGATCAGCAGCAGCGTCTCCTCGTCCTGCTGCAGGAACAGGGCATGTACCGGGATGGGGAAATCGTAGCCAATGGGAGCCTCTCCGTGGCGGACCGGCAAAACATCGGCAGTGCCTATACATACCTGCGGACCAGCCCGACGAAAGACAAATTTCCCTTTGCCCGGCAGGTCGCGGATTCGCCCGTATTGAAGGAACTGTCCCTTACGCGGGAAGGGCAGGCCCTGCGCCTGCAAAACAGCCGGACCTTTGGGATTCCTGTGGAAGGCTACAAAACGGCATATCCATATTCTGGCGTAGCAGTCAACGGCATCCTCACCATCCCCGTGGGCAATGAGGACCCTGCAGCCTATGATATCAGCGATTATTGTGCGGCTTTGTACGATACGTATAAAGACAAAGGGAACGTGCAGCAGGTGGATTTACAGTTCCAGCCTGATGCAGATACGGTCTTGTATTTTAAGAGTATCCGCCTCCGCCGCGACGCAGGATCGGACGGGCTGCATATCAATGTGGAGGGTTATCTGTTGAAGCGGTGACCAGTTGCGCAGACGGATAAATTATGATACTATGTTAACAAGTTCTATAGGGTCACGCGGCATAGGCCGGTCTGCACCGAGATAGGACACACAGGATACTGTGTTCACGGAAGGATAAAAGCCTGGGAGATGATAGGTCTCTCGGGCTTTTTGTGTATGAAGGAGGGCGGGTATGGACTGGTGCTTTTTGATTGTTGCCGGATTGTTTGAAGTGTTTTGGGCCGTGAATCTAAAATATTCCATGGGATTTACGGTGCTGTTTCCCAGTGTGCTGACCGTCATCGGCATGATCGTCAGTTTCCTGTTTCTGTCATTGGCGCTGAAACATCTGCCTTTGGGGATGTGCTACGCCGTATGGACGGGCATCGGCATACTGGGGACGATGGTCCTGGGCGTATTTCTATTTGGCGAGTCTTTTGACATAGCCAAGGTAGTCTGCATGCTGCTGATTTTGAGCGGCATCGTAGGATTCAAACTGATATCGGCGTGATGGGTCCGCATAAGGAGGAACTGGAGATGGGATATTTTACTTGGAAGCCCGTGTATGAGGAACGAGGACAGCGCGTGTTGGAAATCAACGTGCTGCCAGAGAAATATTGTAACTTTGACTGTATATTTTGCCCCATAGGACGGTCGCGGCATGCTGTGGAACCGCCGTCCGTCTTTGCCGGCACGGAGCAGAGTCTGCAGGAGTTAAATCAAAAGATGGAAGAAGAAAAGCCGGATTTGGTGTTCATCAATTCGAAAGGCGAATCCTTTGCCAACGAGGCCCTGGCAGATATCATCGATGCCATCCACGTCCAAGGCATCGGCGTCCGCCTGCTCACCAACGGCTATCTCCTGGGCGACAAGCGCTGCCGCGAACTGGCGAATCGCTGCGAAGAAGTCCTGGGAGAAATCAAGACCGTGACGGAAGGCGATTTCCAAAAGGTACAGCGGCCCCATACAGGCTATACGCTGGCAGCGTACATACAGCACATGGCCGATTTCACGGCGCAATATAAGGGCAAATTCCTATTCGAAGTGACCATCATAAAGGGATACAATGATTCGGACCAAGGCATTGTAACTCTGAAGGACATCATCGGTCGGATCCGCCCAGACGTACTGCACGTCGTGACCATGGACGACCCACGCTTTGCAGCCCGACTGGGCGTGGACGAAATGACACTGCAGGCCATAGCGGCGCAATTGCGGTAACGTGCCAAAACGGGGGCTGCCCCCGTTTTGGCACACATAAATTATTAAAGTGGTGATAGTGTCAAAATAATAATGTAATTTCGAACATATATTCCCATAATTTTGCCAATATTGATGAATTTTAGGAAGTTTTACCCAACGTGCCAATTTGGGGGCAGCCCCCATTTTGGCGCGTTTTATTATCATGAGACCATGATGATGTTCGGTTAGCAAAACAGGTTTGATGGTTTGAAATACATCTGACTGGATAAATCGTAAAAGGACCATGGTATGAAGAAACATTCATTTCATACCATAGTACTTTTGATGCTTTATCGGTTCGTTGCTGTGTAATTAATCATATTCTAATCCTTTTTTTACGCCTTTATAATCTTCCTCCGGCAAAATATAGACATAAAGCTACTATTGTGCGATAAGAAAAAAAATGTTATAAAGGAGGAAGAAGAGATGGTATTTCGACGAAGTTTGAACCCTATGGTAGACGTGTTGTTCAAGTTTATTTTTGGGGCGGAGGAGCGTAAGCACGTCACGTTGGATTTTCTCAATGCGGTGTTGTCGTTGGAAGGCGAACAGGAGCTGAAAGATATCCATTTTCTGGACAGGGAACTGGTTCCTGAGTCTGACGAGGCGAAGCTGTCCCGCTTGGATATTTATGGCGTGACGGATGATGGCAGCCAGGTAGATATCGAAGTGCAAATCGTTAATCGCAGGAATATGGAAAAGAGGACGCTGTATTATTGGTCACGTATGTATCAAGCATTGGAACGCGGCAAAGAGTATATCGATTTGCATCGGGCCATTACCATCAATGTATTGGATTTTAACCTTTTGCCACAGGACGACCCGCACGCCGGTTATGGGGTATAGAATATGGAAACAGGCCGTCGGTTGACTGAGAATCGGGAAATCCATTTCCTGGAAGTGCCGAAGTGGCAGGGAAAAAGTATGAAGGTAAGG
>Ga0163159_1001095_pt1 | contig 27795 bp, 37 predicted proteins | sample BioMet9_FD_108702 | JGI IMG/M metagenome (GOLD analysis project Ga0163159, IMG submission 108702) | Microbial communities from bioreactor (seeded with sewage sludge) at Lawrence Berkeley National Lab, California, USA - Biofuel... | ecosystem: Engineered > Bioreactor > Anaerobic > Unclassified ... | reverse complement strand
TTTTGGACGCTAAGATATTTTTACATATATTGTGTCCCGCAACACATATCCATTTATATTGGTGCCGGGGGTGGGACTTGAACCCACACGGTGTTACCCGCCTGATTTTGAGTTACAAAATAGCTATTTTACAAATGGCTATTTAACGCCAAAATGGCTTAATAGCGCCATTCTTATACATGGATAAAAAACTATATTTCTCTATATTTTGGGGTTGCCTGTTGTCAAAATGTTGTCAAAAAAAGCACCATGCCAACCAAGTTAATTCAACAATTTAATGTATATAATTGTAAATCGGGTATTTCACCACTGAAGAATTTAGTCATCTTTTTTTTCTTCATCTAAATCTTGTTTCTGGCACCATTCTTCATAAGCTTTTACATTTTCTGGCTTGCTGTAGAAATCAAACAGACACTCAATGATTGTATTCATATTCTCATCTCACTTTCGTTCTATATCTTTTATTCTCTTTTCAGCTATATCGTAGTACACTTCCGTCTTTTCAAAACCAATGTACCGTCGGTTATGTTTCTTAGCAGCGATGCACGTCGTACCGCTGCCGGCAAACGGATCCAGAATCACGGAACATTCCGGAACAATCTGTACAAGTTCTTCCATGAGTGGTGTTGGCTTGCCGGTAAGATGGAATTTATCTTTCTGTTTTACCGGGAAATCAAAACAACCAGAATACGGCCCTGCATGTTTGGCATGTGGGCATTTACCGTTTGTACCTCATACGATGTATTCACACTGATGTCGGAAATATCCCTTATGCGGAGCTCTTGCTCCCAATCCTTTATTCCACGATATAACGCCCCGCCATATCAACCCACCCATCTGCAGGGCATCGGAAGCTGTCGGCATTTGCCGCCAATCGGTAAACATGAGGAAGTATCCTTCCGGCTTAAGAATTCGCTGACAATCAGTAATCCACATCGTACACCAATGCAGCCATGATCGCTGATCCATCGTATCACCGGCAAAATCCGGTCGATGGACAATAACATTAGAAGACTGCTCATACTTGCTTGACGGAGTTTGTGCTCGCGCATTTGCTGTTTGGCCACCGCTGCAGTACGGTGGATCGGTGATAACGGCATCCACGGAATTATCTGCAAGTTGCTGCAGCAATTCGATTGAATCACCGCATATAATTTGATTTAAAAATCGTTCGTTCGTGTACAATCACCTCGTTATGATAGATTTTGACTAGTCTACTGGTATTGTAGCACGATGGTGATTGTAAGGCAAACGTTTGTTCTGTGCTGTTGCTTATATTATTGATATACAGTTTTAAAAAAATAACCTTAATGAAATTTTATAACATTCTTTTCCACCCGGATATTTGAATATAATAAAATTATCATTAATTAATTTTAGTCTGAAGTTAATATACTCAGGTGCCATGTTGGGAATAAAATTTTTCTGTAATATACGACACTGATTTTTTACTTGTTTAATATCTTTCATAATTTGAATACACATCTCTTGACAACTCATACTTGTCCCTGCGCTAGTAATCCCTCCCCCAGGATTAAATATAGGTTTCCCATTTACAGTATCTATATAATTTATGCCCACCCTTCTTAAATCATACCGTTCATCATCTGTTATGGAACCCATTTCTGTTGATATTGCACCTTGTATTTTGTGTTCATCTATTATATTGGGCCAATTATTACCTATAATTGAAAGATATTCTTGCTTTGAAAAAGCATTTTTATCATTGTGATCAATTATATCCAAAAAATAAACTTCCGTTCTATTTTGTGGGATATATGCTATAAGCAATTGCCCTGTTCTTTTATAAAATGTACTGTCTGGATACTCTCTTTCATTGCTTAAATGAAAATGATACAATCCCCAATCATTTAGCATGCCATCATTTGTATTTAATTTTCCCCATAATTTGCTCAATCTTCCATTTACATTAGTTCCATCTTCCAATTCTTTTTTAATAGTATTAATAACAGATAACATTGAATCATCAATAAATTTAGATCGTATTTTATCTTCAATTTCAGATGAATACATTACATGATGTTTGATCTGTGATATTTGTCTTTTTTTTAAATTAAGAAATCTTTCCAGCAAACAGTTTGCAGAATGTCTCGAATGCCATTCCGGATCACTACTAGCGAATTCAGCCAACTCTGAATCAGTAAAACAAGGACTAGGAATCAATTTATTTACATCAATTTTAGGATCTATATTCTGGAAATATTGTGTTAATTCACCTACGATATCTTCATAAAAATTCATATCGATGCTCCCTTTCTCATATTATTATATTTTCATTATACAAATTCCTTTTTATATAATCAACAACAAAAATAAGCCCCGGCGCATGTCCGGGGCAAAAAAATAAATCTATTAAATTCGGTCATGAACTACAACCGCTGCCAACACACCGCACCCAACGGCCCACATATCACGTTGACGCTGCAGTACTGCTGCATGATGTTCCAGTGCCTTGACCTGAGTCTGCAGCGTTTCCAAGGATTTCTCTTGCCGCTGCAAGGTTTGATCGGCTGCTTGCAACGAGGTCGTTGCACTGGTCAATGACTGCTTGGTCGTCGCTATTGTCTGTTTGCAGGCTGCTAACTGACTGCTGAGCGTCGTCAATGTCTGCTGCTGCACTGTCGAGTTTTGACTGAGCGTCTGCAATTTCGCCTGCAGCTGATCCGATATCACTTCTTGCTGACTGATTATCTGACTCAGCTGATTGTATTGTGCTATTGATAGCGTTACTGTCTGATCGCCCGATATTGTGGTAGTGCTGGTACAGAAGCCAACCACCGGCAATAAGAGCAAGAACGATAATGACATACATAATTTTTTTAACCACATTCGATAACCTCCTATCCGATGCAGGCGTCATGGAGCGCCCAAACAATAAAACCTATAAGCGCAACGTCAACGATGCCTCCAAAAATGATACATGGCCAGGATCCAACGCATACACCATAAATAATGCTTCCCGTGCCGATAACAATAATGCTTACCAACATAACATTAAACCAGTGACTAAGCCATTCCAATATATATTTCAACATACTAATCCCCTCCTACGATAAAAACAGTTTCCAGATAACAGCTGCAATCCCAACGCCCTTGACTGCTTCCCACACATAGCCACTGTACTTCACCCACGTAGATTCGGTACTGATTTCTGCGGTCTTAACTTCTGCCTTGGTAGCCTTAGCTTTTTCTTCCGCTTCGGTTACCAGGACAGCTCGCTTGTCCTTGAGCGTTTGAATCGCATCGGCAAATAACTCCTTACCGTCCTGCTCCATTGTTGCGATCTGTGCATCCAGCTTCTGAATATCTGTTTGTTCCTGCGATTCTACCGTCTGTACTGCTGTTTGTTCATTTGACATTTCAATTTCTCCTCCTATACTATATATATATATAAATTACGACGGATCGTCATTCCATTGATCTGTATCAACATTCACGCCGTCGATATTTCCGTTTTCACTGTCCTGCCATGCCGCCATGTGCTTGTTCGGATATTGGGACGGGAAATCACAATGCGATATACCGTATTCCGCAATCCCCCACGGCACATAATCAGCAAGAGCGTTAGGATCTACACCACCGCTGCCGCATTTCCCATCACTGATGTATATACCACATTTTAGGCCTGCATTATTGACCGCACATACGAACGCACTACATAAGGCTGTGGGATCCACCCCATCCGCAAAACACTCGTCAGCCTCAATGTCGTACCGTATACCCAATGGAGGTACACGACCACCTAAATAACTAAGCAAGTCATTAGCTTCCTGCGTGGCGGCATCCGGGGTTGTCGCATGGGTAAACAAATATACGCCCCACGGTAAACCTTCGTTTTTCACATCCTGCAGGAATGTTTCAAAGTCAGTGTCTTCCTGCTGTCCCTCTTCGATTTTAATGACGACGCCCTGGACACCGTTATTTCGTAAATCGTCAAAGTTCAAGCCTTCTTGCCAATCAGATATGTCAATTACGTTCATGTAAAACATCTCCTATTTTTTATCATCATATGGATTTATGCCGCTATCGCTATTTTTCCAGCTATCCATGATATATCGAACGACAGCTAAAATACCGGCACCTCCCAACGTAGTGAATCCGTCCCAGCAGGAATGGATATCAAATTTCGTGCCATATAGTGCATTCGCCCAATAGCCGATCGCCCAAAATAAAAACAGGAGCAAAAATGCTCCTGCGATAATTTCCAACATATATTTTTGTATTGTTTTCAATATCTCACCTCCATCTTAGATACGGATTTTTAGGGATCACTTCCTTTCATGGAAAGATAATTTTAACGATAATGTACACCAGCGCACTACCCATCGCCCCCAAAATCGCCATAATCAGATTAATTCGATGGTGTGCTGACTTGGCAGAGTCCAGGGCCTTTGTGGCATCTATCCGCAGCCCTTTGAGATCATCTTGCTGTGACCGTAGCTCTTCGTGCATCATATCCTGTTTTCCTTCGATAGTCCCTAATTTCTGCAGTACCTCATGCTGAAAATCATATTCACCCATAATTCGCCCCCTCTAATATTTAATTTGTGGAATTAACACGATAGCTGGCGGTTGCACCGTAGTAGATGCACCATAAATCGAATTAGATTTAGCGGCGCTGAAATTTATAGTATTATAGTTATAGCTAGAACCTGAACCCGGTGTAATTACGTTATTGGAATCTATATTACCTGAAAAACACCCATGAGGGTTTCCATTATCCCAAGTGTAAAGGTTAAATAATCCTGTAATATCTGGCACCCCCGCCTCTTTCTGTCCAATAGCTGAACCGCCTTGCCATACTCTGCCTGTATGGTTTGGCACCGTAAATGTCGTACTTCCGTCCCCGGTTCCGAATTGATAATTAGAAGTTCCAATTAAATTATTTGCTTGCGCCCACGCCCATAATGCTGCATACGTAACACGGCTATACGTCGAGCCATCCAAGGCAAGATAACCAGTTTCCACAATATATTGCTGTTGGATATGTCCTACAGGAAGAGGCTGTATTTGTGCCTGTAATGTATTAAAAAGATTTGTACCGCCTATTGCCATCCAATGAGCTACTACTTGATTAAATACTAGAATAATAGACTCCCCAGGTTTTAATGTAACAGTTACTACAATACTCTTATTCGGTAATTCAATTCGAGTGTTGTTATCGCCCGTTGCGTTTGAAATAATTCCATTATAGGTATTGGAACTGTTGACCAGATATAAAATTGCATTATATGTTTCATTTCCGGTATACGTGGGAAGATAAAGCATATTACTATCCGCCGTTGGCGTAAAGGTTGTAACAACACCATAATTTGATGTGCTCAGTGTACCCCCGATAGCAATATTTTTAGAAGTTCCGCCGGTGTTTCCTGCTAGTGCAATAGGGGAATATGTGCCAGCAAAGACATATGGTAAGCTATTCCATGCGGTTACGCCATCCCCGATCTTTATTCGTCCTGTATCAATTTCAACCCCAATCTCACCTTTTGCCAGCGTCGGATTTACCGAAGTCCACTGTGCCGACGTTCCGGTTTTATGTTGTACTACAGAACCGCTAAACGTACGTTTTGTCAATTAGCTCACCGTCCCACAGTCAATCACCAATGAATCACCGCTCATGATTACTTTGTCCCCGTCGGACAATCCGCCTACCGTTTTGTTGGCAAAGTTCGTGTTGAAGTTTGCAGTCGCCCTGACATCCGTATAATACAAATTGGCACCTTCCGCCACATTATCCGTTGTAAGAACAACGACGCCCGTTTTACCGTTAACCGAGGCAACAGCATCTGTAGGGGCTGTGAGTTGCACCCAATTTGCAAGTGTAGTCGCCGGTGTTGCTTTCAGCATAAAAGATCCTGCACCATCTGTTCGAGCACATACGTCCCCCACATCAGCCGATAACGCTAACATGGCTGACTGAGAAGCTGCTGTATAGATTTCATTGATTGCCATTGCAGGAATAACACTCGAATTTAATTTACCGTTGCTGTCCAATAAAGGGATATTTCCGGCCGCCACGCCTACATCTTTACCCGCTGCTGTGCCGGAATCCGTAATTTTTGACAGCGTTAAGGAAGGAACATCGGAAGCAGCTATGTTAGAACCCGCTGTAACTCTGCCTTTTGCATCGACCGTTAATTTCGTATATGTTCCGGCTGTTACGCCACTGGATACCAACGCCAAGGCAAATGTGACATTTCCGGATCCATCAAAACTATTATTGCCAGTAACATCACCGCTAAATGTGAGAGTTCGTGCCGTAGTCAGGATATCTGCTTTGGGTACTTCGTCAACGCTCATTGTACCGTCGCTTCCTACTACCACTTTTCCGCTTCCGGCAGCTTGTGATTTCACACCGCCTAATACGGAAATAGCCGCTTGTGGCAGCGTATAAATAACGGTTTCCGTACCGTCAATCAATAATTGACCATTGCTCGCACTGGCTTTCACAATCGTACCGGCATATGCTAAATCTGTCCATGTATTCACGCCATCTCCGAATTTAAAATGCGCTGTATCGGATTCCAACCCTAATTCCCCTTTAGCAAGTGTCGGATTAATGCTTGCCCAGTTTGCTTTCGTGCCATTTTTTAATTGTAATGTAACATTTGATAATGTTTTACCCATTTGCTGTTCCTCCTGTTATTGTTCCAATTTCTGTATAATCTCGGCCCACACAGTAATATTTACTACCCGATTCATCCCATCGATATGTAGCATTTTCGCTTTGATCAATATATATTTTTCCGGTATCCCCACGATTTGGGAATTCGTAAATACTTGAACATTGGAGAATTTTTGTATTGTCGACAACGCCAGCACTGATGCTACCGGCAAGAGTACTTCCGCCACTCAAGGTTCCCACTAAATCACCCATCAGAATGTCACCTCTTCCATAATTCGGAACAATGACGGCTGGATGATAGTATCTGTATATCCATTTGCCATCGTCAACTGTACATCATATACGTAATCGCCATAATCCCAACTTTCCGTATCCGTAGGAATAAATGAAAACACGCCATTAATTAGTTGTTTTTGGATAAGATAAGCTGTATCTGCTGTTGTTTTCTTTACCGTCAGTACAACAGCATCATCAACTTGCGCTGTATATGGGTTTCCGTCACTATCGACCACGGACAGCGGAAAAGAAGCGCTATCACCGCGGGTGAGATATACCTTATTATTAATTACCTTGAACATACCTATCACCTAATTTCCAATTGCAATATAACGAACACCCCAGTTACCGGCAGCTCCGCATTTTATAGAAAGCGAACATTGTGTAAGACTTGTATTATCATATGCAGGAGCGCCGCAATCGCCAAAAGGCGGCGCTATCCCAACAAAACATGTAGCTCCCCCTAAATGGTGATTACTGAATGGAATCGGAAGTGTAACTGCTTTTGTAGTATACCCCGCATTTGTTGAAATAACAGTAGCAGCCCCCCATTGCAATATAAATCCGCCAAAAGCGATGCCGAAATCAATATACCCATTTGTTCCAAAAGAATAGGACATTCCCAATGCTTTTAATAAATCTGCTAGTCCTGTCCAAGCACCATTTCCTGTAAGTATATTATTCTGCTGCCCCTTAGTCGGCTGCGGAACTCCACCCAATGCGCCATCCGCTAACGCTGTCGCACCTGTAAATGCAGTCAGCAGCGATAGTATTGCTTGCCAAGTCCCTGCTCCAGTCAATACGCTGTTCTGCTGTCCTTTGGTAGGTTTTGGTACTTCTCCTATACCACCGTCGGCTAACGCTGTTGCACCCGTCATAATTGCAGTCAATCCGTCTACATACTTTTTCGTTGCAGCGTGCAGATCGGCTGTCGGCGCACCAGATAGCGTTAATGCTCCGGTCATCGTTCCGCCTGATAATGGGATATACCTTTTTTCAATATTATCTGTTATTTCTTTAATCCGTTGGTCATTGGAGAAAAGCTGCTGTAAAAATGCATTTTGCAATACATATTTGACAGGATCATTCGCTACGAACTGTGGGAACGCGTTTGTCGCAAAGTCCAATGTATTGTCGATTGCATCTGTCGGTCGTGCTTCGTTCCCGATTGTAGCCGGAAACAGGCTGCCCCATTTTGTTGCATCATATGCCATTATTTAACCCCCTTCTTCAACACTAGCGCTATAGGTATGAGCACCATCAAATATGATATTTCCATTCCAACTGTAGCCAAGATAAATGGTGTACCCTAAGTGCGCCGGCTTGTAGATTTCTATTTGCTGCTTCATTTTTACTACGGCGGCAGCTTCTGCCGAGCAATAAATAGAAAAATTATACTTCGCATTATCTTCGACAATATAACCACTCCCATACGTATTCACGATTTGTGTCATAGCAGCAACGGTACTCATTCCAGTTCCGCGCATTTTCAGTAATATTTGATTGCGCCGGTACTCGTCAATTTCATCGGTTGCCGGTGTCAGATCAAATACGCGTTCCCACATGGACAGTCCCCATGTGGCTGTATCTACAAAAAACTGTGCAAAAATGTCCTGCAATGCCGTTCTGATACGTTCATGCTCCAAGCTGGATACATCTGTTACGGCTTTAAAGTTGCCGTCTTTTTGCAGGAATTCCGGCAGATATCGACTGATATCCACCGTATTCTGCCGCATCCAATTCACATTAAGAGACACTTAAGCTCACCGTCCCAACTACCGGCAATTCGGTATCCGTAATAGGAATATTCACGTTTCCGTTGTTAATGGTTAACCCGCTGTAATCCGTAACCCCGGCCTGGTTCAATAACAATGCCCCTATCTTTGCAATGCTGACTGCAGATAAGCTAAAACCGTATGTTTTAAAATAACTAGTAAGCGCCGTCGTAAAAGCAGTTGTTACGTCTGTTCCTGTTATCGTTGCTGATATATTAATGGCAAGTGCCGTTGGGGTATCGACCGTAACCGTTGCCCCTATAGGTCTTAACGTTTCAATGTATGCCGCTGTTGTTGCAATTAATGCTGCAGATGCAACCTGGTTATCACTGTTTAAGATCAGTACTTTGACGGTACCGTTTCCGTTCCATAAGGGCAGCACTTTTGCCTGTCCTACACCCGCCACTGCTAACGCCCATTCCTCGTAGTGATATTTATTCCCCGATGTAGACGGGGTTCGGACCTGCAGTAAATATCTGGCAAGTAAGAATGTGTCCGTTTCCTCGTCATATCCTTCCGTAGCAGCCGACGCATTGGTTACGCCGGTAACGCCCGGAATAGAATACGGTATAGCGGTAATCGTATTCGCGTCGACATTTCCGGCGGTTCCTGTCGTAGTACACTGGACCGCAACATCGATCGTTCCGGCAGTCGGTATCGTAGCATCAGCCAATGTACGAAACTGCAACCCTTCTGCTGTAGCAAATAAACTACCGGATATGATCTGGCTATTGGCTGTTCCGGTAACAGTAACCGTTGCCGTTGCGGATACCGCCGCTTTCCGCGTGACACCCATTTCAGCGGCCCGCATAGTTAAATAATCACCCCATGCCGTATCCGCAAATGCAGCCTGTATCATTAAATTCATTTCGTTGTACGCTGCGGCAAACTCAATGCTGTTCGCTGAAAGCATATCACCATTGAACGTACCTTCTATTGCAGATTGTGTGTTTTTCGTGGTGGCAAGATCCGTTTTCAATCGTGCTAATACATCGGACTGCGACTGCTGTTCAAAACTCATAAAACATCCTCTCCTAACTGCTCGCAACCATGCTGCCATACACGGTCGTAAGCGCAATCGTATATGATAAATCGTCTCCATCAATCGTAGCTTCAATCGAATCGATACTCGTAATATAGGGGTTAATAAGCAGCGTTTCTTTGATATACCGTTCAATCAGCATGGCATTATATTCACTGTTGGCATAATCACCGATAAACGATTCCAACTCAATTCCATACGAGTTATCGTATGCCAGATACCGCCAACGTTCCGTTTTAAGAGCTTTATAAATCCAGACTTTGATGGCTTCATTTTCCGTAACGATTTTATGCACGCCATTTTCAAACAAAAAACAGTCGTTGTTAAAGTCCCACGCAAACTCCTGAAATACATCTAATGTATCGGCCACCGTGACACTGGATCCGGAAACAAATGGATTGCTCATATATTCCACCTCTAATTATCAAGTCGTACAATTTTATCCAGGATAATATACTGCTGAATACTACCATCCTCTGACATCATCGGCATAATCGATACATAATCCCCGGCAACCAGCGTGTCTGTATAAATGATCGTATCGGTATAGTCATTATCAATCATATGATGATGCGCTGCGTATTCAGCATCGCCGCTGCCACCGGCTGCGTCCTGCGTAGCTGATATAATATGTCCTTTTCCCGTCCGTGCATAGCCAATCAGCAAATATTGACTGATCCAGACTTCTTCTTTTTCCAGGACAATTCCGTTATAACTGACTTTGATATCCGGCGGCGATGCAATAATTTTTCCTACCTGGATGGAAGGGCTATTGTTGTTTTGACTGACACCTGCTATGTCGGCTAGCATTTGGCCGTATGGATTTCTATGTTTCACCGTATCACCCTTGGCTGGCTTTAATAATCTTAGTCGGTACCAGTCCGCCCATTTCCGTATAATCATCACCATGGACGGTTAGCCCGTTTCCATTATTAGCACTGCTACTATTGCCGTAGTATCCGCCATTGCCGTCATAGATTACAACGTGATCGTTATCGCCATAAACAATCGCATCGCCCTTTTGCAAGTTGCTAGAATCAAAGTCCTGCAGCAAGCCCCTGCTTTCTGCATCACTTACCATTTGAGGGACACCGGCAACACCGTTATTGGATTCCTGCGCCAAAAACGGACTGTAGTAACTACCAATCTTTCCGGCAGCTTCTGCGCAACCATTTGCACCGTTATCCATCGTTTGACCACCCCAGGCACTCCAACCATCTGCCAATCCTGCATCTACACTTGTATTATCCACACTACTCACCCCATTTACGGTATTTGTATCAACCAACGAGCCTGTTGTCGTTACATTGCTGATCGTATTTAGATATTCAATATCAAGCTCCATCATATGCCTGCCGTTTTGAATGGTGTGCTTATCACTTTTAATGGTAAACAGGCCCTTCATTTGTTCTTCCTGTATCGTGATCGCATACCCGGCAATACATTGCACATTACCAATACCATTCAAGCTTGATTTATAAGCAACCGACTTTAACATAGCACTAGCCGCTGTTTTGGTGTCCTGCTTTTTATCGACTTTATAGACTTCTTGCAGTTTTCCATAGGCTGTAACATCGGAATTATTACTGACTGTGCCGATCTGATCACCGTTATGGTCCACGATCATAACAGTATTTACCATATCCTCAATGCTTTCGCTGTGCTGCGCATTCTCGATATTCACACTGTCGGATACCGTGTAATTTTCCACCGTTTCTGACTGTTCTACTACATATAATTTATCCTGGTTGACGTAGAAATTGTACTTTTTCTTGTTCTGCGCATATGCCAGGGAAAACGCTTTCTTCAAGATCTCCGTGTAACTCATATGATCGGCAATGAAATTGACGGTAACCCCGATAGCAACAATGCTGCCAACCGTTAAGTTATTGTCGTTGGCTACCTGCTGGATTACCGTGTCTACAGTAATATTTTTGAATTTACGCGTTGTTTTGCTTTTCGCCAGGTAAATTAGCTTATCGTATGCCGTATATTCAAAGGTAAAATCAGCGGTATTTCGATTCCGGATAAACACAATGCCTCGGAACAGTTCGACTACCGTTGCATTTTGTACCGTATCATCGGTAAAGGACATCGTAATCGTATCCCCTACGGTGATATTCTGATTGACGAATCCCGTATCTTTTAGGTTATACGCTATAGAAAAATCGATTTTGCGTGCCGCCTGTTCTGTATCCCCGGACCATACACAGGAAGTTACATAACCGGTTATATCGGTTGTTTTGCCGCTGGTACGGCCTGTCCATGTAAAATTAAACACTGGTCCCGTTCACCTTCAATACGCCCGAGCTTTTGGCATAGGTAACAATATCCCCTACTTTGACACCGCCGGATTTAGCAAGCACTTTATAGGCCGCAAGAATCTTGGAATCATTTGTTCCCAGGCTGACCGTTTTCCCGACAGCGCGTCCCACGACATCACCAATAGAATCTCCCGGATAGACAGTTACGCTCTGTAACACGCTCGATATAGACGACGTATCCGTCCGGTCCTTTAACCCAGTTGTGCTGGAAATTGTGGTATCGACTGCGCCGCCAATAAACTTATACTCCGTAAAATCAAGCGTAAAATATACGTCATTCGTGCCGTCATGCTCACCCCATTTAAACTTATCAATGGATACCGCATAATTGACGGGTGTCCCCGCAATGCTGACACGTACCGGTTTGCCGCTTGTACGCCATGCATCAATCGTACTAACATATGTATACGGATCACTGGGCGTACAGACACAGAAAGAATAGTCTTGCGCCGGAAAAAAGCTAAGAAGCTGCATATGGAGCAGTCCGGTCTTCCCCAGCATATTCAGTTCCCCTAAGTTGTTGATATTGATGATTTCATTTCCCTGTTTCACATCCACATCAAACTTAGCCGGCGGGACTGGAAATTGTATCGTATCGCCATTGCAGCTTAGGTATGTTCTTGCGACTGTTGTCGAGTTACTTGTTGTTAAACTGGACAATAGGCTGCTAAGAAAGCTCATTTATACCGCCCCTTTCGCATTGTTCATCGCATAGGCATGAATCTTTTCTGCTAATTTCTTGGCGATCCGATCAATGTCGGCATCTTCCCGTAAAACGATAGTATCTGCCAGCTTCGCAATGGTAATACTGGAGCTGCCTTGCGCAGCATCCGCTTTTCCGCGCTGATATTCCTCTTTAAGCGAATCATCATGTGGAATTACCTGCGTTCCCTGCGGCAGGTTAACAACTTCTCCACCAATGTTCTTTTCATTGATAACCGCCGGACCGCCCTGCCAAAACTCTGTTCCCTGTGCCAGATACGGGATATTCGGCTGATAATGCTTGCCGCCAACAACTGGAACCCAATCGGGGATATCCACTGACACATTATTAATACCGCTGATCACGGTATTAATTGCTTCTTTGATGCCGCTTAATACCGTTTCACAGATAGCTTTTATCTGATCGAAATAACCTTCAAATATTTCACATACGCCTTGCCATGCTAACGACCAATTGCCCGTAAACACTCCGGTAACGAAATCAATAACACCCTGGAACATTTCAATAATACCGGATATATGCGGAACAATCGCATTCACCGCCCACTCAAACGTATTAACAATGCCGACCCATGCCGCCGCCATCGCTGCTTTCACCTGATCCCAATGTGTATATAACAGATAACCTGCGGCAATAATCGCCATAATAACCAGTAAAATAGGATTTGCCATTAAAAAGCTGGCGGCCTTACCAATAAGGCCAAACACGGATGTTAATTGTTTCAAATGCTTCCCTAAAAAGTCAACGGCGTCCCCGATATGCTTAATGGCCGGCCCGATAGAGTTTGCCATCCGAATCCAGGTTCCTATCATGGACATAGCACCGCCCATCGCAACAGTAACAGCGCCAAAAATAATCACAAACTGAATAATATCTGCAATCACTTTCTTCTGCCCGTCAGATAGTCCATTATAAGCCGCTACAACAGCCTTGATCATGGTTGCCGACTGTGTAAATACCGGTGCCAAGGCATCGCCCACGGTAACCCAGGCATTGGCAAGATCTGTCATGGCCTGCTGTGTTTTTTCCGCCGGTGTCTGCATCTGCGACCACATTTTATCAAGCGTAGATTCGCTGCTGTTATTAATCTGGTCCAGCATCCCGGTCCATTCCGACACGCCGTCCTTCGATGCCATCATCATTGCCATTTTATAGGAATCCACATTCCGGAAAAGTGCCTTGAATTTAGAATCGTCACCCATTTTGGCATAAATATCTGCGATAACAGGGCCCAATCCTTCTGCCTGCATCCGTGCAGCAGAAACATCAATCCCCATTTGTGCTAACTTTGGCTGCGCCTTCGTGATAGATGTAATCATGTTATCCAATATTCCACCGGCCTGCGATTCGTCATACCCACGGGACCGCATCATAGCCATTGTTGCCGTTAATTGTGTAAGGCTGATGCCGGCTTGTGCCGCTTTCGGTGAAATAGCCGCAATACTGGTCGTAATCTTATCCACATCACCATGGCAAGCCTTAGCTGCCGTTGCCAACTGATTGTAAGCAGTAGCCTGCTGCTCGGTTGTCAGACTGTATGCTTTGCCGATTTGCGTACCCAGTTTTGTAGCATCTGCTAAATCCAATTTCGATACCCGTGCAAATTCAGCAGTGCTGCTCATCCAAGTCATAACTTCCGATTCCTTAACGCCCGCTTTAATGGCTTGCTGCGTGGCTTCCGCCACCTTGTCATTGGCTATGCCATACGTAGAAGACACCGATAGAATGTTATTTTTCAGCTTTGCGGCTGCTTCATCGGATACATCGCCCCATATTTTAGTCTGATTAACAGCTTCATTGATTTTCATGGAAGCGTTAAACCCTTCCTTAGCTGCAGCAGTCAGTGTCCCAACAACAGCCACATTTTGAAGACTGGCCATAGACTTGCCTACCCGCTGAAAATTTTTAGCAGTACGTTGATTAACCTTATTCATTTCTTCCATTTTGCCAACCATGGAAGATACGTGCGATTTAACGCCATTCATAGCAGCCTTAGAAGAATCCATAGCCGTATTCACAGCCCGCAGGGTAGGCGTGAACTGGTCTATTAATTTTAATGTGGCATCAATTACCTTTGCCATGATCACGCACCCCCATCCGGCGAACTGTTTTCCTTACTGCGTTGCTGCATTTCATACTTCATAAAACTGTACACAATCTGTTTTTCACCGATAGGAAGCCAGTACAACTCATGCGGTAACTTGCCATGCAGCCGCCATGCGTAATACAGCAGCTGGCTTTCCCCATCGGTTTCAATTAGTTTTTTACTGTTTTTTCGGTTTCATCAGTATCTGGTTCATACCCGGACAATTCATTGATTTTTCCATAGATATCTGCGATTTCACCGGATAAGAACAGTTTAGCAACAAGATCCTTCGGCGTAGCCGCACTATAATACCGCAGCAATTCCGGATTTTTCATAGACGGTTCCTTAATCCCGTCAATCAAAGTAAGCGCCTGCAAATTAAACATCTTCAGATCTTTTACATTACCTTTCCTACCAAGGTCTACACTGTTTTGCTGTATTTCCGTATATCGCTTTGCCGGAATGGCGCATAATTCCATCTCAAATTTTGCTTTAAGCAGCTTAGACAACCGCTTTACCTCATATTTTGCGGTCGGAAGCTCCGTTACTTTTTTAACATCAGCCTGCAACAGCTGATCAATCAATGTCGACATACTCATTCACTCCTTATTCGTCCGCCGTATCCAGCATATCAAAATCAGTAAATGTAAAGTTGTAACTTTCTTCCCCGATCTTTTTTGCTGTCCAGTCAGCTAATGTTAAACTGTCAAATGTGGCGTCTTTCACCACAACACGTTCATTCCCAATAGCATCCGGATCCGACAATTTACTGATGATGGTACAAACTGTCTGTTTGCCATTTTTAATGTTATCTGCCATTTTATCAATCATATAAGAAGATACATGATTCATTTTAAGCCTGCCTTTGCCTTCCCAGCCGACAACCTTGAAATGATCTGCCCTGGTTTTAACGATATTCACAGGAACCGTTTTGAGGTTTGCAACAGCTTTAAACTCCGTAACCTGCGCCATGTAATCGCTATCGATCCAGAGTTCCCCCTCGGTACCGTTCATAACCTGTTGTGCTTTCATTCCGTCCATATTCTCACCGCCCTTTCGTTATATTGAAATATTCAACGTAATTGTTTCAATCGCATCCAAGATTTTAATAGCCGCTGCCAAGAACACTTCATCCCGGGTGTTGGCTTCCTTAATTGCCTGGTTTTTCATGGCAGCCAATTCCGCTTTCGTATAATCACCATTGGAAAGCAAATAATCCGTTTGGGAAGCCAAATCGATAGAACAACTATTCTTGCCGGGATCCAGCAGTCCTTCCAATTCCAATTCATCGAAATACCCTTGAATTGCGCTAATCAGCAGGCATTTGTTATCATAGCTATTTGCATATTTGCCGATATAAGAGTCATTCGCTGTATCCTTGATATCATCGTGGATCATGTCCATGCAGTCTACGAGCTTGATTTTCTTAAAGCTGTCATTTTTTCCTTCGATTGTGGTGACAAAGCTGTTGACACCGCGGGCGATTTTATACTTAGTGCCGTCGAACATGATGAATAATTCACCATTTCCAATCTTCGTATCCATCTGATCCTTGGTATATTTATCGCAATCCACGACTTCGGAAAGCGGCGCAAATGTGCAGGAAATGGTCATCGGCGTGCCGCAAATAATGCCGGCTATCCGGCTGCAGTATTGCGCGGTCGTATAGGTTTTGTCTGACGTCACAATTTTGGTATTTGTAAAATTAACAATACCTTCATTATCCGCAGCACAATTCGGCAAGACAGCTTTGACTTCCTTATCTTTTGTCGTCCGGAGTCCTTTAATCCATGTCGCGATTGTCATAACATCGGCTGTGGCAATATCCGGAATAACCAAATAATCCCAGGCAGCAGATTCCAAGGCTAACAGTGTATCTGCATATCCTGTGACAGCTGTCCCCTGTGTATAGACAAGAATATGCTTCGGTGCCGTCTGATACCCCATCAATGCCAATTCAATTTGTTCCTTATTATTGGCTGTCAGTCCTGACGGGATATCATCTTCCGTATAAATCGTATACGGGTCTAACCCTGTTGCAGAACTGTTCGTAACAGAACTATCAGAAATAGTCCCAGTGCCTATCGTCGTAAAAGCCGACGGCGTATTGCCACCTCCTGCTGTTTTTTCGGTGACCGTAATGGCATTGGTGCTCGCTGCCGCCGTATACAATGCATTGAGCGTCGTATTGTCATTAATAGCTGTTGCTATATTGGCAGCAGTTGTTCCCGCATCAGCTCCAACTTCAAAATCGTTGGCATCTTCTTTTGCTGTCGTTGCCGTAAAGGTAACCCCGCCAAAAACAATCGTATCGTTTGCCACAAAATTAGTATCAACGACAACGGTACGTGAACCAACTACGGCATTGGAAATATTATCTTTCAAAATCATAGCTACAATCCCACGCGTACTTCGTTCCACCGCTGTTGCCGCTGTGCTTTTAAATGCAATGGTAATACTGGGTAAGCCTAAGCTCATGTTTCATCATCCTTTCCTAAAAATAACCGCTTCTCGGCGGTTTAGTATTGGTCTTTCATATTCATGTGTAGTTTTTCCATCAAATCATAACCTGCATTACCGTCATATCCGGTACCATCAAGATATTCTGTGGCAATACTGATTTGTAGGATATCCTGATCTTCTCCTATGCGCTCTGAGCTTATAGATTTGATGTGCAGATATCGTTCTGTACTGACTTGGATCCCTTTGCCAAACAATTTCCGGATCGTATCCTCGCAATCCAGATATGCTAATTGTTTGTTTGATGCCGGATCCGCAAAAAATGTCAGGATAATACTCAACATATTAGAAGTAAAGTTTTTTGTTTCCGGACTGCATGATTGGACAAGCTTTACGAAAAAGCACGGCTGCCTGAACCCCTGCGTAATTTCATCCATATAATAATGGGTAGCAGGCTTGGGATACGTCGTTTGCAGCAGCGCAATCACGGCCGCTAATATATCTTTTTGCAGTAGCATCTAATCACCCAACTTTTTACTGATATCTTTGTACAGTTTTTCCATTTCTTCCGGCAGCACTTCCGACTCCATATGCTGCGCTGTCTTTTCTAGGAAATGTTTGCCCTGTACAAAACCAACAACTCTCCCGGACTTTGTTTTCTGCACATGTCCTCGGTCCACTAAATGGAAATGCGGAGAATTGGACCAGATATTCATTTGCAAATCTTCACCGGTATACCCTTGTACTTCAGATTTCCAAGATTTATTCAGCTTTTTCTTCGTATCATGCCCCGAATCCGGTGAAACTTCTTTTAATTCTTTTTTCATTTTGTTACCGACACGCCGGAGATGCTTTTCGCAAGTTCCCGGAAATTCATTGGCAACTTCCGTTAACTGCTGTTTAAAATCATCCAGTCCTTTAAAGGAAAACCCATCATCCGACATGAGAAACACCTCTCGTTTTCTGCGTGCAGTAAATTTCCAGCACTTCATGTGCCATGTACGGATCCGTAATCGTTTGGATATCATACTGCTGCTGATGATATTGAATTGTCATGCTGTCATCTATATTGGTACGATACCGAATCGTGATTTTAAACGGATTGGCGTCCTTTACCCGCTGTGCTTCATAGTATTCACGTCCTCTTGCTGGTTCAATACGCGCCCAAGTAGAAAAAATGACAACTGGTTTCTGGCTATCCGCCCCGACCTCGTTGTCAACATCCTGGTATCGAATAAATTGTACTTTACGATCTAGTGTGCCCGGATTCATGATGTCGTCACCACCGGATACGACTGACATAATGCAATATGATGAATCAGGGCTGTAACGCTATGTGGGAATTCACTCAGGTTACCGGGCTTTATCGGATTTAGCGTCCGATTACTATACCAATGCGCAACCAAAAGCCGGATGCAGACATTCCAGACATGATCGTCCTTCGTATATTGTTTTCCTGTTTGATTTTGGATATATTCTACCGCAGCATCCATCAACGATTGAATAAGTTCGTCATCATCGACCATATCATCGTCAATTCGAAGATATGCTTTTACCGCATCTACTTCCATTTCATCACCCCCTAAAAGGGAAAGACGGCGTTACCCGCCGCCTTTGCAATCACTTATTTAGTTGCCGGTTTTTGGAGCAATACAAGGCTGCTGGTATCAACGACCTTGCCATCCGCCAGCATAATCGCTTTACGGACAATGTCATCTGTCACGTAGTCTTCATACTGACGGAGTGTTACGTTGAACGCCGTATTCAGCACATAGTCTTTCATCCGGAAGATAAAGGCGAACGTAGCACCGGCTGCCGCTGAATCGAAAGACGGCAGATAATCACAAATGATTACATCACGGCCCAGTAATGTCTTATTCGTTTTGCCGTCAATGCCATAATTAGTACGAGCAATTGGCTGGCCGTTCGTATCAACAATTCCGATATAGTCCATGTACGTGGCCTTGTTCATGACGTATACAGAACCATTTTCATACGCAGACGGTACCAACCCTTCCGCTGTCGTCATAATTTTGTAATTCAATGCACTGACGGAAACCGGTGTAATAGTAGGTGTTACCGTTAAGATGCCAGTCGGCTGTCCGCTGCCGCTACCGCTGATGATCGCCTGTTCCAGCCCAATCACCATGGCTTCGGCAATGTTATTGGCGATGGCCGCTTCGAATGCACTCAATGCCATGGCATCCAAGTTCAGACTAACGCCTACAGCGCAACGCAGTTTATACGCGCCGAATACAACGCTGCCAGTTGTTTTCTTCTGTACCGGCGAGGTTGCACCGTCGGCTACCCATGTCGCCGTAGGTTTTACACTGGATACCGGAATCGATAAACCGGTGTTATATGCCGTCCGGGTAACAAGTGGCAGGATCATGCCAGAGGAAAGCAGCTTGTCAATAATCGTGTTAAGCGTAGTGGTAGGGATAACCGCACCCGCATCAGATGATGTCGTTACATCGCGATATTCCGGTGCCATCTTCCCTGTTTTTACATAATTAAAAAATGCTTTGCGGTATTCAACGGTATCATAGATATCGGCTACCACTTTACGATCTTCCTTTTTATCATCCGGTTTAGGGACAATATCAGAAGGAATCTTGCCAAGATTTATTCCATTTGCAATATCCAGGCGGCTACGGATTTCTGTTTCTTCCTGATTCAGCGTTTCAATTTCAGATTTCAGCGTTTCCAAATCAAGTGTGCTTCCATCGGCGTTCTTGCCTGTCTTTAACAGGGTACGAATCTCAATCTTTCTGTCCATAATTTCTTTTAATCGTTTATCCATATTAATTTTCTCCTTTGTAATTTCAAAAATTTTGATATAAACAAATGCCGGCTATCCAGCTTTTCTTTTCGTCCGTCCGGCCCGAAAAGGGCATTGAAACCTATAAGGTCATGAGATACAAGCGATCCCGCTGTTCTTTATTTTGCTTTTCCACTTTTTCCTGCTGTGCTAGCTTTTCGGCATCCCGCCTTGCGCTGAAATAGCTGCGTGCCGATATAGCGGAGCCGTCATCTACATCAATACTGGTCCCGTCATATGCCGGAGTATCTACCGCCGATACGTCCCATATTTTCCCAAATTTTAGAATACGGCGCGTACGAGTCTGCGAATCATAGCTATCACTCGCCACGGTAAAGCCGAATGACATCTTATCAATATCGCCGCGCTGAATTAATCCATATACGTCTTTTCCTGCCTGTATCGGCGCTAAATTCGCCTTGATAAACAACCCTTTATTATCCACGTTTAGATCCAGTGTCTTATTTCGCGTCCGGGCCAACACTAAAAAATCATCACTGTGATTATACTTAAAAGGAACGTCTGATAAATCAGCTCCGATAAAAGCATCTTTATCAATCACTTCTGAATAATCAATGCCGTCAATGGAACAAATCACTGTCGGCTGCTCCAACACAGCGGCATACCCCGTTACTATCATCTGATTGTCTTCCTGCTGATCTGCCGCCGCAAGCGGTGCCGATCGATATTCTTTATTATTCATCGTCATCCTCCGCTTCTGTGTTGTTAGTACTATCATCTGTAGTGGAATCATCCGTATCCGCTATACCGGCGACTCCCTGATAGGTATTTTGCTTTTTGCTATCCACGTAATTTAACGAAACAAATCGCTTATCACCATCCGGCAATGCATTAAACCCGAAAATTTCACGGAATTCATTGACGGTAAGAAGCCCCGTCTGCTGCAGGACCTGCGCCATGGCAACTTTCGATTTCAGCGAAGCATACTCTAACCGGTTTGTCTGGAATATAATCTCGTTGCCATACCCCTGTTCCCGTTCTGTAAATAGTTTTGCAGTAAATTCCTGACTCATCTGAATCGCCAACGGTTCAATTACTGATTCATAGAATGCGGTCCATTGTTCCTCGTTATAACTGCTGGTAATGATTTCATTACTCAATCCAAAATACCGGTATATGTCTTCCCGAGCAAAACTCATTTGCGAATGATCCGCCGTCTGGATATCCGACGTCAATTGATGGTAATCCACTTTAGAATCTACAATAGCAACGCCGGTTCCTTTGTCCGCCGCAGTAAACCGGGAAGTAAAATCATCCAATGTCTGCTGCTGATCTTCCGGTCTCATAACTCCGTTTGCCTTTAAGTACCCGCGAAGTTTCGTACAATTCTTGACGGCATTTTCCAATGCCTGTTTGACGGTATTTAAAATATTCAGCGGTGACCGGAGCGTCCGTTCGTTCCCTTCACCGAAGATGTCGCCGCGGTTATAATAGCGACGCAAGTGGATCAGGTCGGTATAAGGGACCGTAATCTGTCCGGCCTGAAAAAAGTCAAACCGACAATACAATTGCCCTTGGTAATCCCGGATCTCAATACCCCCGTAATCCAACGGATATATACCCACAATATTTCCATTGCTATCTGTTTTGACATACGCGAATGCATTATTGTAGGCGTATAACTGCGTCACGATCTTATAAATAAAGTCGTATGCTGACATATATTCATTGGGTCGTGTCGATAACAGCCCATCCAGACTATCGTTTGTCTTAACTACTTTCCCATCCTGGCGGCGAATATGTGACGGCTTTAATTTCGCCGCATTTTTAGCAATGGCATCGATGCAGGTCCGGACCGTAGCATCGTCGTAGGTATTCCCATCAAACGGGGCAAAATAATTATCGAACCCGTTTAACAGCCGATATTCTGTTGTCTGTATATCCGGTGAATAATCCTTTTTCCCAAAGATATTGGAAAACATACTGCGTAAATGAAGCTTCACTATTTCACCACCTCTCAAATGATATTCAAATAATCCTCCATGTTGCGAAGATAGACTGTAAAACAGTCCAATAATGCCATCGCAGCATCATCCCGTGTCTTGTTACTGCGATTTTTACAAGGCTGATAGTTCCCGTTGATATCTTGCTTTACCCGCAGGTTGGCAAGACACCACGCTAGTATCGGATTGTTGTTGTATACGACGTTCTTTGCCCGCAGTTCTGCTTTTAGATTCTGCAACGGAATGGATAACGTTTTCGCGCCCTGGATAACAATTTCCATCGTATGTTCGCCGTAGGTTTCTGTCATTTCCTTGGTAAGATACCCGGCGCCATAGGAATCATAGCCAACTTTATATAAATAAATATCGTAAGATCGTTGAATTTCGGCAAACCAGTCCGCTATCATGTGGTAATCAATCAAATGGCCTGGACATATTCGCAGCAGTCCACGTTCTATCCATTTTCGATACGGTACTTTATCTTCCCGTTCTCGTTCGTCCAAAGCATCTTCCGTCATCCAGCTCATGGTAAGTACATAAATGTGTGGATCCTCTGGTACACGAAAAATCACGCCCGCACTTGTTAAATCCGTTGTCCGTGATAAGTCAAATCCGCCAATACCATACCGCGGTTTTAATTCTGTAATACTGAAGGTTGCTGTATTTTTAATATCCTGCCAATCTAAATAGGACTGGCTGCTTGTTTCCGGTACATTAAAATCTTTCGTCAGCAGATCCTTCACATCTTTATGCCCGGCTTTGGCACGATTTACCTTTTCTGCCAGCTGCTGATAATCTTTGATCGTACCTAATCCCGGATTTGCCTTTTGCCAGCAGGACGAATCCCGCCATTCTTCCTTATCGTCTAATTCGTAAATAACCGGCAGAAACCGGTCGTCTACATAATCGGTAATGCCGTCATAGCCATTGATTGTATCTTCCGCCTGTTTATATTTCAGGTCATAGATATTCTCCCGAATAAAGCCAGCAGTACTTGCAATAATAATCAGTGGCTGCTGCCGGGCCGTCATACCATCGGCGACAACATCATATAGATTCGAATCTTTCCAGGCATGAAGTTCATCAATCAAAGCGCAGGAAACATTTAAGCCATCCAGTGTGTTGCTGTCTGACGCCAACGGTTTATAGATACCGTCATTGATACCGCAGTAGATATCGCCCACCCGGCACTTGCAATATTTATGGATCTCCGGCGACTTTTTAACCATACGGACTGCTTCATCCCAAACCACTTTCGCCTGGTCCCGCTTGGTAGCTACACTATATAATTCCGGTGCGCTTTCGCCATCTGCGATCAGCATATATAGCGATATCGCAGATTCCAGCGCGCTCTTCCCATTCTTACGGGCCACTAGCAGCAGTACTTCCCGATACTGCCGCAAGCCGTTATCGTCTATAAATCCAAAAACAGCGGATATCAAAGCTTTCTGCCAAAGTTCCAGCTCCATGAGCTGGCCGCCGGTCTTGCCTTTGGATAAATGACAAAAAACTTCGATAAAGGTAATAGCACGATTGGCTTTCTCTTCATCAAAATGAAAAACACCCGGGTGATGGATGGCATCAACCAAGTGCTTATATACGCGTTTTGTCTTATGGCATACGGTAACTTTCTGCTCCGTAATTTCATGATAGTATTGCTGGATGTAGTCCATGGTGATCACTTCTTATGCAGTAAAAATGCAGCCAGTTTATCTCCCGTCTGCTGCTGTGTCTGCGGCAGTTGGTCCATCAGCAGCTTAATAGTCGCATTATAGTTTTTAATGATGGTGTTGTAATTCTTGACAGCCGTAGAATCCTTTTTCCCCGTTTGATTTGCCCCATTGGTATACGTTTCTTCGTACCCCTCGACATCAATCTGCGCCCGCAATTCCTCCAAACTGACGGCCATCCATGCGGCATTATCAATTAGTTTTTCCACGTTTTTCTTTTTGGGCGGATCAATATCCCTATATATTTTGCGGAGTTTATTGGTTTCTTTTTTGACCAACTTCGCTTTTTCATCGGATTCAAACACGTGCCTCACCACCTTATGTTTCGTAGATTTTACCTGGCTTTATCAATAGTTAGAACATTTTGTAAATTTCTAGCTGGATGTATGACCTACACCCCTATGCAAAATTGATTTGTGTTAAATAGTAGGTGGGCTCCGGCCTCGAGAAATTCAGTTACAATCCCTACGCCCGGGGGGTTCCTTTCGTGACTTCGTCGTCCTCGGCACCCACCAGATTACCATATTCATCAAACTCTATTTTTCGTCCTTCTTGCGTGCCGTGAATCTTGTTGTGGCACTCCACACAAAGAAACATCAGGTTGTTCCAGTTCAGCGTGACCTCTGTATCATGAATATTCTGTGGCGTCAAATACGTTTTATGATGTACGATATACCCCGGCCGGCCGCATTGTTCACAAAGGTAAAATACAGAAGCTGCATACGCTTTTGAAACCTTACGTCATGCAGACGAATTATAAAACGATTTTGCGAATTCCCGTGCCATGTGAATATGCCTTTCCCGTTAACTACTTGTCAACGTAAATTCCATTTTAAAAAATCAAATGCTATATTATTTCAGTATTTTATTCCGTGTTCGATATGGCACCGGTGTATGATTAATATCTGTTTCGTTCGTTCGCTTCTGCCTATGCCGCTTATTTTCAGATGATATACATTTCCCATTCCGCAAAGTAAGCCGCACATTTGTGCAGAAGCCCCGATGATTGAAACGGCATTTTCGGTTGTCACAATCTGTCATAGAATCACCTGATTCCGGGCATCAAAAAAGCACTCAGGTTAGTGAGTGCTGAACTTTAAATTATTATTTGTGATTTAATTTATCAAAATTTTCATAGTATACATTGACAAAGAAAAATTTGATACATGACCCAAGTAACGACGTTGTATAAAGCAACGAATATACTGTAAGATATAAAATAAAAAACACCAATCCCCAATATATCCATATAAAGATACTACAAAATTTTGTTTCTAACTGATAAAAAGAAAATAAATAAAAAATTCCATCAAAACTAATTTCTCCAATAATTAAAGCACCACAGTAATAAAACGAATAAAGGATACCAACAATAGCATTAATATGTCCTTTTTCATTTATTACTTTTAAAGCCTTATGTGTAATAATCGTCGACATTAATGCCAAACCAGAAAACAAAAAACCAATAATGCCAATATAGGCTGGTATCGTTAATGAAAATAACGTTCTCAACATATCATTCAATATATCTATAGTTAAAGTGCTACTAAAAATAATCGTCAAAATGATTGAAAAAATAATAGAAACTTTACTTTCAGTTCCCCATAATTCACGATATTTTTTTGTTAATTTCATAAAAGATATAAATGAATGATTTTGACAAACATCTTCGATATGTATTACATCGTTCTTGTTCATTTCTCATCTAACCTCTGTCTTATTTCAGAAGATACAATTCCACTGACCCCCGCTCGGCCATATTCAGCTACTTCAATCAATGAATTTCTAGAAGAATCTTTAATATATTTTTTATATGGAGCCGCAGTATCGCTATTTACATTCTTTGGTTCTCCATTACTATCTTTTCCAAAAATTTTTAGATTACCATATCCTTTTGCAACACCATTAATAACTCTCTGAAATAATCCGGCTTTGATGTTTAATCCTTCCTGAGAATATGGTGCAGAAATAATTTGATGAAATTTCGTCCCATTTGTTTCTTTTAATTCCATTGCATTCTTTGCAAATAATTCGTCATACTCGCAGCCATTACTATTGGGCGGAATGAGAGTAATATTAACTTCTGAAATTTTATCCAATACTTTTATTTGAGCTCTTAAATCACCAATATTATTTTTTGCAAAAACGCGAAACATTTGTTCTCCATATATTAAATTAATAAGTTCCTCAAAATAATTTATAAATTTTTGGCGACCAAATTTTTGTGTAGGCACAAAAGCAACTATTTCTGTTTTAAAATCAAAATAAAAAGGAACCGCACGAGAAAGTTGTGATTGTGATAAACTGTCCAAATCGTCCTTAGTTGCATCGTACAATGCAATATCATCTTTAAAGATTACAATTAATCTCCCAATAATGAAGTTTTTATCATTAATTTTGTCAACATTTATAAATTTATATATTTGCTCGTCATTTTCTTTTGTTTGTTTATTATGAATTGTCTCAGCTACATGTTTGTCTTGCCATTCTTTTTCCATCAAACGTAATAATATTTCATCTAATTTCGATGAATCATCATATACTTGATAAATATCCTTATTAACACTAACTTTCGCAAAATACATAGTAGCCATTTTACAGTCATCCCCTAATAATTAATTTGTTTCCAGTATACATTAATTATTAAGGGAAATAAATGAAAAGATAACGTTTTATACCAAAAAGCCAAAAGAAGCACCCATTGCGGCATGGATGCTTCTTTCGTTATACGGGGTAAAAATAATGTTGCTGTCCGTCTAGCGGCTCTCGACATCATTTCACAATATCATTATACCACACAAAAATGTGAAATTATGTGAAATCTTTTTCTAAATTTTGTAATGCGTCTCCATGTAGCTGCAATATACGCCTATATGTATACTTCATTTCCACCGCAATTTCTTCCCAACTCATATAATTGATATACCGGTCATACAGAACGGTTTGCTGTATTGGATCTTCCACCGCAGCAATCAGTTTCTTACCCTGCTCCCGCATAGCAATCAGACGATCCCATTCACGATTCACACGTTCCTCGTACGTTTCCAACCGGATATATGCATCGGATAAATCAGACTGCTTCGTGCCGGTTACCCGTTCTGTCAGTTTTGATCCTTTAAGGTACAACATGTCGGATCGTATTTGATCGCGCTCTCGCTCCACAGCACGTAATAATTTTTCGTGTCGGCGAATCTGATTCAAAAATTCTTTGGCTGTCATGTACTCATTCCCTCCTGTTTTAGCCGATCCATTAACGTATTCCCATCAAGGTTCATGAATCTTGCACATTGGTCGGATCGAAAAAACCGTTCCACATCCCGCATAGTTTCTAATGCTTCTAAGCTTCTATTTTTACGATACGCTTTACGCGCTGCTCGATATTCCTGCACGGCCTGTTTAATAACGGCAGCATTCAACGATTCGAACGCATTTCTGATACTGCCATCTATCCGACCTGGCTTCCATTTTGTCGGCGTGGGCTGTAATATATCACAATGGCCGCATGCCGATTTCTTTCGCCTACAATCATAACAACCATGTTCTGTCTGCTTCACGATTTATCACCGTCCTTATACGGTACAATCGGAGCCCATGCAATAACTTCTTCGTTTTCGCTGCCATGCGTCCATATTGCCCAATCTCCTGGCGGTGTTATATGACCACTAGTATACATATAATGCCATATGTCATAAGATTTAAATTTAAAATATATCCATACAGTTTCCCATGCTTTTGGTAATTCATCTTTGACTGATATCCATGTCATCATCTTCACGCTCCTAACACACCCTGCTGCAAATCCCGTTCCGGAACTAACCGTCCGAAACGTTTTTCTTCAGCAAGCTGTTTTAATAACAGTAATAGCAAATCAATATGATCCTGTAATGGCCGTTTTTCCTTGTCGTACTGTGCTGCCGAATCCCATGCACCTTCTCCAATCACAGGCC
>Ga0163159_1001088_pt1 | contig 27894 bp, 26 predicted proteins | sample BioMet9_FD_108702 | JGI IMG/M metagenome (GOLD analysis project Ga0163159, IMG submission 108702) | Microbial communities from bioreactor (seeded with sewage sludge) at Lawrence Berkeley National Lab, California, USA - Biofuel... | ecosystem: Engineered > Bioreactor > Anaerobic > Unclassified ... | reverse complement strand
TACGATCGTGTGCAGTTCACTGATCGGGACGGCTGTCGGAGCCATTACTTCCTATATCGGCGGAACACTGGACGAGGTGCTTATGCGGATCAACGATGGTATTGCGTCGTTTCCGAGCGTGCTGCTCGCGATGGTGCTGATCAGTCTGCTGGGAACAGGCAAGTATAAGATCATGGCAGCATTGATTATTGTTTTTATTCCCAGCTATGCACGTGTAATGCGCGGTGAATTTCTGAAATACCGGAATATGGAATATGTCTGCAGTGCGAAGCTGATGGGAGCGGGCGGCGTGCGGATTGTCACGCGCCATATTTTTCCGCTCTGTGTTCCGGCACTTCTGTCATCGCTTACAATCGGCTTTAACAATGCTGTCATCGCGGAAGCCGGGATGAGCTACCTGGGCCTTGGCGTGCAGCCGCCGGACGCAAGTCTGGGCCGCATGCTGGCGGAGGGGCAGGCATATATCACGTCCTCTCCCTGGTGTGTTCTGGGCCCTGGTATTTTTATGATTCTGATGATTCTCGGAGCAGGCCTTCTGGGAGACGGAATCGGCGACAGCCTTGGAGGACATTGAACGATGATGCTTGAAGTACAGGATATGTCGGTCTTTTTTCATGACCGCAGCAAATCAGAAGAAGCCGTCTCGAACTTTCATCTTTCGATGGAACCAGGTGAGATTGTCGGGGTTGTCGGGGAATCAGGCTCAGGCAAAACGACAGCGGCACTGGCAGTCATGGGACTGCTGAAACGTCACGCGTCGGTAGAGAGCGGTTCAGTGATCTTCGACGGCCGGAACCTGCTTTCCTGCACGCGCAGTGAGCTGCGCAAGGTTCAGGGTTGTGACATGGCCATGATCTTTCAGGAGCCTCTGTCTGCCCTGGATCCTGTGATGCGTGCCGGCCGGCAGGTTGAGGAATCGCTTCGTCTTCATACGGAGCTCGATGACGGAGCAGTCCGGTCCAGGGCATTTGAGGCACTTAAGGATGCCGGTCTTGACCCGGAGGAGGTCTACACAAGGTATCCGCACGAGCTTTCAGGCGGACAGCGTCAGAGAGTCATGATCGCGTCGGCGGTCATTACACATCCGCGGCTTCTGATCGCGGATGAGCCGACGACGGCGCTTGACAGCGGCACACAGCAGCAGGTACTGAAGCTCTTGAGGGAGCTGGCGAAGAAATACGGCATGGGGATCCTGTTTATATCGCATGACCTGAAGGCGGTGCGCGGTTTCTGCGAGCGTGTGCTGGTCATGCAGAAGGGACGGATTGTCGAGGAGGGGCCTGCGGAGCGTATTCTGACATGTCCGAAGCAGGAATACACGAAAACCCTGCTCAATGCGTATCCGGATCATACACCATGCAGCAGCAGAGCGGAAACGCCGGTGCTCACGGTTCATGATCTTAAGGCATGGTACGGTAAGAAGCAGGTACTTGACGGAGTCAGCCTGACGGTTTACAATAAGGAAATCCTTGGACTGGTCGGGGAAAGCGGCTGCGGCAAGTCGACACTGGCGCGCTGCATCCTTGGCTTTGTCAGAAAGACGGAGGGAGAAATCCATCATTATACCATGCTTCCTCAGATGGTTTTTCAGGATCCGTATTCCTCGCTGAATCCGGCGAGGAAGATCGGATGGATTCTGGAAGAGCCGCTGCGGATCCGCGGAGGGTATTCCCGGACGGAACGGAAGGATCGTGTGCGAAGCGCACTTGCACGTGTCAGCCTGGACTCGTCGTTTGCGGAGCGGTATCCTTCGCAGCTTTCAGGCGGACAGCGGCAGCGGGTCAGTATCGCGCTGGCACTGATGCTTGGCTCGAAATTTATCGTGATTGATGAAGGACTTTCCGCACTTGACATTACGATTCAGGGGCAGATTATGAAACTGCTGGACACGCTGCATCAGGAGGAGGGGCTTTCATATCTCTTCATATCGCATGATCCGGACGCGGTTTCACATATGTGCGACCGTGTGCTCAGGATGCAGGACGGGAGAGTAGAAGAAATTACAGGCGGATTTTAACAGCCGCTTTTGTACTGGAGGATTACTATGGTTACTTTGTTAAGCAGAATTTTTATAAAGAATCCGGAATCGATGACGCTGCCGGACCGCCGGGAGGCTTACGGTGTTCTGTGCGGCGGTATAGGGATTTTATTGAATGTTCTGCTTTTTGCCGGCAAGTTTCTGGCCGGTACGATAAGCGGTTCGATCGCCATTACGGCAGATGCGTTCAACAACCTCTCGGATGCCGGATCGTCGCTGGTAACACTGGTCGGATTCAAGCTGGCCGGCCAGAAGCCGGATAACGAGCACCCGTTCGGACATGGCAGGATGGAGTACATCTCCGGCTTTGTCGTGGCGATCGCGATCCTGATGATGGCATTTGAACTGCTGAAGTCTTCTGTGGAGAAGATTGTACATCCGCAGAACATAATGAGCGATACGCTTGTCATTATAATTCTTGTTGTTTCCATCTGTGTCAAGCTTTATATGGTTACATACAACCGGCGTATCGGCAGGAAGCTGGAATCCTCGGCGATGCTTGCCACGGCGTATGACAGCATGAGTGACAGTATCGCGACAACTGCCGTGCTTGCCGCGACGCTTGTATCGAAATACACAGGTCTGAATATTGACGGCTGGGTAGGTGTTCTGGTCGGCGCGTTCGTACTGTGGAGCGGAATTAAAGCAGCCCGTGATACGATCAGTCCCCTGCTCGGACAGCCGCCTTCCCGTGAATTTGTGAAACAGGTCGTTGAGATCGTCAATTCACATGACAATATTGCAGGCGTTCATGACCTGATTGTGCATGACTACGGCCCCGGACGCGTCATGGTATCGCTCCATGCGGAGGTGCCGGCTGACGGCGACATCCTTGAACTGCACGATACGATCGACCATATCGAGAATGAAATCAGCGACAGGCTGAACTGTCAGGCCGTTATTCATATGGATCCGATCGTGACGTACGATGCTCATGTGGGCGAGGTGCGCGAGAAGATTCTTAAGATCGTGAAATCGGTGGACAGCCAGCTCACCATGCATGATTTCCGGATGATTGAGGGACCGACACACACGAATGTTGTCTTCGATGTGGTGGTGCCGATGGGGTATCCCATGACGGAACAGGAGGTCATGAAGACCATTCAGAAGAGGATTCATGACTGGAACGATACGTATTTTGCAGTGATTCATATTGATGAGTCCTATATCTGATTTTGCGGAGGTGGTTTTTGTGAACGCAGAAGTCAAAGAAAACCTGGATGAGGAGCGTGCTTTTTACGGTGTGTATTTTCCGTCTATGGAAGCAGACATGAAACATATGATAGAATTGGTAGGAAACATACGGAAAGCGTATGTGGAAGAAGAGGGGCGGGATCCTGTCGAGCATGTCAAGGCCCGTATCAAAACGGCGCAGAGCATGAAGGAGAAGCTTGTGCGGCGCCAGCTTCCGGTGAACGCCGGGACAGCCGTAAGGGAGCTTACAGACGCGGTCGGAATCCGGATTGTCTGTACCTTTGTAAGCGATGTCTACAAGCTTGCGGAGAAGCTGGAAAGCGCGGAAGAATCCGAGGTATGGCAGGTGAAGGATTATATTAAGGATCCGAAGCCGAACGGATACCGCAGCTATCATCTGATTCTTCAGATGAAGGAGTCCGGAAATTACGTGGAGATTCAGATACGTACGATTGCCATGGACTGCTGGGCGTCTCTCGAGCACCAGCTGAAATACAAGAAGGATATATCACATCAGGAGCTTCTGGTAAAAGAGCTGAAGCGGTGCGCGGATGAAATAGCATCGACGGATCTGTCACTGGAAACGATCCGCGATATGATAAGCAGAGAGGAGTGATTCGATGCGGATATTACTGGCTGAGGATGAAGAGGAGCTGTCAAAGGCGCTCTGCACGATCCTTAAGCACAGCGGTTATGAGGTGGAAGCCGCCTTCGACGGAGCGGAAGCACTGGAGCGTGCGCTTGAATATTCCTATGACGGTCTGATTCTGGATATCATGATGCCGAAGATGGACGGCATGACCGTCTTAAAAACGCTGCGGGAGAAGGGTATATCGACGCCTGCACTGTTTCTTACGGCAAAGTCAGAGCTGGATGACCGAGTATCAGGTCTGGATGCCGGAGCGGATGATTATCTGACGAAGCCATTCGCGATGGCAGAGCTTCTGGCAAGGCTCCGGGCCATGATGCGTACGAAGGAGCGAAGCGTGCCGGAAAGCATTGAATGCGGAAATGTCAGTCTGAAGCGTTCCACGATGGAACTCTGCGGAGAAGAATCCTCGATACGGCTTGCAAGCAAGGAATTTGCGATGCTGGAATTTTTAAATCAGAATTTTGGAAAAGTGATGGCAAAGGAGCGTCTTCTGGAGCGGGTCTGGCCGGATGACGGGGAAGCGGATCCGGAAACAGTCTGGATGTACGCTTCTTATCTGCAGAAAAAGCTGTCGTCGGTTCATGCTGATGTAACCATTACAGAATGTGAGGATGGATACAGACTGGAGAGCCTATGATCAAAAAAATCCAGAGAAAATTTATCAGTATTGCCATGCTTTCACTGCTGATTGTGGTGATTGCGATCATAGCGTGCATTGACGGCGGAATGTACTGGCGGCTGAATAAAAACGCCGACGCGCTGCTTGCGTATATTGCCCAGAACGACGGTACGATTCCAAGAAATGCCGGTATGAGCTCACAGACGGGAAAGGTCAAAACATACAGCTTTGATCTTACGGAGGAGACGCCGTTTTCGACGCGGTATTTTACCGTCCGCTATCTGTCCGACGGGTCGACAGAGGTCAATATTGACAGTATTGCTGCTGTTACGCAGGAGGAGGCACTGGATTACAGCAGCTATGTAATAAGCACAGGACGGACAGCCGGTACGTATGAACAGTTCCGGTACCGTGTAAGTGATGCTTCGGACGGAAAGCTGGTTATTTTTATCGACTGCCGTGACGAACAGGATTCAATCAGCTTGTTTCTGTCGATATCGGTTATAACCGGTGCGATCAGTCTTGCTGTAATGTTCCTGCTCGTGTCGCTCTTTTCTAAAAAGGCGATTCGCCCGTTTGTAGAGACAATGGAGCTGCAGAAACGTTTTATTACGGATGCAGGTCATGAAATCAAGACACCGCTGGCTATTATTTCTGCAAACGCGGATGTGATCGAGCTGGAAAACGGAAAGAGTGAATGGACGGACAGCATCCGCCATCAGGTTGACCAGCTGAACAGGCTGGTGCGCCAGCTGCTGAATCTGTCCAAGCTGGAAGGCGATACAAGGCTGAGTGAGGAAATGAGTGACTTCTCTCTTACAGATACAGCACTTGGCGCGGCGGAGACATTCCGTCCGCTCATTGTGAAGAACGGAAAGACACTGGAAACCGACATTGAACAGGATGTCATGGTCCACGGAAACCGCGAAGGCATAGAAATGCTGTTTTCAGTCCTGATGGATAATGCCGTGAAGTACGCTTCGGCCGGGGATGTGCCGATTCAGATTTCGGTGCATAGGGACGGCAGAAATGCGCGTATCCGGATCACAAATCCATGCGACAGTGTGATTCCTACGGAGGATCTGAATAAGATGTTCAAACGCTTCTACAGGCTTGACAGCTCAAGAAACAGAAAAACGGGGGGATATGGAATCGGCCTTTCGATTGCAAAGGCAGTAACAGAAGTCAATAAAGGCAGCATAAGCGCCGCAATGACGGACGGGCAGAGCATCTGCTTTACCGTATGCCTTGCGCTTGCCGGGAGATAAGTGTATAATTACACATATCCACAATACTTTGATTAGAGGGATGCATATGTGCGGCTTTGTGGGATTCGTTGACAGACGGCAGGATAAGGAAGAGATACTTTTAAACATGATGAATACCATCATCCACAGAGGACCCGACAGCTCTGGTATGTTCTATGATGATGACGCAGGTCTCGGATTCCGGAGACTCAGCATCATTGACCTTTCGGAAAGTGGTGACCAGCCGCTTTATAACGAGGACCGCACGAAGGTTCTGGTTTTTAACGGTGAGATATATAATTATCAGTCGCTTCGCGAGGAACTGATAAAGGCAGGACATACATTTAAAACGAAAACCGATTCGGAGACGCTTCTTCACGGGTACGAGGAATACGGCACGGCGCTTGTCGATAAGCTGCGCGGCATGTACGCGTTTGTAATCTGGGACACGAAGAGCAGGACGCTTTTCGGCGCGCGGGACATGTTTGGAATCAAACCATTCTATTACGCGCAGATGAACGGGTCCCTCCTTTTTGCGTCTGAGATCAAAGCGCTTCTGGCACATCCGTCGTTTACAAAGGAATTTAATGAGGAGCAGCTCGGAAATTATCTTTCGTATCAGTTTGTTCCGTCGAATGAGACATTTTTTAAAGGTGTCTACTGTCTGCAGCCGGGACATTTCTTCCTTTATCATGACGGCAGCATGACGATAACAAGGTATTTTGAACCGGACTTTACGGGGGACACGAAGATGTCGCTGGCAGAAGCGGCAGAAGCAGTCGAAACAGTCATGGAGGATTCCGTAGAGGCTCATAAGATCAGTGATGTCGAGGTTGCCTCATATCTGTCCAGCGGTGTTGATTCCAGTTATCTTACGTATCTCGGAAAGGTGGACCATACCTTTACGGTTGGCTTTGACGAGCAGAAATACAGTGAGATACAGGATGCCAGGGATTTTGCGGCAAGCATCGGCATGGAGAATGATGCAAAGGTTATCACACCGGATGAGTACTGGTCGAGTCTTTCGGATATTCAGTATTATATGGATGAGCCGGTGGCGGATCCTGCGGCGATTGCGCTTTATTTTCTGAGCAGGGAAGCATCCAGGAAGGTTAAGGTGGTTCTGTCCGGCGAGGGTTCGGATGAGCTGTTCGGCGGTTATAATATTTACTGTGAACCGCTGGAGCACAGAGGCTTTAACCGTATACCGCCTGTACTGCGCAGGGCGATGGGGGCCTTCGCGGAGAATGTCCTTCCGCGTGATATGAAGGGACGCGGGTTCCTCATGCGGCACGGCAGGACGCTGGAAGAGCGGTATTTTGCAAATTCGACGAATATTTTTACAGAGAAGGAAGCTGACCGTCTTCTGCTGAAGGGATGTACGCCGGGTATCCGGCAGATCACGGCGCCGCTTTATGCAAGAGTTAAGGACAAGGACCCGGTAACGAAGATGCAGTATGTCGACATGCATCTGTGGCTCGTTCACGATATCCTGATGAAGGGTGACAAGATGGGCATGGCAAACTCGATCGAGGTCCGTGTTCCGTTTCTGGATAAGGAAGTATTGAAGCTGGCTGAAACACTGCCGCTTGCGTATAAGGTACAGCCGCCGAGAACGAAGATTGCTCTCCGGATCGCGGCCGATAAGGTGATTCGCAGCAAGACAGCCGAAAAGAAGAAATTAGGTTTTCCGATCCCGATCCGTGTGTGGCTTCGTGAGCCGAAGTACTATGGAAGGGTCCGCGATATGTTTTCTTCGGAATCGGCAAGGAAATATTTTGATGTGCAGTGGCTTAACAGGCTGCTTGATGAGCATATCAAGGGAAGTCATGACAACAGCCGTAAGATCTGGACCGTTTATATTTTCCTGCTCTGGTATGAACGTTTCTTTGCAAATGGAGATCCGGTCCACCCTTCTGCGGCCAAAGGAGTGTAAATGAGCAAGAACAGGACGCCGAAGAAGGGAAGCAGGCTTTATGAACGGAGCCTGTGGCGCCATTACCTTGACTACAATTACATAGCGATTATTTTATTCCTGATCTGCTTCGGCCTTGTCATGCTGTACAGCACGAGCTATTACAGCGCACAGGTGAAGTTCGGGGATGATATGTATTACTTTAAACGGCAGGCCATTTTCAGCGCGGCAAGCTTTTTAATCATGCTTCTTGTTTCGCGGTTTGACTACCATAAGCTGGCGCGTTTTTCGACGGCTTTTCTGGTATTTACGTGGGTATTGATGCTGCTTGTCCTTTCGCCGCTTGGTATTTCACGGTACGGCGCCAGAAGATGGCTCCGCCTTCCGATGAACCAGCAGCTTGAGCCGTCAGAGATCGCGAAGATTGCCATCGTTATTTTTATTCCGTATCTGATCTGCAAGATCGGAAAGCAGATCAATACGCTGAAGGGCGTCTCAGTTGTACTGGCATGGGGACTTGTGACATCCGCGATTATCTTCCTGGGAACGGATCACCTGAGTACGGCGATTATTGTGTTCGGGATTGTGTATATCATGGTATTTGTGGTACACAGGAAGTCAGCGGGGTTTGTTGTGCTTGCGGGCGGCGCCGCTGTCCTGTTTATTGCCGGCGCGCGGTTCCTGGCAGCGCAGATGGAATCGAGCGGAAGCTTTCGTCTGCGCCGTCTTCTCGCATGGGTCAATCCGGAAAAATACACGGACTCCGGCGGCTATCAGATCATACAAGGCTTGTATGCGATCGGATCCGGCGGTTTCTTTGGAAAAGGGCTTGGAAACAGCAGCCAGAAGCTGGGCTTTATACCAGAGGTGCAGAATGACATGATTCTTGCCATTATCTGTGAGGAGCTTGGCGTGTTTGGCGTAATCCTGCTCCTGATTCTGTTTGGCATGCTGCTTTACCGTCTGCTTATTATCGCGCGGAACGCGCCGGATCTTTTCGGGTCGCTGATCGCAACCGGTATTTTTTCACATATCGCGCTGCAGGTGATTCTTAACATCTGTGTTGTACTGAATCTTATTCCCACGACGGGAATAACGCTGCCGTTCATCAGCTACGGCGGAACCGCAATCGTTTTTCTGATGATCGAGATGGGGCTGGCACTTGGCATATCGACGAGAATACGTAAAGAGGCCGAGCTTGGTGATGCATCTGTTCAGATCGATACAGGAGGAGACAGATGAATTATCGGATCATTATTGACAGCTGTGGGGAACAGCTGAAGGAATGGAAGGATGATGACCGCTTCGAACAGGCTTCGCTGACGCTTGAAGTAAACGGTACGGTGATAATTGATGATAAAACATTTGATCAGGACAGATTTTTGAAGCTGGTCGCGGCAAGTCCTGTCTGTCCCAAATCGTCATGTCCTTCACCGGAGAGATATCTGGACTCCTTCCGGAGCAGTGCCGAACATCATTACGCAGTCACCTTGTCGGCAGAGCTGAGCGGCTCGTACAACAGCGCCGTGCTTGGCAAAAATCTGTACAGGGATGAAGGCGGAAAGGCTGATGTTTATGTCTTTAATTCCCGGTCCGCGTCAGTCGGAGAAACGCTGATTGCCATGAAGATCGCGGAATGCGAGGAAAAGGGGCTTTCGTTTCAGGAGGTCGTCCGGACCGTAGAGGATTATATCGAGGAGCAGCAGACGCTCTTTGTCCTGGAGAATCTGGAGACACTGCGCAAGAACGGCCGTCTGAGCAATATCAAGGCATTCGTTGCATCGGCGCTTAATATCAAGCCGCTTATGGGCTCGACACCGGAAGGGTCGATTCAGCAGATAGCCCAGACACGCGGCATGAAGAAGGCAATGGCGTATCTGGTATCTTATCTTCAGCTGGAAATTACGGACAAGGAGAAGAAGATCCTGGGAATAGCCCACTGCAACTGTCAGGCACGTGCCGAGCATCTTCGGGATGTGATTGCGGGCGAGATGAATTTCCGTGATATTATCATCGTCGATACGGCAGGCGTCAGCAGCATGTATGCGAATGATGGAGGAATCATTGTTGTAGCCTGAAATTCCGGACTGAATCTGAATATGACAATTTTGGTTGCCTGCATAGCCGAAATCGTGTATAATAACAAAAGATCAGATACAAAGGAGATTTCAAGATATGAGCCAGCAGAAAGTTGATCGTTACAAGAAGGATAAAGCGAACAGAAAGTCAATTATTCGGAAGCAGAAGATTAAGAATTTTCTCTGGAAAGCCGCGGGCATTGCCATTCTGGCCGCTCTGGTTATCTGGCTCGGGTATTCCGGCTATACAAAACGTGCAGCCAGCCAGCCGAGATCAGTGGTAGAGGCGGATGTGACATCGATTGCTGATTATATGACACAGCTTGATGCTTCCACATCGGATACGTCGAATTAAATATTGCTGTCGTGAATTTTAAAGGGCATACCGCAGGGTGATCATCAGGTCATATGCGGTATGCCTGTGTTATGTCAGGGAATTAAGGAAGGCTGTGAGGCGTCGGGAAGGGTGCGCCGGCTGGCGGGTGCGCTTGCTTCTGTCATTTCTGCACTCGCTTATGGATGGCTGCAGATTAAACTTGCGGGCGGATGACGGGAATGGATGGGATCTAGTGTGTTCTGCCCGCTTCAGACAGTAATCTGCAGCCATCGCTTCGTGCAGAAATGATGCGAAGCAAGCCGCATCCCGCCAGCCGGCGCACCCTTCCCGACGCATTCCCGGTTATTCCAGTAACTCCCTGTCATACCAGGAATTCCCACACAAGGATCCATGCTCCAAAGCTGCGGTTGTTTACTAAGCAATTAAGCAGCAAGCTTGTGTGTAGGAGAAGAAAGAAGAACTATGGTGTTTACAGTTATTTGATGAATGCTGAAGGCCATAAGACAGAAAACAGGCTGCGAGGCTGACCTTGCTGGATTTGCTGTTATTTCTGCACAAAGCGATGGCTGTGAAGTACTGTCTGAAGCAGGCTTTCATATTCTGTCACACACGGACATCATACAAAAGCCTGCTGAGTTTACTTCACAGCCATCAAAAAGCGAGTGCATAAATAACGACAAATCCAGCAAGGTCAGCCTCGCAGCCTGTTTCCTGTCTTATGGCCCTGCAGTATCAACTATAACTGTAACACCCTATTTCTTCTTCCCTTCAGCCTCCGCCATCTTCAGTGCCCGCACCTTTTCCGGAAGTCCGAATAAGGTTATGAATCCGGAAGCGTCATGATGGTCATAAAGTTCACCGGTTGTAAAGGAAGCAAGAGATTCACTGTACAGGCTGTACGGTGAGGTGGTTCCGGCCTTGATGATGTTGCCCTTGTACAGCTTCAGCTTCACTTCACCGGTAACGTACTTCTGGGTCGATTCCACGAAGGCCTGAACTGCTTCGCGGAGCGGTGTAAACCATTTGCCCTCGTAAACGATCTGGGACAGGAGATTTGCCATATCCTTCTTGGCATTTGAGGTTGCACGGTCGAGAATGAGCTCTTCGAGCTGCTGATGTGCTTCCATCAGAATGGTACCGCCGGGGGTCTCATATACACCGCGCGATTTCATCCCGACGACACGGTTTTCAACGATATCAATGATCCCGATGCCGTTCTCGCCGCCGATTTTATTAAGCTCAGTGATGATTTCGGATACCTTCATTGCCTTGCTGTTCAAAGATTTCGGAACACCGGCCTCAAAGGTGAGGGTGACTTCCTCTTCCCTGTCAGGTGCGTCTTCCGGTGTGACGGAGAGTACCAGAAGATGTTTGTAGTTTGGTTCGTTGGCAGGATCCTCAAGCTCCAGACCTTCATGGGAGATGTGCCACAGGTTGCGGTCGCGGCTGTAGCTGGAATCTGCGGAGAACGGCAGGTTGATGCCGTGCTTATGGCAGTATTCGATTTCCTCTTCACGTGACTGCATGGTCCATACATCCGTCATGCGCCATGGAGCGATGACCTTGATGTCAGGTGCGAGAGCCTTGATTCCAAGCTCAAAACGGATCTGGTCGTTGCCCTTGCCCGTTGCACCGTGGCAGATCGCGGTAGCTCCTTCTTTGCGGGCGATTTCAACAAGCCGTTTCGCAATGCACGGGCGTGCCATAGAAGTGCCGAGAAGATACTTGTCTTCATACACCGCATTGGCCATTACACACGGTACGATATAGTTGTCGCAGAAGTCATCGATAACGTTCTCGATGTATAATTTAGAAGCGCCGCAGGATAAGGCTCTATTCTCGAGACCGTCAAGTTCTTCGCCCTGACCGCAGTCGACACAGCAGCAGATGACTTCATAATCAAAGTTTTCTTTGAGCCAGGGAATGATGGCAGTCGTATCAAGACCGCCTGAATATGCAAGAATTACTTTTTCTTTCATGGTAATTTACCTCCGTTTGATTTCTGAAATTACTATAACGCATAAAATATACAAATGCAAGACAAAACTTGCATAAAAATGCAAAAATGGAAAAACGCCCAAGAGAACGAGTCTTTACAATAAATTTTTAGGAAAGTTTTTCCTTGTAATCAGCAACAGGTATGTGTATAATTATGCATAAGTAATGAATGAAGTGAATAGTATAAATTTTTTGAGGAGAAGATAAAATGATAAAAGCCGGAATTATAGGAGCTACCGGATATGCAGGCGCCGAGCTTGTCCGGATACTGCTGGGCCACCCGGATGTCAAAATTGTATGGTATGGATCCAGAAGCTATAAGGATAAGCGATTTGCCGAGGTATATCAGAATGTATTTCAGATTGTCGGGGATGTCTGCCGGGAAGATGACCTGGAAGCACTTGCAGATGAAGCCGATGTGATTTTTACCGCGACACCGCAGGGATATCTGGGAGGACTTCTGACAGATAAGATTCTAAGTAAAACAAAGGTTATCGATTTAAGCGCAGATTACCGGATCAAAGATCCTGCTGTATATGAGAAGTGGTATGGCATTCATCATGAAAGTCCGGAGCTGATCAAGGAAGCTGTCTACGGGCTCTGTGAGCTTAACCGCGGGAAGATCGGGAAAGCCAGACTGATCGCGAATCCCGGCTGCTTTCCGACATGCTCCATCCTTTCGATATATCCGGCGGCGCATGGCGGCATCATCGATATGTCGGGCATTATTATCGATGCGAAGTCCGGAACATCGGGGGCTGGACGCGGGGCTAAGACGGACAGCCTTTTCTGTGAGGTCAACGAGAATATCAAGGCATACGGTGTCTGTACACACCGTCATACACCAGAGATTGAAGAACAGCTTGGCTATGCCGCAGGTGAAACATCAATGGTCACCTTCATACCGCATCTTGTGCCGATGAACAGGGGCATTCTTGTCACAGCGTATGCCACCCTGAAGAAGCATGTGACAGAGGAGGAGGTGCGTGCACTTTATGATGTATGCTACAGCAAGGAAAGCTTCGTCCGTCTTCTGGACAAAAACATCTGTCCGCAGACAAAGTGGGTAGAGGGCAGCAATTATGCTGATGTGAATTTCAAACTGGACCTGCGCACAAACCGTATTATTATGATGGGTGCGATTGACAATCTTGTAAAAGGCGCAGCGGGGCAGGCCGTCCAGAATATGAATCTGCTGTTCGGGCTGCCGGAAGACACCGGCCTGACATTTGTCCCGATGTTTCCGTAGGAGAAGAAATGATCCGAGTAATGACAATAGACGACTATGATGCGGTATACAGCCTTTGGACGAAGATACACGGATTCGGACTGCGAAGGATAGATGATTCGCGTGAGGAGGTCCGGCGGTTTCTGGTAAAAAATCCGCAGACGAGTGTTGTAGCAGAAGAGAGCGGGAAAGTTGTCGGCAGTATTCTCTGCGGAACAGACGGCAGAACCGGTTATTTTTATCATGTCTGTGTCGATGAACGCTACAGGCGTCAGGGCATCGGGAGCGCCATGGTTTCTTTTTCCATGAATGCTTTGAAGAAGGAGCATATCAACAAGGCTGCTCTGATCGCGTTTACAGAGAACGATATCGGAAACGCGTTCTGGAACAAGATCGGCTGGTGCGGAAGAACCGACCTGAATTATTATGATTTTGTTTTAAATGATGAGAATATTACAGCGTTTAATAAGTAGGAGGATGAATATGAAAAAGATCACAGGGGGCGTGGCATCACCGCGCGGCTTTGAGGCGGCTTCCGCGGCTGCCGGCATTAAATACAGGGACCGTGACGATATGGCTTTGCTGTATTCATCATCACCATGCGTGGCAGCCGGTACGTTTACCAGCAATATCGTAAAAGCGGCACCGGTAGTCTGGGACCGTAATATTGTTGAAACATACGGGACCGCACAGGCAGCTGTCATTAATTCCGGGATCGCGAATGCGTGCACCGGAAAAGAAGGGTACGACATCTGCCGGAAAACCGCTGATGAGGCAGGGAAAGTGCTGCATATCGATCCGGACAAGGTTTTTGTAGCTTCGACAGGTGTCATAGGCATGCAGATTGACATTGACAGAGTTATAAATGGTATTCAGATACTGTCCGGTAAGAAGGAGCATTCCGATAAAGCCGGCAGTGACGCGGCTTCGGCGATTATGACGACCGATACAAAGCGGAAAGAGACTGCGTTTGAATTTGAACTTGACGGAAAGAAAGCGATAATAGGCGGAATGTGCAAGGGCTCCGGCATGATTCATCCGAATATGTGCACAATGCTGGCTTTTATAACAACCGACGCGGCAATTTCAAAGGAAATGCTTCAGAAGGCGCTCCGGGACGATGTGAAGGATTCATTCAACATGGTTTCAGTTGACGGCGATACATCGACAAATGATACAGCGCTTCTTCTGGCGAACGGTCTTGCGGGGAACGCGGAAATCACTGAGGAAAACGCGGACTATCATTCGTTCTGCCTTGCACTTCATGAAGTGACGTCATTCCTGGCACGCAGCATGGCAGGCGACGGGGAAGGCGCGACGGCACTCCTTGAGGTGAAAGTCACCGGTGCTGCGGACAAGGCGCAGGCAGTACTTATTGCAAAGTCTGTTGTATCGTCCAATCTTGTGAAAACAGCAATTGCCGGTCATGACGCAAACTGGGGACGGATTCTTTGTGCGATGGGTTACTCGGGTGCGGAATTCGACCCGGAGAATGTCGACCTTTTCTTCGAAAGCGCGGCCGGCAGGATTCTGATTTTCTCGCAAGGTACGGCGGCTGGCTACAGTGAAGAGGAGGCAACGAAAATTTTGTCGGAGCCGGAGATTACCGTGACCGCGGACATCCATATGGGTGATGCCGGTGCTACGGCATGGGGATGTGATCTGACACATGGATATATCAATATCAACGCGGATTACCGATCATGATCGGAAAAGCCGGCTTTAAGGCAGATTGGAGAAGAGCATGACAGAAAATGAAATGAAGCAGTACCAGGAAAAAGCAGAAGTACTGATCGAAGCGCTTCCCTATATCCAGCGCTTCAACAGGAAGATTATCGTTGTGAAATACGGCGGAAGCGCCATGATCGATGAAGAACTAAAGCGGTCTGTCATTCAGGATGTGACGCTTCTGAAGCTGGTTGGATTTAAGCCGATTATTGTCCACGGAGGCGGCAGGGAGATCAGCCGCTGGGTCGGCAAAATCGGGATGGAGCCGAAATTTGTAAATGGACTTCGCGTGACGGATTCCGATACGATGGAAGTGGCGGAGATGGTGCTCAACAAGGTCAATAAAAGCCTTGTTCAGCTCGTTCAGGAGCTTGGTGTAAAGGCGGTCGGCATAAGCGGCAAGGATGGCGGACTCCTGCAGGTTGAGAAGAAATTTTCCGATGGAGAGGATCTGGGGTACGTTGGTGAAATTACAGCGGTGCAGCCGAAGATTCTGTTTGACCTTCTGGAGGACGATTTTCTGCCTATTGTAGCACCGATCGGCATGGACTGTGATTTTGACACGTACAACATCAACGCGGATGATGCGGCATGTGCGATTGCAAAAGCCGTCAAAGCAGAGAAGCTGGCTTTTCTCACGGATACATCGGGTGTATACCGCGATCCGAAGGATGATACAACATTGATTTCCGAGCTTACATGTGAGGAAGCGGAAAAACTGATACAGAATGGCAATGTGGGAGGCGGCATGATCCCGAAGCTGAACGGCTGTATTGACGCGATTACGAATGGTGTATCGCGCGTCCATATTCTGGACGGACGCATTGTGCATTGCCTGCTGCTGGAAATCTTTACACACAGAGGTGTCGGGACAGCAATTCTGTCCGGAAATGAAAGCAGGTATTATCATGGATAATCAATATTACATCAGGGAAGCGGAAAATGTGCTGCTTCATACATACAACAGGGCGCCGGTCGCACTGGAGCGCGGTGAAGGTGTATGGGTTTATGACGCGGACGGCAGAAAGTATCTGGATTTCGCGGCAGGCATTGCGGTTATGGGCCTCGGGTATGCGCATCCGGTTTTTACGGAGGCAATCAAGAAGCAGGTCGAAAAGATCGTGCATACGTCAAATCTTTATTATTCCTGCAGTACGGCAGACGCGGCAGCCGCGCTGGCAGCGGCATCGCAGATGGATCGTGTGTTCTTTACAAACAGCGGCGCGGAGGCTATTGAAGGTGCATTGAAGTCTGCCCGAAAATACGCGTATACAAAGAAGAGCGGAAAATATGAGATTATCGCGATGGAAAACTCTTTTCACGGCCGTACGATGGGCTCTTTAAGCGTAACGGGCACGAGTCATTACCGGGAGCCGTTCGAACCGCTTGTTCCGGGCATCCGTTTTGCTGTATACAACGATCTTGACAGTGTAAAAGCACTGCTGAATGAGAAAACATGCGCCATCATCGCGGAAACGGTCCAGGGTGAAGGCGGCATATATCCGGCAGATCCGGATTTCCTGACGGGACTGCGCAGACTGTGTGATGAAACGGATACGCTTCTCATTCTTGATGAAATCCAGTGTGGAATGGGACGGACGGGATACATGTTTGCATGGCAGGGATACGGAGTGAAGCCGGACATCATGTGTATGGCAAAAGCAATCGGAAACGGAATTCCGACGGGTGCGTTTGCCATGACGCAGCGTGTGGCGGATGATTCGCTTGTACCTGGTGACCACGGAACGACATACGGCGGGAATCCGCTTGCCGGCATGGCCGTCAGAACGGTACTGGAAATATTTGACAAGGAACATATTGTAGAGCATGTCAGAGAGATTGCCGGGTATCTGGAACCACGGCTTGACGAGCTTTGCAGAAGCAGAAGCGATATTCTGGAAAGACGCGGCAAGGGTCTGATGCAGGGACTCGTGCTGGAACAGCCGGTGGGTGACGTTGTAAATCGCTGCAGGGACAATGGACTGCTGGTGATTTCAGCGGCAGGGAATGTGCTCCGGATTGTGCCGCCTCTTATCATTGAAAAAGAACATGCAGATCTTTTTATTGATATTCTGACCCGGTGTCTGTAGCAGGTACACCGGGTTTTTTATACAGCCTGCCAGGCGGGATGGAAAAAGTTCTTAATATTTTGATATTATTCTGAAATGCTGTTGTAATTTATTTTCGTATTCGATAAAATAAAGACGTCAGCAAGAATGGCAGTTTATCTGCAAACGGCCGATAAATCGGCACATGCGAAGATTCAGATATTTAATATATTGCATAAGCATCATAACGCTTATTATAAGTATTTCCTATGGAACATCCGGATGCGGGCAGAGCGGGACCGAGGACACAGAACTGGAGGAGGCCGTTCCGGCACCGGACGCTTCGGCCGGTCAGTCCGGAGATACAGGTACAACGGACGTCAAATCCGGCGGAACCGATGCGGAACAGAGCGAAACAGCAGCTACGGATAAGGGTACAATTATTATATATGTGTGCGGTTCGGTACAGCATCCTGATGTTTACAGGCTCCCTGAGGGCAGCAGGATTTATGAGGCAATCGAGAAGGCCGGCGGCTGTACGCCGCAGGCGGATCCATCCCGGCTGAACCTGGCACAGGTGCTTTCCGACAGCCAGAGGGTGTATGTTCCGGCTGCCGCTTCGACCGGCAGCAGTACAGACGGGAGCCAGAGTGAAGCAGTAACTGAGAATTCACAGACCCTGATTAACATTAATACAGCTTCAAAGGCAGAGCTGATGACGCTTCCGGGTATCGGAGACGCGAGAGCGGATGGCATCATCGAATACCGGAATGTGCATGGATTTTTCTCATCAGCGGATGGCCTCCGTGAAGTTGAAGGTATCGGGGAAGCGCTTTTTGAACGAATCAAAGACAGAATAACTGTTTGATATAGATGATCAATATGAGGTGAAGAGATGGCAAAGAAGATCTTGGTTGTCGATGACGAGAAGCTGATTGTTAAGGGAATCCGCTTCAGTCTGGAGCAGGACGGCATGGAAGTCGACTGCGCCTATGACGGGGAGGAAGCGCTCAGCAAAGCGCGGGGCAGTGAATATGATTTAATTCTGCTGGATGTCATGCTTCCGAAGATGGATGGTTTTGAGGTATGCCAGCAGATCAGGGACTTTTCAAACGTGCCGATCGTGATGCTGACAGCCCGCGGGGATGATATGGACAAGATTCTGGGACTTGAATATGGTGCGGATGACTATATAACGAAGCCGTTTAACATTCTGGAGGTCAAGGCCCGAATCAAAGCAATCATGCGGAGAGCAGGGCGCAGCGCGAATCCGGCTGTCGCGGAACGGATTCTTCAGAAGGGCAGCCTGCGCATGGATCTGGACAGCCGCAGGGTATCGATAGACAGCAGGGAAATCAATCTTACCGCAAAGGAATTTGATGTTCTGGAGCTGCTTGCAATGCATCCCGACAAGGTCTACAGCAGGGAGAACCTGCTTAAGATTGTCTGGGGTGAAGAGTATCTGGGTGATGTACGGACAGTCGATGTCCATGTCAGAAGACTCCGTGAGAAGATCGAGACGAATCCAAGCGAACCTCAGTATGTCCACACGAAGTGGGGAGTTGGTTACTATTTCAAAGCTTAAGCTGTTTGATAAATTACTTTCTATATTCAGAAGTCTGCGTTTTCGGGTTATTGTTCTTGTTATCGCAGCAGGAGTCATCCCCGCTCTCATATTGAGGGCGGGGATGATCGGCAGTTATGAGAGCCGCGCGATTTCTTTAAGAACGGCTGATGTGCAGAATCAGTGCAACATTCTGGCCGGTCTTCTCAGAGATGACAATTACATCACGGATCCTTCGTCAGAGACTGTAAATGCCCAGCTGAATCAGCTGGCTGAAATCTATACAGGAAGAATCATGGTAGTCGACAGCAGCATGAAGGTCATCCAGGATACGTTTTCTCTTGACGCGGGCAGGACGATTGTTTCCACCGAGGTTGTAAGATGCCTGAAGGGACGAAGCGACAGCGAATACAACAGGGATGAAGGCTATATCGAAATAACGGTGCCCGTATACAATGAAGACGGAACGGTGATCACAGGCGTGATTCTGGCCAGTGTTTCAACGGATTCGATTAATAATACGATCGATATTATCCGGAACAAGGCCGATATTATTGTCATATCCATTGTAGCCGCCATGATCGTTCTGGCCATCACTGCTTCTTTTGTAATGGCAAGGCCGCTGCGGAACCTGGAGAATGCGGTCGAAGGCTATACGGAGGGCTATACGGATCAGATCGACGGGACGCATGGATATACAGAGACGAAGCCTGTTATTGATAATATGAACAAGGCTATATCGACGATGCGCAAGATTGATGATTCCAGGCAGGAATTTGTCTCCAACGTGTCGCATGAGCTGAAGACGCCGATTACATCGATGAAGGTGCTGGCCGATTCCCTTCTTTCACAGGATGACGTGCCGGTGGAGCTGTATCATGAATTTATGGTCGACATCGCGGAGGAGGTTGACCGAGAAAACCATATCATCAATGATCTGCTGAATCTGGTCCGTCTTGACAGGAAAGCGGCAATGGACCTGAAAAGCGTCAATATCAATGAGCTGCTGGAGCAGATCATGAAACGTCTGCGGCCGATCGCGGCCGCCAGGGATATCGAGCTTGTGCTTGAGAGTTTCCGGCCGGTTATAGCGGAGGTTGATGAAACGAAGCTTTCACTGGCCTTCACAAATCTCATGGAGAATGCCGTCAAGTATAACAAGGACGCGGGGTGGGTTCATGTTTCGCTGAATGCGGATCACAAGTATTTTTATGTAAAAGTATCGGATTCCGGTATTGGAATTCCTGAGGAAGACATTGAACATATTTTTGACCGCTTCTACAGGGGCGATAAGTCTCATTCCACGGAGATCACCGGCACGGGACTTGGCCTTGCCATTACGAGAAGTGCTGTCGTGCTGCACCGCGGCGCGATTAAGGTTTACAGCAAGCCGCAGGAGGGAACAACATTTACAGTGCGGATTCCGCTGACATATATTGCCTGACGGACGGATGAGGAGTGTGATGATCGTGCTTAAGAACAACAGAACCGGCATCATCCTGGCTGCCGCCATCCTTTTAACGGGCATGCTGCTTGGCGGATGTGCCGGAAGCGGACAGGAAACCGCGGAAGAGAAGAGCAGCTTTTATATTTACTGCCTGGATGTTGATTCGGAACAGATAGAGAAGCTTCCGTATACGCCGGATGCTGTATCCGGGACATCCGGTGTGGATGATTTTATGGAGGCAGTTCAGAAGTATCCGGGTTCGAAGGATTATATCAGTGCAATACCGGATGATGTTTCCGTCCTGGATTATTCACTTGACGGTACACGGCTGACTGTTAATTTCAGCGCTTCCTACCTGCAGATGGAGACAACGCGGGAGGTTCTGTGCCGCGGGGCCTGTGTCCTGACACTTATGCAGATCGACGGCGTCAGTCAGATATTGTTTACTGTTGAGGGAACGCCGCTTGCAAATGCCGCCGGCAATGAGATTGGTCCTATGACACAGGACAGCTTTATCGACAACAGCAGCGCATCGGTGAATCAGTATCATGTCGTATCAACTACGCTTTATTTTGCCAGCGCCGACGGTACGAAGCTCGTGCCATACACGGAGGATGTCCGCTACAGTACGAATGTTCCGATCGCACGGACAATTCTCCGTGAGCTGATGAAGGAACCGCCGAAGGGCTTTTACCCGGTTATACCCGCGGATACGAAGCTGCTTGGAGTATCGGTCCGCAACGGTGTCTGCTATGTCAATTTTGACAGCGGATTTCTGGAGCCGGAATATGATATTTCGGACCAGGTACAGATTTATGCGGTTGTCAATTCACTGATTGACGGCGTTAACATCCGGCAGGTTCAGATTTCAGTCAATGGAGATTCAAATCTGAAATTTCATGAATCGATCAGTCTTGCCAATCCCCTTGACCGGAATCTTGATATTGTGACCGAGGAACCGGAAGCTGCCAGGTGATGAAGAGAAAACATGCATCTAAATGACTTTACACATCACATATAATATGATATATTATACGGATGATGGAGAGAAGAATTCGGCTGGCATCAGCATGTGCTGTCGGGTGAGCGTGAGAACAGATAACGGTGAAGTATTTGAAGACTGTTATTCCGGAACGCCCTGCGGTTATAATCGGTATTGCTGTTCTGGTTTTTTCTATAGTCAGACTGCCGTCTGTCTTTGCAGCGGTATGCGGCGCCTGTCCGTTTCCGGACAATGAAGCGGTCACTTTTACAGGCAGGCTGGAGGACATTTCTGTCCGGAACGGAAATATGGTTCTTTTGGTTCGAATGGATGGCAATGTCGGCATTATGGTCTATACTGACTATACGGACGATTGTGAGCGTTCGTACAGGACAGGCGGTATTGTCGAGATACGCGGCGTTTACCACGCTTTTTCGGAAGCGGAGAATGAGGGCGGGTTTGACAGCCGCGCTTATTACGCCGTCCGGCATTTTCAGGGCCGTGTTTTTGCCGATTACACCGCGCTGTTATCGCCTGGCAATGATTGGCTCCATGAGAATCTGCGCCTGATCAGGCGCGACTGGGGCCGTGTTATTGAGTCGATATACGCCGGGGAGACATGCGGCATCATGAAGGCCATGCTTCTCGGTGACCGGGCCATGCTGGATACGGAGTGGAAGGAGCTTTACACACGAAGTGGAATTGCACATATTCTGGCCATTTCCGGACTTCATGTTACATTTCTCGGAAGGGCATTCTGCGAGGGCCTGAAGCATCTGAAGGTTTCCGTCAGAGCTGCCTGTGCACTGAGCTGTATTTTCCTGTTCTTTTATGTTGTCATGATCGGCTGCGGTGCCTCCGCGCTGCGGGCGTTTGTCTTCTTCCTGGCGTTTTCCGGGGCAGAGGCGGCAGGCCGGACATATGACTTCCCGTCTGCGTTTTTTATGTCCATGGCAGTCCTTCTGATATGGAATCCGCTGTTTCTTCTGGATGCCGGGTTTGTTCTGTCTTACGCGGCGGTCGGAACACTTGGCATTTCATCCTGGTATGCCGGAACCGTTTCCTCAGGAATGCCGGACATGCTTAATAAAATATGTATGTCGGCGCTTTTTCAGCTCCTGATGCTTCCAGCCGTGCTTTTTTACTTTTATCAGATTTCCCTGTACAGTCTGCTGCTGAATATGATTGTCATACCGGGCATGGCGTTTGTTCTTGCAGGCGGCTTCGTGAGTATCGGCGCCGGTATTGCTTTTCTTCCGGCCGGATACGTGGCAGCATGGCCGGCCAGAATCATTCTGTATTCTTATACCGGGCTCTGCCGGCTGTTTCAGTCACTGCCGGGAGGCAGCATAATACTTGGGAAACCTTCTGCTGTACAGATCGCGGTTTATTACGGACTGTTCGTCTGTGTACTGCTCCTGATACGCGGCGGCAGGCTTTGCCGCCTTGTTCCTGCATCTGCGGTACTGGCTGTTTCGCTTCTATTTCTTGTAAATCACAGTGATGGAAAGCTGTCTGTAACAATGCTGGATGTCGGTCAGGGGGACGGAATCTGTGTATCAACCCCCGCCGGGCATACCTTCCTGATTGACTGCGGCAGCTCGGATGTCGATCAGGCCGGCCGGTACAGGCTGATACCGTTTTTGAAATCACGCGGCATCAGGCGGCTGGAATATGTGTTTTTGACGCACCCTGACAAGGATCATATGAATGGAATTACCGAGCTGTTCCAGGCGGCGGCCAAAGGGCAGGGCGAGGTTCAGGTCGGCAGCTTTATTCTTTCCGCCGCTTCCGCAGCGGATGAAGGCAGCAGGGAGGTAATGGAAGCAGCGCGGCTCTGCGGAACCCGGACGCTGATCATGCATCAGGGCGATGCGCTTTGTGACGGGAACGTCAGTATAACGTGTGTATATCCAGACGATGAGTCCGGAAGCAAAGGGGATAATAATCACTCGCTTGTTCTTCTGATTCAGTATGGAAGGTTCCGCGCGCTTATGACGGGAGATCTGGAGCAGAAGGGAGAGTCTGCACTGCTGTCATATATGGAAAAGCATGGAATAAATCCGGACTGTACGCTGCTTAAGGCCGGTCACCATGGCTCATCAGGTGCTTCGGGGACGGATTTTTTAAATGCGGTCCGTCCTGAATATGCACTGATATCAGCTGGGAGGCACAACCGGTACGGTCATCCGCATAAGGAAACACTGCAGCGTCTGAGGGATGCCGGTGCGGTTTTGTATAATACGCAGACATCGGGGGAAATTGTGGTGAGGAGCGATGGGAGACGTGTATCGTTCAGAGAACAATGCCGCCGCAATCTATGATCCGGTATCTTGCGGCTCGTTCCTTAAACTGGTATAATACTGACCAGATGAAAGATGAAGGGACAAGGTCCTGACGAAGACATGAAGAATATTGACGCGGATATCCGCAGCGGACAATTGAAGCACATGTATCTTCTTTACGGCAAGGAAGATTATCTTAAGAAGCAGTATGAGAAGAGACTGATCAGCGCGTTTGTACCGGACGGCAGTGAGATGAATATAAGCCGGTATGAGGGGGCTGACATCGTTGTCCGCGATGTGATCGATGACGCGGAGACAATGCCTTTCTTTGCGGATCATAAAGCGGTCATTCTGGAGGACAGCGGTTTCTTCAAAAGTGCGCCTGCAGATTTTGCCGAATATCTTCCGCAGGCTTCGGAGAATACCTTTTTTCTTTTTGTTGAAAGCGAAGTGGATAAGAGGAGCAAATCCTATAAGGCGGTATCGAAGCTTGGGTATGCAGCTGAATTCGGCGAACAGCCGGAAAGCACACTGACACGCTGGATCGGCAGGCGTATGGCGGCCGAGGGCAGGAAGGTACGGGAGAGCGATGTGAAGTATATGATTGCGCGCTGCGGGACGGATATGAACAAGCTGTCCATGGAAATGGAGAAGCTGTTTTCATATACTTCGGGAAGAGATATGGTAACAAAGGAAGATATAGACGCGGTCTGTACCGTGACGATCAGCAATCATATTTTCGACATGGTCGACGCGGTGTCTGATCAGAACCTGCAGAGGGCACTGAAGCTGTATTATGAACTCCTGGAGCTTAAAGAGGCTCCGATGTGGATCCTCTACCTGATCACACGGCAGTTCCGGCTGATGATTCAGATACAATCCCTTCATGACGCGGGGAAGGGCAATGACACAATAGCAAAATTAACAGGTATCCCTCCTTATACCGTACCAAAATATCTTCGCGGTGCCGGCAGATTTGGAATGGACCGTCTCCGGGAAGCGATGACGGACTGCACGCAGATGGAGGAAGCGGTCAAGACAGGTCATATGACGGATCAGCTGAGCGTAGAGATGCTGATCATCCGTTACGGCAGCAGGAAACAGGAAAGATGAGGACTTTGGAATGACAGTAATAAACGAAAACCATATACGGAATTTCTGTATTATAGCCCATATCGATCATGGAAAATCGACGCTGGCGGACCGCATAATCGAAATGACAGGTCTTCTTACGAGCCGGGAGATGCAGGCGCAGGTCCTTGACAATATGGATCTTGAACGTGAGCGCGGCATCACCATCAAGGCCCAGACGGTGCGTACGGTTTATAAAGCGCTTGACGGGGAAGAGTATATTTTCAATCTGATCGATACACCGGGACATGTGGATTTCAATTATGAAGTTTCCAGAAGTCTGGCGGCCTGCGACGGTGCAATCCTGATTGTTGACGCGGCGCAGGGTGTTGAGGCACAGACACTTGCCAATGTTTACATGGCATTTGACCATGATCTGGAAGTGATTCCTGTAATCAACAAGATTGATCTGCCAAGCGCAGAACCGGAGCGTGTGAAGGCAGAGATAGAGGATATTATCGGCCTTGACGCGTCCGAGGCACCGCTGATATCCGCAAAGACGGGTCAGAACGTTCGTGAAGTACTGGAACAGGTTGTCCATAAGCTGCCGGCTCCGCAGGGTGACGCGGATGCGCCGCTTAAGGCACTTATCTTTGATTCCCTGTATGACTCCTACAAGGGTGTTATCATGTTCTGCCGCTTTTTCGACGGGAAAGTCCGGCCGGGAATGATGATCCGCATGATGGCTACCGGTGTGGAGGCGGAGGTCGTTGAAATCGGGTATTTCGGCGCGGGACAGTTTATTCCCTGCGATGAGCTTTCGGCAGGAATGGTCGGATATATTACGGCAAGTCTTAAGAATGTTAAGGATACCCGTGTCGGTGATACGGTCACCGAGTCGGAGCGTCCGTGCGGCAAGGCACTGCCCGGCTATAAGAAGATCAATCCGATGGTATACTGCGGCATGTATCCGGCCGACAGCGCGAAGTACACGGATCTTCGCGACGCGCTTGAGAAGCTTCAGCTGAATGACGCGTCACTGCAGTTTGAACCGGAGACATCGGCTGCTCTTGGTTTTGGCTTTCGCTGCGGGTTTCTGGGACTTCTGCATCTTGAGATTATTGAAGAGCGGCTGGAGCGGGAATACGACCAGGAGCTTATAACGACGGCGCCGAGTGTTATTTATAAAATTTACAGGACGAACGGGGAAGTATCGGATCTGACAAATCCTTCGAATATGCCGGATCCATCTGAAATTGATCATATGGAAGAACCGATGGTATCTGCCGAAATCATGGTTACATCTGAGTTTATCGGGCCGATCATGGATCTGTGCCAGGAACGGCGCGGTGTCTACCAGAGCATGGAGTATATCGAGAAGACAAGGGCACTGCTTAAATATGAAATGCCGCTGAATGAGATTATCTATGATTTCTTTGATGCTCTCAAATCGAGGTCACGCGGATATGCTTCGTTCGATTATGAGATGAAAGAATATGTCCGGTCGGATCTTGTGAAACTGGATATTCTGATCAATAAGGAAGAGGTCGACGCGCTTTCTTTTATCCTGCATGCTTCGACGGCATATGAGCGGGGCAGGAAGATGTGCGAGAAGCTTAAGAACGAAATTCCGCGTCAGCTGTTTGAAGTTCCGATTCAGGCGGCGATCGGCGGCAGGGTTATCGCCAGGGAGACGGTCAAGGCACTCCGGAAGGATGTCCTGGCAAAGTGTTACGGCGGCGACATTACAAGGAAGCGGAAGCTTCTTGAAAAGCAGAAGGAGGGCAAGAAGCGGATGCGCCAGTTTGGCAGTGTGGAGATTCCGCAGAAGGCTTTCATGGCTGTTCTGAAGCTGGATGATGAGTAATATGAAGGAGAAATTAAGTCTGTATGTACATATCCCCTTCTGTGTCCGGAAGTGCAGGTACTGTGATTTCCTGTCATGGCCGGCGGAAGAAGAGGAACAGGAGCGGTATACGGCCGGGCTGGTTTGTGAGATTCGTTCTCTGGAAGCGGCTGCGGGCCGTTTTCTTGTGGATACGCTGTTTATCGGGGGTGGCACACCGTCGCTGCTTTCGGAAGCGTGTATGGAGAAAATCCTGGAACAGCTGCACCGGACGTTTGAATTTGAAGCCGGAGCGGAATGTACAGTGGAAGCGAATCCGGGCACGCTTACGGTATCGAAGCTTTCCGCATACCGAAGAATGGGCATCAGCAGGCTGAGTCTCGGACTGCAGTCCGCAAGTGACAGGGAACTGGCACTTCTCGGCAGAATCCATACGTGGCAGGATTTTCTGAATCAGTTCCGGACTGCGCGGCAGAACGGGTGGAACAATATCAATGTGGATCTGATGTCGGGAATACCGGGGCAGACGGCTGATTCATGGAGGGAAACGCTGGAATCGGTCTGTGATCTGCATCCGGAGCATATTTCCGCGTACAGTCTGATTCTGGAGCCCGGAACAGAGCTTTGGCGCTTATATGGTGACGGCGAAGGATCATCCGGTGATACGCGGAGGAATGACAGAGGCTGCATCGGGGAGCTGCCGCCGCTTCCTGATGAGGAAACGGAACGGTCCATGTACCGCATGACGCGGAATATTCTGTCCAGCCATGGATATAAGCAGTATGAGATATCAAACTACTGTCTGGACGACTTTTCCTGCCGGCACAATATCGGCTACTGGACGGGCAAGTCATACCTTGGACTCGGTGTTGGAGCATCTTCTTATCTTGATGGTGTCCGTTTTCAGAATCCGGCAGCAATAGATGATTACAGAAAGGCCTGCAGAGCGGACCGTTCGTTGATACCGCCTGACGGCAGAGAATCACAGACAGGGTATATTGTCACCGAAATCTGTGACCGGAAGGCACACATGGAGGAGTTCATGTTTCTGGGTCTCCGCATGACGGAGGGCGTATCGGAACAATCATTTCAGGATACATTCGGCCAGAATATCCATGATGTATACGGACCGGTAATCAGCCGTTTTGTATCGTACGGCATGATGCAGCAGAGCGGCGGCAGAATATCACTGACAGAACGGGGCATTGATGTCAGCAATCAGATTCTGGCTGAATTTCTCCTGAATTAAGACAGGAGATCTTTCAGTTCCCGGTAAAGATGAGCAACGGGAAGGCCGACAACATTATAATAATCACCGCAGAGTGAAGTCACAAATTTTGCAAAAGATCCCTGGATCCCATAGGCGCCGGCCTTGTCCATGGGATCTTTTGTTGCAATGTAGGAGAGAATCTCCGTATCCGTCATCGGGGCTACCGTTACGCTTGTGGTTTCGGTGAAGGATATCGTTTCGGAACGGAGGCCTTCTTTATATATGATTGTAACCCCGGTGCAGACTTCATGTGTATGCCCCTGAAGAGCCTGCAGCATACGGAAAGCATCCTTTTCATCCGTGGGTTTGCCGAGAATGCGGCCATCTATCGAAACAATCGTATCGGC
>Ga0163159_1001087_pt1 | contig 27916 bp, 28 predicted proteins | sample BioMet9_FD_108702 | JGI IMG/M metagenome (GOLD analysis project Ga0163159, IMG submission 108702) | Microbial communities from bioreactor (seeded with sewage sludge) at Lawrence Berkeley National Lab, California, USA - Biofuel... | ecosystem: Engineered > Bioreactor > Anaerobic > Unclassified ... | reverse complement strand
GTTTCCTGCGCCACGAGGATCAGCTCTCGCACGCCATCTTCCGCGAGACGGGCAGCCTGGGCAGTCAGATCCTCCATCGGATAGCTCCTGTAGGATCCGCGGACCTTCGGTATGATACAGTACGTGCAATGCTTGTCACAGCCCTCCGCGATTTTCAGATACGCGTAGCTTCCGCCTGTCGTCATGACACGGTGTGCCTTCGATGATGGCAGCATATTGAGCGGGCTGAAATATTCGCAATGTGCTCCGGATAATGCCTCGTCTGCCGCGTCCGCGATCTTCTCATAGGAAGTTGTTCCGAGAAGTACGTCAACCTCCGGGATTTCCTGCATGATCTCAGACCTGTACCGCTCGGCAAGGCAGCCTGTTACAATGAGCGCACGGCATTTCCCGTTCTTCCGGTACTGTGACATTTCCAGTATTGTATTAATGCTCTCTTCCTTTGCATCTCCGATAAAACAGCATGTGTTTATGACAATGACCAGGGCCTCTGTCTCATCGTCCGTAATTTCGTATCCACTTCGTTCCAGTATATCGAGCATGACTTCTGAATCGACCCGGTTCTTGTCACACCCCAGTGAAATAAAAAGCAGTTTTCTCATACAGCTCCCTTATTCTATTGATTCCGTACAGTATGAAAGAGTTTGCACCGCAAACTCTTTCGAATGACTCTCTTCCGGCTGTTACTGATTGTCGTCACCATCGGAACTGACGATTTTGATCTTGCCGGTATTCAATTCTTCAATCGCAATCGATAATGGCTTGCGTCCCTCCGCATCCTCAACAAACGGCTTGTCTCCGGCAATGATCTGCCTCGCGCGCTTTGCGGTTGCAAGCACAATTGAGTACCTGCTGTTGATAACGGGTGTTTCGCCTTCCTCGACACCGCTGTTTACTACTCTCATTAAATCTGTGTAAGACGGATGAAGCATATTGTCATTCTCCTTTCCAGTATTCCTTCAGTTCACCTTGTATCTTTCTTATAAAATCCAAATTACGGCTTGTGCTGTTGTTCTCTCTCTGTATGATCTGGTGGAGTTCTGTCACACATTCCTCCAGATCATCGTTGATTATAATGTAATCATAATTTTCAATTCCTTCTGATTCCTCAACAGCACGCCGCATTCGTGAATTTACATCTTCCATCGTTTCCGTTCCGCGTGCAATCAGCCTTCTGTAGAGCTCTGTCGCACTCGGCGGTGAAACAAATATAAGAAGTGCGTCCGGAAATTTCTTCTTGATCTTTGTAGCTCCCTGAATTTCAATCTCCAGTATGACATCCTTGCCGCAGTCCAGCTGACGTTCAACGTAATCACGCGGCGTTCCGTAATAATGATCCACGTACTTCGCATACTCGATCAGCCGGTCATCCGCAATCATCTTGTCAAACTCTTCCGTGGTCTTGAAAAAATATTCCCTGCCGTCCAGCTCGCCCGGCCTCGGGTTCCGTGTTGTAGCCGATATCGATAAAGCATAGTTCCCATATCTGCGTATCAGCTCATGCATCAGTGTTCCCTTGCCGGCTCCCGCAAAGCCGGAAATGACGATTAAAATTCCCCTTCTCATATCATCTGCTCCCGGTTCTACTCAATATTCTGAATCTGTTCCCGGACCTTTTCGATCTCTGTCTTAAGTCCGATTGCACAGTTTGAAACTTCAATATCATTCGCTTTTGAAAGAATCGTATTCGCTTCCCGGTTCATTTCCTGCGCAATAAAATCCAGTTTTCTGCCGACGCCTTCCTTCTCTTCAAGTGCGGTTCTCATCGCCTCGACGTGGCTTCTCAGGCGGACGACCTCTTCATCGGTGCAGATCTTATCAGCGTAAATCACTACTTCAGCCGCAATTCTGCCCTCATCAATCTGTGTATCGCAGAGAAGCTCCTTAACCTTGTCCTCAAGCTTCGCACGATATTCCTTGATGATCCCGGGAGAACGTTCCTCGATAACCGAGATGCCCTGTTCAATGACGTCCAGCTTATGCAGGATATCATCATGAAGACGGTTTCCCTCCGCGACACGTGTTTCCACAAAATGACCGCACGCTTCATCAAGCGCCTTCTGAATCAGCTTCCACAGCTCTTCCTCATCGGCTGTCTGTTCTTCCATTGTCAGTACATCCGGATATCTGGAAAGCTGTGTAACTGTAACATCATCCTGCAGTGAAAAAGTCTCCTGCATCTGTCGCAGATATTTCAGATATTCGCCGGCCAGCGTCTCGTTGTACAGCAGCGCTGTCTGACTGTCGGAAAGGTCTTCATAGTTGATGAAAATGTCGATCTTGCCTCTGTTCATGTACTTCTTCAGATAGGTCCGGACAGCGGCATCAAAAAAATTCAGCTTCTTCGGCATACGCAGATTCACCTCAAGATAACGGTGATTCACGGACTTCAGCTCAACGGAGATTTTGCGGTTTTCTTCGGCAACCTCGCTCCGTCCGAAGCCTGTCATGCTCTTAATCATACTGTTCACTCTTTCTGTATGGGCGCCTGGGATCTCCCTTTTCCCCCATAGTAAATATTTATTATACGCCAAACATATCGAGAATCCAAGTGTTTTTCATCATTTATTATGGTATAATCATCACAGCTTTAAGAAAGAAGGAGTAATCTCATGGCCCTGGATGGAATTGCCATAGCCGGTCTGACAGCGGAATTCAATGAATATCTGCTCGACGGCCGTATTTATAAAATCGCACAGCCGGAACCGGATGAACTGCTGCTGACGGTCCGGTCTCCAAAAGGACAGTACAGGCTTTTAATCTCAGCAGGAGCCAGTCTTCCGCTTATTTACCTCACTGAGGAAGTCCGGACGAGTCCTCTTACCGCACCCGGCTTCTGCATGCTGCTCCGCAAGCATATTCAGAATGGACGGATTGTGCGGATTTTTCAGCCTTCTCTGGAACGATGCGTTCATTTTGAGATTGAACATTACGATGAACTGGGGGATATCTGCCGGAAGTCCCTTATCGTCGAAATCATGGGCAAATACAGCAATATTATTTTCTGTGACAGCAGCAATACCGTCATCGACAGCATTAAGCGTATCTCAAATGCGGTAAGCTCGGTACGGGAGGTACTTCCGGGCAGACCATACTTTCTTCCTGATACGACCGGAAAACATGATCCGCTGACCGCGGCGGAGTCCGATTTTCGCCCGTCCCTGCTTCAGACAGGCGCTCTTTTAGGAAAAGCAGTCTATTCCGCCTACACCGGCATCAGTCCTGTAATTGCGGAGGAAATCTGTTTCCGTGCCGGCATTGATTCCTCCGTCTCGCCTGCTGACATTTCCGACATGGAAATGACGCATCTGTTTCACACCTTCCGGAATCTGATCGACGAAGTAAAGGAGCATGCTTTTTATCCGGCCGTTTATTACCGTGGAGAAGAACCTGTCGAATTTTCAGCGGTCCGACTGACACTTTATTCCGACCTGAAAGCCGTTCCTTTTGATTCTGTTTCCGGAATGACCGAAACATATTACCTGCAGAAGGAAACCAGAACACGCATGCGTCAGAAATCATCCGATCTTCGCAGAATCGTGCAGACGGATCTGGAACGGTGCCGCAGAAAGTATGACCTTCAGACAAAACAGCTGAAGGATACCGGCAAACGTGATAAATTCAGGATATACGGTGAACTTATCAACACATACGGATACAGCCTTGAGCCGCAGTCTTCCGTACTCTGCGCCACTGACTACTACTCCGGAAAGGAAGTTGAAATACCGCTCGATCCGTCTAAAAATGCGGCCCAGAACGCACAGCAGTATTTTGACCGCTACAATAAAATGAAAAGGACGTATGATGCTCTGTCCATTCAGCTTTCTGAGACATCCGACGATATTGCATATCTGGAATCCGTTGCCGAAGCGATTGAAATTGCCTCCTCCGAAGCTGATCTTGCCGAAATCCGGTCCGAACTGCATACGGCCGGCTTCATCCGCTCCGGAGCATCCGCAAAGCACCGCAGTGAAAAGAGCCGTCCGATGCATTACAGAACGAGCGATGGATTTGATATTTTCATCGGTAAAAACAACCTTCAAAATGAAGAGCTGACATTTAAAACTGCCGACGGAGGCGACTGGTGGTTCCATGCCAAGAAAATGCCGGGATCGCACGTGATCGTCAAGAACGGCGGGAAAGAGCTTTCGGATGCTGCCTTTGAAGAAGCCGCGCGTCTGGCGGCCCACTATTCTGCTGCCCGGAGTGCCGACAAGGCTGAGGTTGACTATGTCGAGCGGAAACATGTCCGGAAGGTAAACGGAGGACGGCCAGGCTTTGTAATTTATCACACAAATTATTCCATGACCGTCCCGACGAATATCAGTGATATTGAACGCATCGAATGATACCGGATGATATCTGCTTACTGATTATCTGACTCCTCATCCTCGTGTTCAAGCGGAATGAATACCCTGTCCGGTACCAGCTTTGTATTCTGCTTTGCGATTTCCGCTGCTTTTTCACAGAAATACTCCTGGGAATTGACCAGTGCCTTCCCCCTTCTGTCGATTTTGGAATACGTTCCGTCCGGCTGCATAACAGAGGCCTTAACGGTGTCCGCTAGCTGGATGGAAAGCATATCCTTGACGCGCTCCTTCAGCTCCTCCTTCTCGACCGGAAACAGAATCTCAACACGTTTATCCAGATTTCTCGGCATCCAGTCGGCACTGCCCATGTATATCTCGTCTTCCCCGTTGTTATAGAAATAGAATATCCGGCTGTGCTCCAGAAACATGCCCACAATTGAACGGACATTGATATTCTCACTGACACCGGGAATCCCTGTGCGAAGGCTGCAGATTCCGCGGACAATCAGATCGATTTTAACACCTGCGCACGACGCATCGTACAATGCTTCAATAATCTCCTGATCGCAGAGTGAATTGACCTTTGCAATGATTCTTCCCTTGTTGCCGTTCCGGGCATTCTGCTCTTCCCGGCGGATCAGGCGCAGGAACTTATCGCGCAGCCAGAGCGGCGCCAGTACAAGCTTATTCCAGTTCTCCGGTTCCGAATAGCCTGAAAGCATATTGAACACTGCCGTAGCATCCTCGCCGATCGGCACCGCGCACGTAAAAAGACCCATATCTGTATAAAGCTTTGCCGTTGAATCGTTGTAATTTCCGGTTCCAAGATGAACGTACCGGCGTATTCCATCTTCCTCACTCCGCACAACAAGTGTAATCTTGCAGTGCGTCTTTAATCCCATCAGTCCGTATATAACGTGACAGCCTGCTTTTTCAAGCATCTTGGCCCAGACGATGTTGTTTTCCTCGTCAAACCTGGCCTTCAGCTCTACAAGTACGCATACCTGCTTGCCATTGTCAGCCGCTTCCGCGAGTGCTGCAATGATCGGTGAATTTCCGCTTACCCGGTACAGCGTCTGTTTGATGGCAAGCACCTTCGGGTCCTTGGCAGCCTGCCGAACAAAATTAACAACCGGTTCAAATGACTGGAACGGATGGGCCAGAAGAATGTCGCCTCGCCGGATCTGACTGAAAAGATCTTCGTCGGGACGGATTGCATCGGGCATCTTGGGTACAAACGGCTTGTCCTTCAGATGATCAAAGCCTTCCATCCCGTAAAGCTTTAACAAAAATGTAAGGTCAAGCGGGCCGTTCAGAAGATAAATATCCTCTGAAGAAACCATAAGCTCTTTTTGAAGGATTTTAAGCAGACGCTTATCCATGCCGTCATCTGCCTCGAGCCGGATAACCTCGCCCCACTGACGAAGCTTCAGCTGTTTCTGAATCTCCTTAAGGAGATCGGCAGCCTCATCCTCATCAATCGTAAGATCCGCGTTCCGCATGATCCGGTATGGATCGACGCATACGACATCATAGCTCATGAACAGCTTATACATGTTGCGTTCAATAATTTCTTCAAGCAGAATGACGTCAATTGTACCATCCGCGGAAGAAGGGAGCCTGACGATACGCGGTACGCCGGAAGGGACCTGAACCGTCGCAAATTCAAGCTCACCCTTCTCTCCTGCGTCTTTTTTTCTTAAAAGGGCGCCGATATTCAGACTCTTATTGCGTATCAGCGGAAACGGCCTTGAAGAGTCCACCGCCATAGGTGTCAGAACCGGATAGATCTCATCCATGAAAAACTGATCCGCATAGATTGCCTGTGTCTGCGTCATATCCTCATGACGTCCGATTACATGAAGGCCTGCCGCGAGAAGCTGCGGCTGCAGGGAACGCATCCAGGTGGAGCACTGCAGATTTTCAAACTCATGAACACATTCCGAAATTTCCGTCAGCTGTTCAACCGGTGTAAGTCCGGCAAAATCCGGCACATTATAGCCGGCATGAGCCATATCCTTGAGGGACGCGACACGTATCATGAAAAACTCATCCAGATTGGATGCCGTAATACTTAAGAACTTCAGTCTTTCAAAAAGCTGCGTTTCATGGTTTCTGGCTTCCCAGAGTACTCTCTCGTTGAACTGCAGCCAGCTGAGCTCACGGTTCGTAAAACAATCGGATTTATATTTACTCATAGCGCCGCCTCCTTAGACATTCCTGCGTACTTTCAACTCTACCGTCATGCCGAATACTTCCTGGAAAAGCTCGATATTGGACTGAAACATGCTCTTCTCCATTGTCATGTCGGCCATGGATGTAACCAGAACCGTCAGCTTTTCCTCATGTATATCCATCTTGATTTTCTCGATCTTCTGTCTGTGACTCGCGTCAAGCGCATTCGCGATACGGAAAATCGAAGCAAGCTTTTCAACAAGAAGATATGTTTTCTTATCGAGTGTTTCCGAAAGTCTGTGAATTTCCTGGAACGGAATCATCTGGCAGCGGACGATATTCGCGATGATTCCACGTTCTTCCCGGGATATACCGATAATCTCTGTAAAAAGAATGATTTCGTAAGAGCACTGCGCTGTATTCCGCAGGTCCACATATTTGCCGCAGTCGTGAAGCAGCACAGCAAGCCGCAGCAGAAGCCGTTCCCTGCTTCCAAGACCATGAATTTTACGGGTTTTGTCGAAGAGCAGCCCGGCGTACGTTTCAACCGCATGAACGTGATTCTTGTCTGTCTTGTAATGCTTTCCGATATTCCATGCCGAAGCAATGATGTCTTCGTCAAAATCATGACTGATCGGAATCAGCTTCTTTGTATCGGCATAATCATAAACCAGCCCGTCGCCGATTGTAATGCCCGGTGTAAAAATCAGCTCTGCGCCGAATTCTTCAATCAGTTTCTTATAAACAATTGCGGATGGAATCACAAAACCGGCATTTTCATACGGCATTTCCAGCATTGCGGAAATCTGCTCGTTGTTTTTATTCTCAAGCTGATCATACAGGTTCAGGAATTCCTCCCGCGTGACAAATCTCTGGTTCTGGGACTTTCTGGCCTTTCTCATGATGAAGTTGATGTAGTCGCCTACGGCAATGATATTCAAAACCTTTCTGGAGGGAAGATAGATACGCTTAAAGCCCTTGATATCAACATCGATCAGTTCCTCCACAAGCGTGCTTTCATTGGACGCGGAGCCTGCCAGATTCGACAGTGCCTCACGGATTCTTACAAAGCCCCATGATATACTTTTCGTCGTTACAAAGCTGTCCTTGTCATACAGGGAAAGCTGCAGGCTTCCTCCTCCAAGGTCCACGATGGCCGTCGCATCTTCGATGATTTTGGAAAAATCCGCCTCCTTCGACGCGATAGCCTTATAGCCCAGCAGACGCTGCTGGGAATTGCTTAAAACCTTAACCTCAATGCCCACCTTCTGGCGGATCTGATCAAGGATATTGATATGGTTGCTCGCCTCCCGGACAGCACTCGTTGCTACGGCACGATAGGCACTGACCTTGTATCCGGATATGATTTTCATGAAATCCCGAAGCACGTCACACAGCTCATCCAGAAGCTCCGCGCTGATATGTCCGATCCGGAACGTATCTTTTCCGAGATCAAGCCTGTGACGTATATCGTCGATTTCGCGTATGCCTGATTTCGATGAAATTTCGAAGATTTTCAACTCCAGTTCATAAGAACCGATATCGATGGATGCAAAGGTCTTGACTGCCATATGTCACTGCTCCTTCCCCAGCAGGTAATCGATAAACTGCTGCGCCGTACGTCCGGAAAGTCCTCCATGACTGAGCTCCCACTGGTTTGCTCCGGCAAGGAGTTCTTCCTCGTTCATCATAATATGATTCCTTCGCGCAAGTCCCAGTACAATATGATTGAAGGCCTCCTTGTCAGGGCCGTTGAAAAAGATGCTGACCCCGAATCTGGCCGAAAGCGACAGCTTTTCCTGAACGGTATCGGAAGCGTGAAGATCATTCCGTCGCCCTTCCTTATCCGTGAACTGTTCCCGTATCAGATGGCGCCTGTTCGATGTCGCGTAGATGAGAACATTCTCCGGCTTTCTCTCAAGCCCGCCCTCAATAACAGCCTTCAGGTACTTATATTCCGTCTCAAAATCTTCAAAAGACAGATCATCCATATAAATGATGAATTTATAATTCCGGTTCTTGATCTGATCAATTACATCATTCAAATCCTGAAACTGATACCGGTAAATCTCGATCATGCGAAGACCGTCATCATAATACTCATTCAGGATTGCCTTGCAGCTTGAAGACTTTCCGGTACCCGCGTCTCCGAAGAGGATACAGTTATTCGCCTTTCTTCCATGGACAAAAGCTTCCGTATTCTCACGCAGCTTCTGCTTGGGAAGCTCATATCCGATCAGGTCATCAAGACGAACGTGCGCGATCTTCGTAATCGGCAGGATCTGTGCCCCATGCTCCGTATGCTGAACCCGGAAAGCTTTATGAAGCCCAAACCTTCCAACACCGAATTCCTTGTAAAACTGTGTCAGTATCTTCTTGAACTCCTGTACATCCGAAGATCCGGCAAGACTGACAGACAATTCGCAGATGCGGTCGCGGATCCGTTCGTTGTAAACCTTGCCGCTGCGGTCAGCCGCTTCATACGTTTTCAGAACGGTAAAACACGCAGCTTTGTATTTTCTCTCCAGAATTCCCAGATCGTAATCGAATAATTCCTTAAAAACCGCAAAATCCTGAAGAACAATTTCATTAATGCTGCCCGGCACAGCGCCCGTAATTTCACATGCCATAGAATAGGCATTTTCATTATTCGCCAGCAGATACGCAAGGTACGTATGCCAGATATTGCCGTAAAAACCATGGTTTTCAGAAAATTCGATAAGATTTCCTGCAAGACGCACAGCCTTCTCATTTTGTTCGGCAGGAGAGATTTCACTCCTCACGCTATGATCCATCAGACTGGTCATGTCATCCAGAATATCCTGATGTATAAAATCTCTGTAAATCAGCAGATTCCCTGTATTCATTTACATTCCTTCCATCTGTGCAGGCTGTCCGGGCAGTCATATGCTGTCATAATTTCAAATGCGTTACATCACGTACGGCTCACATAATTCCCAAGTATCTTCAGATTCCGCGCCTCTTCACGAAGTCCGCGGATCGCATTCTTGACGGACGCGTCGTTTAAGTTTCCCTCGAAGTCAACAAAGAACCGGTACTCCCATGTATAGTCCTCCATCGGCTGTGACTCAATCTTCGTCATATTCAGATCATTGTAAATAATATGCGAAAGAATGCGGTACAGCGAACCGCTTGAATGAGGAACTTCAAAACAGATGCTGATCTTATCGGCATTTTCAAGGAAAATTTTCTGATTCGTTATGATGATAAATCTTGTTGAATTTTCCTCGCTCTGATTGATTCCGGACTCGAGAATTTCCAGTCCGTAAACTTCTGCAGCATACTCACTTGCGATCGCCGCCTCCGTATTAATACCGTCCCTAAGCACTTTTTGTGCGGCGAGTGCCGTATTTCCGACACTGATCTGCTCCATATACGGATGAGCATCCAGATATCTGGCGCTCTGCATCAATGCCTGCGGATGAGAGTATACCTTCTCAATATGTGCTGTATCAGCACCCGGCAGACCGATTAACGCATGCCGGACCGAAATCACCTGCTCGGCAACGATGTAATTTTCGAATTCCTCTAAAAGATTATATACCTGACTGACAGCACCGGCTGTCGAATTGTCAATCGGCAGAACCGCATAATCAGCCGATCCGTCCTCAATCGCTTCCATGCACTCCCGCCATGTATCGACATGGCAGTCATTGACACTGTTTCCGAAAAAACAGCGCGCTGCCTCCTGACTGTATGATCCCGGCGCGCCCTGATATACTACACGGGCGCCCTTTGTATCAAGACTGCTTTCACCGATAAAAGCCAGCTTTCCAAGTACACCGTCCTGAGCAAGCAGCTGATACTGCAGCTTTCTGCTCATTGACATAATCTGCTCGTACAGTTCCTGAATGCCGTGACGGTTGAAATCACTGGAAGCCATCGCCGTGAGTACGGCAAGTTTATTCTTCTCGCGCTCCTTGTCGAATACACGGCGGCCGTTTTCGATCTTCCATGCGGCAACCTTTTCACTGACGGCCATCCGTTTTTCAAACAGCGATACCATTTCTTCATCGATACGGTCTATTTCCTTACGAAGCTCATTCAGATCCATTCTGTCACTTTCCTGCGGCTTTATGCTCATTCCTCTTCCCCCGCCATTTCCTCATACAGCTCCCGGACTGTCGTTCCCAGAATCGGATGACGCTTGTTCGGCGCGATTTCTGACAGCGGCTCCAGTACATAACGGCGGTTCTCCATATCGACATGCGGTATGATAAGATCATCCGATTCATATACAAGATCATCATAAAAAATAATATCGAGATCCAGCGCACGCGGTCCCCATTTGACATCCAGCCTTTGATTTCCTTCCTCATCCTCCAGAATATGAAAACAGGTAAGAAGCTCCTCCGGCGACATCCAGGTCCGCATGACAAAGCATCCGTTCAGGAAATCATCCTGTATGATATTCCCATACGGCTTCGTTTCGATAATCATGGACTCCTGAACAATTCTGCAGTCGGAACGCATTCTGAGCCGTTCCATCGCATTCTCGATATGCGCCGCGCGATCGCCTGTATTCGAGCCGATTCCGGCATATGCAGTATGCCATCCGCGCTCAACCTGGACTGATACGGATTCTGCGGCAATCTCAGAATTTGTCCATACCTTTTCAATTTCCAGTACTACCTTTTCTGTCTGCTGAAAACAGGTCAGAATGCCCTCTGCCATCCGTTCCGCCGCTGTTTCCTGCAGCCGGAACGGATATTTCTGCATAAAAACAGTCATATACCGCATCACAGCAGCAGCATCAAGAGAAAGTGCCGGATCATCCAGTTTCCCTGCCTGTCTCATATCCAGATAAAGCGCAGCGCTCAGCAGAAATTTCTGTTCCGTTATCTGTCCATTTCCGGGATTCCCCTGTCTTGCCGTCACTTCAAGATTTCTGATTTTCAGCTGATCCATAATACTCCTCCTTATTTCTCTCCTCATCGTTATCTGTCTGAATGGGATAAACCTTCTCCCATGATGTTAGAAACGGTTTTAAATAAGAAAGCGATCCGAATGCAACAACCGCGCCGTCATCTCCCGCATCTCTTCCCGCCAGTTCTGCGGCCTCCTTGTAATTCGTGCAGATATGGCCGTCCAGTCCGTACCGTACAGCCTCCTGACGCAGAACACCCGGAATCAGCGAACGGTTCCAGTCCGGCAGGGACACAAGATAAAGCCCTGCGCAAAGAGGCGCGATGCTCGAAAGCATTGCACTGTAATCCTTGTCTTTAAATACTCCCATTACAAAAATGAGCCGCCTGCCGGGGAAATATGCTTCCAGCGACGACTTAAGCCGCTCGGCGCCGTCCGCGTTATGTGAACCATCCAGCACAAGAAGCGGTTTCGTATTGATTACGGTAAAACGTCCGAACCAGGATGCCGCTGATATTCCATCGATAATATTGCTGCTGGTAATCGGGTATCCCATTTCCTGCAGCACCTCGACTGCAAGCACTGCAGTGGACGCGTTTTCAAGCTGATAATCTCCGAGAAGCGAAGTGGCGAGATCATACTGCTTATAAGAAAAGCACTGTTCTATAAGATTTCTGGAATAAAGATTAATATCGTTTCTCTCTGCCATCCGGAACGGTGAAGGTGCCGCATTTCCCGTCTTCTGACCATTCTGCGCCCGCTCCTTCTCGCGAACGGCATATTCATCATATAAAACACGGCGGACCGCATCAGTCTGCGGGCTTAAAACAACAGGATGTCCGCCCTTGATAATACCTGCTTTCTGCGCGGCGATCGCTTCGATCGTATCGCCGAGCCATGCCATGTGATCCATCGAAATCGATGTGATTACAGACATAAGCGGGTGAGAAATGATGTTTGTGGCATCCTCCCTGCCTCCTAGTCCTGCCTCCATAATGAGAAAATCACAGTTTGACTCTGAAAAATACAGAAAAGCCAGCGCTGTTTCAATTTCAAAGACAGTCGGCGGTTCAAGGCCTTTGGCATCCATAGACGCCGCAGCGTCACGCATGACATCCATGCAGGCGCCGTAGACCTCCTCTTCCATTGCTTTTCCATTCAGCATATATCGTTCAAGATAAGAGAAAACAGCCGGAGACGTATAACACCCGACCCGGTATCCTGCACTCATAAGAACAGAAGAAAGATACATACAGACAGAGCCTTTGCCGTTTGTACCGGCGACATGTATGACATTCAGCAGGCGCTCCGGATGATTCAGCTCATCCAGCAATGCATTTATGCGCTCCAGACCGGGCACACTCCCGTATCTGGATGATTCCTCGAGGTATACTCTTGCTTCCCGGTAATTCATCGATTGATGCAGCTCCTTTTATTCAGTTTACGCTAAAATAATTATATAACAAACGGTATCCTTTTGCTACAGCTATTAAAAAAAAGCAAAGATACGGCAAGCGCATCTTCGCTTTTCATTCAGCCGGGACGATAAGCCGGGTTCTGTCTCGCGTGATCATCTGTCTAGGCCGGACGTTGCCGTCCGGCTCAAGCGGCCTACCGGAAGCGCGGCGGGCCGCCGCATTGCTTCCTCTGGTCTTGCTTCGGATGGGGTTTACATAGACCCGTGCCGTTACCGGCGCGGCGGTAGTCTCTTACACTGCCTTTCCACCCTTGCAGCAGCAGAACTGCTGCGGTTTATTTCTGTTGCACTTTCCCTGAAGTTGCCTTCGCCGGACGTTATCCGGCATCCTGCCCTTCGAAGCCCGGACTTTCCTCTCCCGCGTACGGTTACATATGCGGCAGCGATCACGTATCCTGCCTGAATAAATGTATCATATCACAAACCGTCACCCGATATCAACAGAAAGATCCGTCCCGTCCGCAGCGGATGTCGCAAGTTCGTCACACCGCTCATTTTCCGGATGTCCGTCATGCCCCTTCACCCATACAAAACGCACATCGTGCTGTGCTTTTGCGGCAAGAAGCCTTTCCCACAGATCGATATTCTTCACTTCGTTTTTTTTACCCCTGCGCCAGCCGCTCTTTATCCAGCTGTCCACCCAGCCGTCCGAAAAAGCTTTGACCAGATACTGGGAATCCGAGTAAAGCGTGACTGTACAAGGGCGGTTCAACGCCTCCAGACCGACAATGGCCGCCATCATTTCCATACGGTTATTCGTCGTTTTCTGATATCCGCCTGAAATCTCTTTTCTGTGATTATCCCCCGATGAATCCGTATAGCTTAAAATCACACCGTATCCGCCCGGACCGTTCGGGTTTCCCCTGGCGGCACCATCTGTATATATATCCACCTTCATCTGTCTACCTCGTTTAAAGACACCATTCACCTGTCGCAAGAAAATGCTCCGCGCAAAGCTCTGCCTTCTCTGTTATCCGCCTGTCATAACCGATAATTTCAAGAAGCCTGATCGCATTTCTGGAATTCGAAGGTCCCTTGTACAAGTGATAATCGAATTCAATGTCGCCGTTTACAAGCTTTTCCTGAAAATGATAATTATCGTAACAGTTTTCCAGCATTTTTGAAAGTTCAATGTCATGCGTGGCCGCGGCACAGATAACATTCGGACGGGCAAGGCTCTTAAGGATCTGTGCGGAAGCCGCAATCCGTTCAATCGTATTCGTCCCGCGCAGGACTTCATCAATAAAGCATAATACCGGCGGTCCGCCGCTGATATATTCCAGAATCCGTTTCAGTGACTTGATCTCCACAATATAATAGCTTTCCTTTGCGGCAAGATCATCCCGAAGTGCCATAGATGTGCAGATTCTGTATAAATTTCCCCTGTAGGCGCGGGCAGGACACGTATGAATGGTCTGCGCCATAACAGCACATAAAGCGGCCGTCTTAAGAAATGTTGATTTTCCGGAAGCATTGGAGCCCGTTATAAGCACGCCTCTGTCCGCTCTTATAGAATTTGCAACAGGATTTTTTATAAGCGGGTGATACCCGTCTTCAACAGATAAAGCAGCCTTTTCACAGGCAGAATCACAGAATTCAGGTACACAGCAGTATGAAAGAGCACTCCTGTAGGAGGACACGGCGATCATGCTTTCCAGAAATCCGATTGTATCCAGCAGCACTTCGATATCATCGCCGCACTTTCTGAGATCACCGGCCATCCGGTAAAATTTAACGACATCCAGATGTGTTACAACACGGACGTAATCAAGAAGCGCGTCACCCGGGGACTTACTGCCTGAACTGGTGGATAAAATGCCGGATCCCCGGAAAAGACGGCGGACACGGTCATAGTTTGCGCTGAATCTGCTGCCGTACGGCTCCAGCTCACCGGTCAGATACCTGCTGATGCGCCCCAGACTCCCAACGGCCCGGCGAACATACCCGATAGCCTCCAGATACGGCTTCAGCTCGCCGGAATCCCAGAAATAATACAGGAATATATTCAGAAAAATAACGCCGACCATGACGATTATACCAATGCCGGGCATTATAACAGCCCAGGCAGTCGACAGTACAAGCATCGTGACAGGCAGCCGGTATATCAGTCTGTCATGGCCTCCGATTGAAGAAAGCTTCAGCAGATATTCATAAAGCGATATACGGCTGCTTTTTCCTATTCTGGCAAATTCAAGCTGCAGCTTTTCACGCATTTCCGGGTTGTCCGCAAAACAGCGTACCACCGTCTCACGTTCCTGCAGTTCCCTTTCGTCCGAGGATGGTGTACGAAGCATGTGGTAAAGATACTCTTCTCCGGCGGAAGAATACGTACGGTCCATACTGTCAAAAATACGATTCATCTCCAGATCGTTCCATGTGATATCGTCGATCACATTCACCGTATGTTCCTTTTTAATCCTGTTTTTGTGATAAAAAGCAATCCGTTTCAGTTCCTCGGCAGAATGACCTGCCGCAGACATTTTTCCGTATCCGGCGCGGATTTGCCCGGAAAATACTGCGTTACGCTTTTTTTCTCCGGCTGCTATCCCGGCTCCAAAAAGCACAATCAGTGCCGCCGCTATAATAAGTGCAGTCATCATCGGTTTTACATTCTCCTGCTATTCACTCCTGCAAAGGTCTATCTCATCCGTCGTTCCGGCGGCTTTGCTGAATGATATTGCCATGCTCCTGTGAAAATTGCCGTTTCTGGTCCATGTCATAATTGTATAGCTGTCATCCTCTTCTGTTCTGTCCGGCTGTCCGTAAAGCGCTATCACCTCATCCTCCGGCGTCCCTATCGTAACCCCGCCCGCGGATGTCACAGAAATACCGGCCTCCTGTGTCCAGGAATCGCCTGTAACCTCTGTGATCAGGCATTCTTTCAACGTCCGCGGCGTACTGTACGGGTTAAAAATACTTGCCGTGACACTTCCGCTGCTGTCATTCCGAAAAAATGCGGATATACTGCTGTATCCGCCGATAACCGTATCCGGAGATATTTCATCCGTATCGAGTGACAGACCCGTCCCTGTCATATCATCATATCCGCATGGCAGTGTGATAATTCTGTCATTTAATTTCATGGAAAAAGAATACCAGTTATCTCCGAGAGAGTTTCTCTGCGATGCCCGCTTAAGCCGCGGAATTTCAACCGTTCCGTCCGTTCCGATGCCCAATGCTTCCCGCATTGCCTTTGAAATGGTGTCTGTATCGGATGCCAGAGCACTTTCGGCGGGATGAACGATTATCAGGGAACTCCCGTCTTCATCCGCCGCAGAAAAAGATTCGTTTGTACAAAATGAGTATATCTGTGCCGTATCATCAGGATTAAAAAGCGGATTGAGCAGGGAATTTTCAAGCTCACCGGACAGGACTTCATTATTATCGACGCGCATGAACAGAAAAAGATCCTGCTGCACGTCTGCTTTCGTCCATTTGCCGCCGTATCCGATATATAAAATCTTCTTACCGCCATTGGAAATCAGATAAGCTTCGAATGGCAGCACCGTTTTCCGGGAATTCTGTGCTGCTGCCGCTGTTCCGGTAACATGCACTGTATAAGGGGATTTACAGTATACAGCATGAAGATCAAAAAGGATCTCATACTGCCTTCCGTTCTCTGCCAGCATCACAGCAGACTGAATGTCTGCCTGAACATATCCGGTATTTTCAAAATCCGCCTTTGTACTGTCTGTACTGCCTGATTTCTCCTTCTCAGCCAGGAAAAAGGCAATACAGGCAGCAGACAGAAGAAACAGGATAAAAATAATCCTGTAAATACTGCTTCGTTTCATAGCTGCCACGCTAATCCCAGGGCAGATCGGAATGTTCGATCTTCTTGTCCCGTATCATTAAATCCCGCAGTGCTTCCGAAGCAGGCTTATCTTCAAAAAGAACGCGGTGTACCTGCTCAACGATCGGCATTTCAATATGATGAATATCCGCGAGCTTCCATGCTGCTTCCGCGGAGTATACGCCTTCTACGATCATCCTGACCTCGTCCATTGCCGCTTTCATCGTATAGCCCTGCCCGATGAGACATCCGGCTTTCCTGTTTCTGCTGTGACGGCTGGCACACGTTACAATAAGGTCACCCATTCCCGCAAGCCCCTGAAATGTTTCCTGCATGCCGCCCATAGATGTTCCGAGCTCGGTAATTTCCTTCAGTCCCCGTGTTATAAGGGCTGCTTTCGTATTGTCGCCGCACCCCAGTCCGTCTGCCATACCGGCCGCAAGTGCTATAACATTCTTGATGGAGCCGGCCAGCTCGATACCGCGTACATCCGGACTTGTATAGACACGGAAAACCTCACTCATAAAAATATTCTGAACGTATTCTGCCGTTTCACGCGTCTTTGCTCCGGTTACCACAGCAGTCGGCATGGCCTTTCCAACCTCTTCCGCGTGACTTGGACCGGAAAGGACCGCTGTTGTCGTACCCGGAAGCTCATCGGCAATCTGCTCCGTCAATGTCATAAGCGTATCCGCCTCGATGCCCTTCCCGACGCTGACGATCAGCTGACCATAACGGATATACGGCTTCATCAGACGTGCCGTGCTCCTGACATACGGTGACGGCACAGCCATCACGATTAAATCGCGGTTTGAAAGTGCCTTTTCGATACTGCCTGTCACTTCAACGGAATCCGGAAGTATGACGTCCGGCAGTTTAACCTGCTGCTGACGCGTGCTTTGCAGCATCTTTACTTCCTCCTGGTCAATTGACCAGACCGTAACATGATGTCCATTGTTTCCAAGCAGAAAAGCCAGTGCAGATCCCCAGCTTCCTGCTCCGATTATTCCAATTTCCGCCATTTTATTTACTCCTGTCCTTTTTCTTGCTTCCGATCGTAATCTTATTCTCGCTGCCGGCGATAAGCCGCCTGATATTCCCGCGGTGCTGCCACACGCATATCAGTGCCAGAAGAACCATAACCGCGTATATTTCCGGGAGATAGCAGGGATCTGCAGACAGCCACCCCAGCTGTCCGAAAATAATAAACTGAGCGGTAAGGATAGCCATTACAGAAAGGGATCCGATCGAAACATATCTCGTGATAATCGAAATCAGAAGAAAAACCGTAAGCGGCACCGGAACCATCCAGGGATCAACCGCGAAAATCAGACCGGCTGTTGTGGCAACCCCCTTGCCGCCTTTAAATTTAAAATAAAACGGAAAATCATGTCCCAGAACTGCCCCGAGCCCGGCATACATACCGCACACGATTTTCATCCCCGGCGCCTCTGCGCCGAAAAGTGCCCGGACAACCATGACGGCTGCAACGCACTTCAGACTGTCACCGGCAAAGGTCAGAAGTCCCGGAAGCCATCCCATCGTGCGGAGTGCATTCGTTGTACCGGGATTGCCGCTTCCGCTGCTGCGGATATCCGTCTTTAAGCATCTGGCAATAATATACCCTGTCTGGATAAGTCCAAACGCATATCCGACTGCTATACATATAATTCGTATCATAATCCAAAAAGCCCTCCTGGAATCATTGTTCTTTCCTGCTGCGCTCCCGTATCAGAAGGCGGATGCACGTTCCGCGAAAACCAAACGCTTCCCGTATCTTGTTTTCCAGATATCTGGAATAGGAAAAATGCATCAGTTCCTTATCATTTACAAATACTGTAAATGTAGGCGGCTTCACCGATACCTGTGTTATATAGAAAACCTTCAGTCTCCTCCCCTTGTCTGACGGCGGCTGCTGCAGTGTCACCGCTTCCGCAATGATCTCATTCAATACACCTGTCGCAATACGGAGTGACTGATTCTCCATTACCATGTCAATCAGGTCAAACAGCTTAACAAGCCTTTGCCCGGAAAGTGCCGACACGAAGATAATTTCCGCGTATGGAATAAAGGAAAGTGTCTCGCGGACCTTTTCTGTAAATTTATAGATCGTCTTGTCATTCTTCTCGACAGCGTCCCACTTGTTGACGGCGATTATAATACCCTTGCCGTGTTCATGCGCAATGCCGGCTATCTTTGCATCCTGTTCCGTTACGCCCTCTAAAGCGTCGATTACCAGAATGACGATATCCGAACGGTCAACCGCCGTTACGGTACGTATTATACTGTACCGTTCCAGGTCTTCCCGGATTTTGCTCTTTCTACGGAGTCCGGCCGTATCGATAAAAACATACGGCTTTCCGTTCCAGCGTATTTCCGTATCGATCGCGTCCCTTGTCGTTCCTGCGATATCGGATACAATTACACGGTTCTCTCCCAGAAGTCTGTTGATAATGGAGGACTTCCCGACATTCGGCTTGCCTACGACGGCTATTCTCGGTCTGTCGTCATCCGTCTCATCGTCCGGGGCAGCCGGAAGCCGCTTAATCACCTCATCCAGAAGATCACCGATTCCAAGTCTGGCTGTAGCGGAAACAGGCTGCGGGTCTCCGATCCCCAGATTATAAAACTCATACACGTCCGGCATCATTTTCTTGAAATCATCCACTTTATTAACAACAAGAATAACAGGCTTTCCGGAACGGCGAAGCATATCCGCAACCTTATCATCCGAATCCACCATGCCTTCCCGCACATCCGTCATAAAGAGAATCACGTCGGCTGTTTCAATCGCGATTTCCGCCTGCTCGCGCATTCTCGACAGAATGATATCCTTGCTCTCCGGCTCGATTCCGCCTGTATCAATCAATGTAAATGCATGATTAAGCCAGGATGCATCGGCATAAATCCGGTCCCGGGTCACACCCGGCGTATCCTTCACTATAGATATATCTTCCCCTGCAAGGGCGTTGAAAAGGGAAGACTTTCCAACATTGGGTCTGCCCACAATGGCAACTACGGGCTTATTCATCTGTCAGCACGTCCTTTCTTTAAATACGTGTCTATCATACTCGTTTTCCTTATAAAAAGCAATTTAAAACCTTGACGCTCCCATGGTTCGGTGTTAGATTTAAAATAGTTACGGATTACCCGGGAGGTCTTTTATGCAGAACATTGAATTGCTGGAGCGTTCCATTCCGATCGCTCCTCTTAAAATCGCAGCACTTGACAACTGCCGCCTGCTTGCAGAGAAGGTGGATTCTTACATCGTTCGTTTCCGTGAAGAAGGAATGCTTCCTATGTCGCACCCGGCATATGACGCGAATAAAATCCTTCCGGAAACATATCTGGCTGATATATCATGCCCGCGTTTCGGAACCGGTGAAGCAAAGGGCATTTTTCATGAGTCTGTCCGCGGCTGTGACCTGTTTGTCATGACAGATGTCTGTAATTACAGCATGACTTATACAGTAAACGGACTTCTGAATCATATGTCCCCGGACGACCACTACCAGGACATGAAGCGTATTATTGCCGCCGCGACCGGCAAGGCGAGACGCATCAATGTAATTATGCCGTTCCTTTATGAAAGCAGACAGCATAAGCGCACACAGCGCGAGTCCCTGGACTGCGCGCTTGCATTAAATGAGCTTGTACATATGGGAGTAACAAATATCATCACCTTCGACGCGCACGACCCGCGTGTTCAGAATTCTGTGCCGCTGAGCGGCTTCGACAGCTTCGATCCGCCGTATCAGATGCTGAAGGCTCTTTTCCGCAAGGTTACAGACATACAGGTTAATCCCAACCATCTGATTGTGGTAGCCCCGGATGAAGGAGCGATTCCGCGCGCTGTCTATCTTTCAAATGTACTCGGCGTTGACATGGGAATGTTCTACAAGCGCCGTGATTATTCAACTGTCGTCAACGGTAAGAATCCGATTGTGGCGCATGAATTTCTGGGTTCCGACCTTGCCGGCAAGGACATCATCATCATGGACGACATGATTTCCTCCGGCACCAGCATGCTGGATGTAGCCCAGCAGCTTAAGGAACGGAATGCACACCGGATCTTTATTCTTACGACGTTCGGGCTTTTCACGGAAGGCTTTGACCAATTTGATGAGTACTATAAGAAACGTTACTTTAACAAGCTCTTATGTACAAATCTCACGTATCTTCCTCCGGAGCTTAAAGAAAAGCCTTACTTTGTTGAAGCTGACATGAGCAAATACCTTGCCACCATTATAGATTCAATGAACCATAATATTCCGATCGGGTCTGTTCTGAATCCGACAGATAAGATCCACGCGCTGACGCACAAATATACAATTGGGCTTTACCCCTGATTAAATCAGGCAGAGGAATGCGCCCAGATTGCCGCGTTCTCCCTTTGATGCACGGTGTGAAAACAGGAGTTCCCCATTGCAGCATGTACAAAGATTTGCAACAGACAGATTTTCTTCTCTGATGCCTGCCTTCAGGAGGGTGATCACGCACGCCCTCCAGAGGTCAAGCTGATATTTTCCTCCAGGTTTTTCTTTATACAGTTCCGGCCAGTACCGTTCCTCATACGAGGTGCGGAATACGTCAATCACATCTTCACTGACTTCATAGCAGTCACGACAGATCGACGGCCCGACAGCAGCAATCGTATCCGCCGGCTTTGTCTGAAATTCTTCATTCATCCGATTCAATGTAACAGCACCCATCTGCGCAGCTGTTCCGCGCCAACCGGAATGAGACAGTCCGATCGCGTGATGAACCGGATCCACAAAAAACAGCGGCACGCAGTCTGCAAAGAAAGCCGCGAGACAAATTCCTTTTTCGTTTGTTATCAGCCCGTCAACATCCTGATAATCCAGCGGCTTTGTAACACCCTTACCCTTGTCGCACGCATGCACAGTCCGCACATTTGTTGTGTGCGTCTGCTGTGTACAGACAATATCATCCGGCGTGATTCCCATTGCTTCAGCAGCCCGGCGGAAGTTCTCACGCACCGCTTCCGGTTCATCCCCGCGTGACCAGCTCACATTCATGGATTCCCAGATGCCTTTGCTGACACCGCCAAGACGCGTCGTAAAGAGATTTTTTACTATTCCGGTCTGATCCAGCGCAGGATAATGCAGATATGGCATGAGACCTGCTTCATTGTGTATTACCGGACACGGTTCATCTGATTTATAAATAAGGTCTTTCCACGTTTTCTGCAATTTCATTCCTCTTTTCTGAAAATCATCATCCACAGAAATCAAATGCATTTCTATAATGCTTCAGCGCATCACTTCCTATGCTGATCACATCAAACCGGTATGCGTTATCCTCCGGCAGATGATGCTCCATCATATACGCGAGTGCGCACCGGCTGATCGTTCTTTGCTTGCCTGCGGTTACCGCTTCCCCGGGAGTGCCGCACGATGTACTGCTCCGGTATTTGACCTCTATGAAAACGATTGTTGAGGATTCCTTTGCGATCAGGTCGATCTCGCCCCTTTTATTCCTGTAATTATGTTCCAGCACAGTCATTCCCAGACTTTCCAGATATACTGCAGCCTGCTCTTCATAATAACTGCCGGTCTTTCTGTTATTTGCCATCGCAGGTCCCGCCATCGATAAAATGTCCTATGAACGTTCTTCTGTGTATCGGAGACGGGCCGAGACGTTTCAGCGCCTCGATATGATCTGCCGTACCGTATCCCTTATTGGCTGCAAAGCCATACCCCGGAATCTCCCTGTCATATTCTTCCATCCTGTGATCCCGTGCAACCTTTGCAACAATACTCGCAGCCGCGATTGAAATACTGCTGGCATCTCCCCTGATAATCGGCACCTGTCTGACAGAGATACCCGGAATCGTAACAGCATCATTCAGCAGAATATCCGGCATAATGCCCAGATTCCGTACTGCTGTCCGCATGGCTTCATACGTTGCCTGAAGAATTTTAATTTCATCGATCCGTCTGGAACTGACCGACCCGATTCCGACTGCCACAGCCTTCTCATATATTTCCGCCGACAATGCTTCTCTTCGTTCAGGTGAAAGCTTCTTGGAGTCATTGATATACAGAATATGACAGCCGCGCGGAAGGATAACCGCACCGGCATAGACAGGACCGGCGAGCGGCCCCCGGCCTACTTCATCGATCCCGCAGATAAGCTTATAATTCCGGTATTCTTCTTCAAACCGGCTCATAATACGCAGACGTGTCTCTTCTGCTTCACGCATCGTCTGAATTCTTCTGTATCTGCGAAGAAGGCTGACGACGCCGGAACGCTTATCTTCCCCGTAAACAAGGAAAAGCTCAGCCAATCTGTCATCGTCAGCTTTCTCAAATTCCAGCCTGATTTCTTGAATGGATTTCATATTATACCTGCCATTACTGATGCTTTAAAACGCCGATTTTATTAAAAGGATAAATCCGCACCCATGCTCTTCCGATAATCGAGCCGCGCTTAATAATGCCTACATCGGCTACCCTGCTGTCAGAGCTGTGATTCCTGTTGTCACCCAGTACAAAATACTCATCACTTCCGAGCTGTATCGGAGAAGCCGCAATACCCGCGGATTCAATCGGTTCCGCGCCGTAATCTTCATCGAGGATTTCACCATTGATATAAATATCAGAGCCGATAATCTGAACCGTCTCTCCCGGCAGTCCGATTATCCGCTTGATATAATTCGTGTTCTCTTTATATTGATATGGGAAGACAATAATATCAAACCGCTTCGGGTCATGGAAACGATATGTCAGCTTATCTACAATCAGATTGTCCCCGTTTGCGAGTGTCGGTTCCATCGATTCTCCGATTACCTGTGTTCTCTGACCGATAAACGTTATGATTACAAAGGTAAGCACAAGTACAATCACGATATAAAAGATCCAGCTTAATACTTCCCGCCCTCTGCTGGTCTGCTTCTCTTCCGGGATATCTTCTCTGCCGCTGTTCATACTATCACCGCCTTCTGCCATTCTATCATATTTCCATGCGAAATCCTACTATCTTCCTTAAAAATGATACTGTTTCAGAAGCTGTTATGATTCGATCTGCGCAGGTGCCTCTTCCAGCGTAATTCTTCCAAGTCTGCCGAGTCTGAAATCATCCAGCAGTATTCTGGCTGCCTTCGCTGTATCAATACAACCGCCCTGTATGATGCAGCCTCTGCTTCTCCCGATATCTTCCAGAAGCTGTGTCTGTGTACCCGACTGACTGATTCCGTACCGTTTATTAAAGATTTCCTGATGCGAGCCGCAGAGATATGAAATCAGCTCCAGTGCCAGCTCTTCATCATCGATCGCGTTATTTCCTACTGAACCGATAAACGCAAGATTCCGTCCCGTCACAGGATCCTCGAACTTAGGCCAGAGAATCCCCGGTGTATCCAGCAGTTCAACATTCTTGTTGAGATGGATCCACTGCTTTCCGCGTGTCACGCCCGGAAGACTGCCTGTCTTCGTGCATGCCTTGCCGGCCAGTGCATTAATAAATGTTGATTTCCCGACATTCGGTATGCCTGCCACCATGGCTCTGACCGGTCTGTTCAGAATTCCACGTCTGCGGTCCCTTTCAATCTTGGCGCTGCACGCTTCCCGGATCGTATCCTGTACGGCACGGACACCGTTTCCGGCGCGCGCGTTAACCGCCGCGGACAGAATGCCCTGCTTTTCATAATAAGCCTGCCAGTTCTTTGTTTCGTTCTCGGAAGCCAGATCACACTTGTTCAGTACGATGATGTGCGACTTGCCTCTGGACAGCTCGCCGATATCCGGATTTCTGCTGCTTTGCGGCACCCTTGCATCGGTCAGTTCAATCACCAGATCAACAAGCCTGATATTCTCCTGCATCATCCGCATGGCTTTCATCATATGCCCCGGATACCACTGTACAATCATCTGCGCATCTCCCTGAATTCCTGTCAATTGACAAAACCTGTCCTGCCATCCGACAGCAGTGTAAACCATACCTTCCCCTTGATCTCGCTCTTCCTGATATTTCCGATTTCCGACGTTCTGCTGTCCTCATCACCGTCCGGACTGTCCCCAAGGACAAAATACTCATCCGATGAAAGTGTGACAGGCTGCGCCGCAATTCCGGCCTCTGCAAGCGAATCCGTTTTAATTCCCTTTGTAAGAGGTGTCCCGTTTATAAGCAGCTGTCCGTCCGATATCTGCACGGTCTCTCCTGGAAGTCCGGCAATCCTCCTGATATATGGATGACGTGAAGAACGATCCTCCAGATAAAAAACAACCACATCACCTCTGTGCAGCGGAACGGTTCTGCCGCACAGTGAATTTACGAGCACAGTGCTGCCGCTTTCAATACGGGGCTGCATACTGTCATCCGTACAGCGGACCTGAGTGCCGAAAAATACTACAGCAAGAAATGCGACGGCAGCAGCAGCCGCTATCTCTATCGACCAGATCAGAATCGCTCTTCTTCGGTCCGCTGTGGTATCCTTCTTCTGAAAATGCAGTTCCGTCGACCTGCGGTATCTATGCGGTTTCCTTCGGAATGAAAACAGTTTCATATCAATGCCCCTTACAGCCTGCGGTCAAAATCCTGATATAGAAAAAGGACAAGTACGGTCAAGTATCTGTCCCTCTCTGTAATCTCGCTATTTAATTAACTCTCTGATCTTAGCCTTCTTGCCTACGCGTGCTCTTAAGTAATTGAGCTTCGCCCGTCTAGCTTTACCTCTGCGGATAACATCGACTCCCACAACATTCGGAGAGTGAAGCGGCCATGTCTTCTCAACACCGACACCATTCGATGTCTTACGGACTGTAAATGTCTCGCGCGCGCCGCCGCCCTGTCTCTTCAGGACTGTACCTTCAAACATCTGGACTCTTTCGTGTGTTCCTTCTTTAATGCGGGCATGAACACGTACCGTATCACCTACGCGGAACTCCGGAACGGTCTCTTTCAGCTGCTCGGCTTCAATACTCCTGATAATATCGTTCATATGTGACCTCCTTAAATTCGGATGTTCTTAATACGTATCGTAACAGAGGACCATCTCTTCTTCTCACAACATGCTACATTTTATCATACTTCACTGCCGCTTTCAAGAATTTTTTTTGCAATGATGCTTTCCTCCGGTGACAGTGCTGCATCAGACAGCAGATCCGGCCGTTTTCTGGCCGTTTGTTCCACAGATTTAAGGCGGCGCCACTTATCAATGTTTTCGTGATGCCCGGAAAGAAGTATCTCCGGTACTTTTCTGCCGTGCCATACCTCCGGCCGGCTGTACTGAGGATATTCCAGCAGATTTCCGTTCAGCGATTCCGTATCAGCGGACGTACTGTTATGAAGGACACCCGGTATAAATCTCGCAGCGGCGTCAATCACAACCATCGCGGCGAGTTCTCCGCCCGTCAGTATATAATCGCCTATCGAGATTTCATCTGTAACAATCTCCTCAATAACACGCTCATCGATTCCTTCATAGTGACCGCATAGAAAAATCAGGTTTTCTTCCCTTGACAGCGTCTTTGCCATTTCCTGTGTCAGTATCTTGCCCTGCGGCGACATATATATAACACGTGCAGGCAGATTCCCAAGCTTTGCGCCGGCCGCTTTATACGCCTGATAGACCGGCTCTGCCTGCATCAGCATGCCAGCACCGCCTCCATATGTATAATCGTCAACACTGTTATGCTTGTTGAATGCAAAATCACGTATGTTTACAGCATCAATCGAAAGCAGTCCGCTTTCTGCCGCCCTTCCTATAATGCTGCCGCCAAGGCCGGCCTCGATCATTTCCGGAAAAAGCGTCAATATTTCAATGTGCATGTTTCTCCTCCCGGCCGGCAGTATCGGATGACTTATACGCGGCGTCAAGAAGACCGTCCATGATATGTACCGTAATAAAGCCATCTCCGGGACGCACCTCTTTAATACAGTCATGGATAGCCGGCAGCAGAAGCTCACCGCCGTCGCTTTGCCGGACAACGTATACATCATTTGCACCCGTTTCCAGGATATCCGCGACTGTTCCAAGCTCACCGCCCGTATCCGTGCGTACACGAAGCCCGATCAGATCCGCTGTGTAATATTCGTCTTCTTCAAGCGGCACCGCATCTTCTCTTTTTACCAGAAGCGGTTTCCCGCGGTATTTTTCAATCTCGTTGATATCATCGATTCCTTTGAATTTCAGAATTACAAACTGCTTGAACACCTTCATATGACAGATTTCCAGCGAAATTCTCCCGCCGCCTGTATCCAGCCAGACATACTTAAGCTTCCGGAACCGTTCCGGATCATCAGAGGCAGGAAGGACCTTTACTTCTCCGCGGATACCGTGTGTCGCGGCTATTATGCCGGCCTGCAGCATATCATCCATTTATATCCCCCTCCTTTAAGTAAACGGGCAGTGGGTGCTTCCTGCACCCGCTGCCCCGCTCATACCGTTATTGCTCGGCAATTTCAACTACAACTTTCCGATCTTCTCTGGAAGAAGCTGCCTTGACAACAGAACGGATCGCTTTGGCAATTCGTCCCTGTTTCCCGATTACCTTGCCCATATCATGCTCAGCGACATGAAGTTCAATAACCAATGTACTGCCTTCTTCTCTTTCTGTTACCGTGACCTCTCCCGGAGATGTGACCAGCGCTTTCGCAATCACTTCTACTAATTCTTTCATACAGTATTCCTCCGCAGTCGGGTCTTACTTCTCAATTCCGGCTAATTTGAAGATCTTGCCAACTACTTCTGTCGGCTGTGCTCCGTTCTGCAGCCACTTTTTGGCTGATTCTTCATTCACTCTGAACACGCTCGGATCCTGCGTCGGATCATAAAAACCGATCTCTTCGATAAATCTGCCGTCACGCGGTGAACGTGCGTCAGATACAACGATCCTATAAGTAGGGGCTTTCTTCTGTCCCATTCTCTTAAGTCTGATCTTTACTGCCATGTCTTTCACCTCCGTCTCATGTAAAATTCCGTAAAACCTCACGGCTTTCGCGGATATATAGTTAAAAGGGCTTTTTGAATTTACCCATCAAACCATTCCGATTCTTGTTTCCCATCATTCCGGAAAACTGCTTCATCTGCTTCTGCATTTCCTTGTGCTGCTTCGTCAGCCGGTTGACCTCGCTGATATCCACACCTGCCCCGCGCGCTATCCTGGCCTTTCTGGATGTATTCATAAGATCCGGATTGCTCCGTTCCTGCGGTGTCATGGAAAGAATCATTGCTTCCAGATGCGCTACTTTCTTATCATCGACAGAATCAGCGATACCCTTCATCTGCTGTGCATTCATGCCCGGCATCAT
>Ga0163159_1001082_pt1 | contig 27957 bp, 22 predicted proteins | sample BioMet9_FD_108702 | JGI IMG/M metagenome (GOLD analysis project Ga0163159, IMG submission 108702) | Microbial communities from bioreactor (seeded with sewage sludge) at Lawrence Berkeley National Lab, California, USA - Biofuel... | ecosystem: Engineered > Bioreactor > Anaerobic > Unclassified ... | reverse complement strand
TCCGGCAGTTCGGATAAATCCGGCAGTTCAAATAAGTCCGACAGTTCTTCGGACAGTTCATTTGCGAGCGATTCACTGACCTATATTAAGAAGCTTCCGACCTTCGAGCAGAAGGTTCTGGTTGATCAGGGCGGACTTAAGATAACTGCGACAGGTATTGAAGAAGACCGTTATGCCGGTGTCAAAGTCAATCTGCTGATTGAAAACAATACGTCAAATGATTTGAACATCAGCTCACAAACGATGTCCGTAAATAATTATATGATGGATGGCAGCATGTATTCATCGGTTGTAAGCGGCAAGAAGAGCAACGACTACCTGCGGATCAGCTATAGCGACCTGAATGCCAGTGAGATAACGAATATCGGTGAGATCGACATTGACTTTAATGTTATGGACGCGGCTTCATACGACAGTGTCATCATTACCGCCGATCCGCTTCAGACATCGGACTATGCCAGCATGGATACGAAGGCCGTTTCCTCAGGGGAGGAAATTCTGAATCAGGATGGCCTGCGGATTATGGCACTCACCGTGGATTCCGACGGCTATTATGTAAATGTATACTATTATATCGAGAATACGACCGGAAGAGACATTACCATCGATACAGAGGATACATCGGTAAACGGATACATGATGACTGCGGAAATGTACAATACTATAAAGAATGGCAAGAAAGCAGTCGCCGCCATGCGAATCAGTCAGAACGATCTGACCTCGAACAGCATTTCGACAATCGATGAGTTTGAAGTAACCTTTGATATAAGAGATAACAGCACGTATGAGGAACTTGGAACGGTCGGCCCGATCACGTTTACGATCAACGGTGACGGCAGCGCGTTTTTATATGATGAAGAAGCACCGGTAAAAGCGGCCTGAACAGATGCCTGAATAACTGAACAGAATGACAGGGAAACCTGCGGCGATTGAATTCTTAATCCCGCAGGTTTTTTTGAAAATGAAAAGAACGGCATATCTGTAGTTTATACTACTGTAAATACAGACACCGACTGCTCTACAATGTTAAAAAAGTATCGAATTGACAAGCAGTTGGAAAAACCCGGGAGGCACAGTATGAGAACAGACAGCAAGGCACTGGAAACGGAAAAGGTAGGAAAGCTGCTTGCAGCGTATGCTGTCCCTTCCATCATGAGCGGTCTCGTAACTTCGATCTACAATATCGTCGATCAGATTTTTATCGGAAACAGTGTCGGAATGCTCGGAAACGCGGCGACGAATGTGGCGTTTCCAATTGTCACACTTTGTACGGCCATTTCGATTATGAGCGGCGTCGGCTGTGCGGCCGGCTTCAATATGGCGGAAGGGCACGGGGAAAAAGACGAAGCGGGCAGGATTGTCGGAAACACCCTTGTTTTTATGGTATTTATCGGTGTCGCAGTCATGGCAGTGGTTCTGCTGTTCCTGTCTCCGATTCTGTGGCTTTTTGGAACAACAGAGAATTCGTTTCCATATGCGGAAACGTATCTCGGCATTACCGCGATCGGCATTCCGTTTTCCATCTTCGGCTCCGGCGGCGGTCCGATCGTCCGTTCGGACGGGAGTCCTGCATACGCGCTCGTCAGTATTCTTTCCGGAGCTGTACTGAATGTAGGACTCGACGCACTTTTTATTTTTGGCTTTGGATGGGGAATCGCGGGAGCCGCATGGGCAACTGTGATCGGCCAGATCGTTACGGCCTTCCTGATCGGAAGGCATTATTCTCATTTTCATACCGTTGTTCTCGTACGGGAATATTTCAGGCCGCGGCTGTCGTATATCGGAAAGGTTATTGTGCTTGGCTTCGGCCCGCTCGTCAACCATCTGTCCTTGTTTGTTGTACAGATCATGCTGAACAACGCACTCCGAAAGTATGGGGCCGCGTCTGTATACGGCAGTGATGTGCCGCTGGCGTGTGTCGGCGTTATTACAAAGCTGAATACGATATTTACGGCGATTGTAATCGGAATCGCTCAAGGCGTACAGCCTGTCATCAGCCATAATTACGGCGCCGGAAATTACAGACGGGTGCGGGAAGCAGCTTTGAAAGCCATTGGGACAATGCTGGTGATTTCATTCGCGATCTTTTTCTGCTGTCAGCTCTTTCCGCGTCAGCTTGTATCGGTTTTCGGAAAGGGCACGGAAGAATACTATCAGTTTGCGGCCCGCTATCTGCGGATTTTTATGATGCTGATCTGCGTAAACGGCCTTCAGATTACAGCCGGAAACATTTTTACATCCGTTGGAAAGCCGATGCGGAGCGCTTTTATTTCAATCATACGCCAGATCGTGCTTCTGCCCGTTCTCCTTGTTTTCCTGCCGATGCGGTTTGGAATTGACGGAATCCTGTATTCGGGACCGATTGCGGACGGCGCGTGTGTTATCGTCGCGGTGCTGATGCTGCTGCAGGGCCAGAAAGAATTGAAAGCATTAAGTGGAAATTAGCTTTTTTCAAGCTGTATCTTGTGATACAATATTGATGTTATGAGTATTTTAACGGTTTTACATTATTCCGGGGGATATTATGGGAAAGACTGACGATAATGAGAAGAAAAAAGAAAGCTATACGAATTACCCGACGAGACTTCTCTATCTGCCCGGAGTTTCGGAACGTATCGAAAAGCTCGGGTCCTGCAGACATTTTCCAAAGAACTATATTCTGCAGGAAGCCGGAGAGGTCCCGGCATACTGTTATTTTGTAAAAAAAGGCCGTGTGATCGCGTTTGAGTTTACGGTCGGCGGTGAGGAACGTGTCTATAATTATATGGAGGAGACATCCATTTTTATGGAAGCCATGATTCTTCTGGATCAGCCGTCTCCCGTGTATTTTAAAACGACGGTTCCCTCCGATCTGATCTGCATCGAGAAGGAAAGTCTGCTCGCGGGCATGCATCAGGACCCGGATCTTATGATGGATGTACTCCGGTCCCTTTCTGATAAGTTTATGTCCTCGATGGATCAGCTCCGCCAGACAACGACAAAAAATGCCACCTGGAAATTATGCAATCTGCTTCTGATATTCGCGGACCGTTTTGGAGAGCCGTATGACGGCAAGATCCTGATTCGCGAAAAGGTAAGCCAGCAGATGCTTTCAAATATGCTTGGAATCAACCGGATTACAACGGTGCGTATCATAAAGTCGCTTAAGAATCTGAACCTGATTGAGCAGGTAAATGGGTATTACTGTATTCGGAATGCTAAGAAACTGAAAGAATTCGAGAATGAAAGTACATCCATTTAAATCCTGAAAATGTTATTGCGCGCGTTACAGCCGGACAGAAAGGAGCAGCATGAAAGGGATGATATATCTGATCAGACACGGAAGACCGCAGCTGCCGGGAGACGGACGCCTCTGCATCGGCCGCGGAAGTGATCCGCACTTGTCTGAGACAGGAATAAAAGACGCGGAAAAACTGCGGGACTGCTTTCCGTGTCCGGCTAAGATCTATACGTCTCCGCTTTTACGAACTATGGAGACGGCAAAAATACTGGCAGACAGCAGGGCTGAGATTATTATGCTGCCGGAACTGACAGAAATCGACGTTGGAGAATGGGAAGGCAGAAATTTCAGTGATATCCGCAGAATGTATCCCGCGGTTTATAAAGCACGCGGCAGAGACTGGTCGATTCCGCCTGTCGGAGGAGAAAGCCTGGAAAGTGCTGCGGACCGGATGCAGAAAGCAGTCATGGAGCTTGCGCGCGGCAGTGAAGAAGACATCATTGCCGTAACAAGTGACGGTGTGATCCGCGCACTCTTATGGAGACTCCTGCGTCTCGACACACGGCACGATACAATGATCCGGCAGCCGTACGGAAGCCTGACCGCAATCCGCTTCGAAAACGGAGCGCTTACCGTTACAGCCACCGGGAAGCTGCCGGAGGATACACCGACCGATGAAGAAATCGAGGAAATCTGGGATCTCTGTGCCGTTCCGCAGATTGTACGGGATCATTCCATCGCCGTCTGTGATTTTTGTCTTGAGCTCCGGGAGCGCCTTTTAAAAGAAGGTGTTATCCTGTCCTTTGGAAGACTTCGGGCCGGGGCACTGCTTCACGATACCGGCCGGCGCGCGGGAACTCCGCATGCCGTGTATACGGCAAATCTGCTGCGGGAACGCGGCTACCTTCCGATCGCCCGCCTGATTGAACAGTATCACATAGGCGATTTTGGAGAAAAAATTGACGAAAGTCTTGTTTTGTACCTTGCGGATAAGATGACAGACGAGGCAGACCGTGATACACTGAAAAGCAGCACGAATCGTATACAGCCAGAGCAGACACTTGCAATTAAAAATAAAATCGAAAGAATCATAGGAGAAATTTGAAATGAAACTGATCAGAACAGAAGACGCGGTCGGACAGATTTTATGTCACGACATAACACAGATCATCCCCGGGGTTACGAAAGACGCGGTTTTCCGGAAAGGCCATGTGATTACGGAAGAAGATATCCCGGTCCTGCTTTCTGTAGGAAAAGAACACCTTTATATCTGGGAAAACAATGAAAACATGCTGCACGAGAATGACGCAGCGGAAATACTCCGTCAGGTCTGCATGGGAACCAACATGCACCCGACAGAGCCCAAAGAGGGCAAAATCAATCTGATCGCAGACTGTGACGGCCTCTATCTTGTCGACAGAAAGCATCTGAACGACATAAACAGCCTTGGAGAGATGATGATTGCCTCCCGCCACGGCGATTTCGCGGTAAAAAAAGGCGATCTTCTCGCCGGTACGCGCGTCATCCCGCTTGTGATTGAAAAAGAAAAAATGGAAAAAGCAAAAGAAACGGCAGGACCCAAGCCGCTTCTGAATGTTGTTCCCTTCAAAAAGAAAAAGTTCGGTCTCGTAACAACAGGAAGCGAAGTCTTCCACCACCGGATCGAGGACGCCTTTTCACCGGTTATCGAGAAGAAAATGGATGAATACGGAGCCGTCATGATGCGCCACGAAATTATGGATGACGATCCGGACAAGATTACGGAGATGATTCGTTCCATGCTGGACGGCGGAGCCGATATGGTTCTCTGCACCGGCGGCATGAGCGTCGACCCGGATGACAGAACACCGCTTGCCATTAAAAACAGCGGTGTGAATATCGTTACATACGGTGCCCCCGTCCTTCCGGGCGCCATGTTCCTGCTCTCGTATACGGATGACGGCAGACCCGTCGTCGGACTTCCGGGCTGCGCCATGTACGCGAAGCGTACCGTATTTGACCTGATGCTGCCCCGCATGATGGCAGACATTCCAGTCAGCGCGGAAGATATCGCCGGATACGGCGAAGGCGGTCTCTGCCTCAACTGCAAGGAATGCACCTTCCCGAACTGCGGCTTCGGCAAATAGACCGGCATTCAGACCGAACAGAAAAGGCGGAAACAAATCGTGAACAGTGATGCAAAACAATGGAAATGTACAGATGAAATGGTCGAAAACAAGCTGAATTCCATGCTTGCTGAAGAGAAGATCAAGATCGGATCGGATCCGGTCTATCACGTTCTGGCAAACACGGTTGCTATGCTGGATGCCGCCTATCGCTCTGTCGGAATCACACGCCCGGACGCGCAGGTACGGTCAGAAGCACTGGACATCATGCTTCGCACGGTATCAGGCGATCAGGAAGAAGTCTCCGATGATTATTTCCGCACGCTTCTCGCAGAAGCCGTGAAGCAGTACCGCCCCGTTCCCGAAGATTTCACCCGAAAACTGGACGAGGCAGCGTTGAAACGCCGTGAAAAAGCCGCGAAAATGACAGAAGAAGAACAGATTCAGGAAGCATTTGACGCGTATCTCGGCACACTGGAGCTGGACGAAGACGGATGGCGCGCCTGGAACCGGAAACGCGCAGAAGCCGCCGTTAATGAGGACTATATTCTGGATGAGACGGCAGAGCGTGAGAACATCACGGTTTCCGATGAGGAATGCGAAAAAGCCGTGCTTGAAATCGCCGGACAGTGCGGCACGACACGCGAAGCTGTTCTGGAGGCAATTGATCTGGAACGGGTAAGGCTGCGGATCAGGCGCGATAAGGCTAAGCAGTTGATGGATTTTTAATAGATGGTGATGCTGTCGGCGGCAGACTGGCTGTGTTCTGACATGCTTGGCTTCGCTGCCGTTTCTGCACTCGCCTATTGATGGCTGCAAATTAAACTCAGCGGGCTCTTTTTCATTCTTCCAATGGATGAATGGAGGAGAGCCCGCTTCAGACAGTAATTTGCAGCCATCGCTTCGTGCAGAAACGGCTGCGAAGCCGGCGCAAATATCAGAACACAGCCAGTCTGCCGCCGACAGCCAGACATTTATTCAAAATTCAATGGCTTTTTCGGAAAATGGACTGTGACATGACACGCTTTGGCTTCTGCTGTTTCTGCACTCGCCTATGGATGGCTGCAAATTAAACTCAGCGAGCTGTTCCAGCTCGCTTCAGACAGTAATTTGCAGCCATCGCTTCGTGCAGAAACAGCGGCGAAGCCAGCTTATGTCATGGCACAGTCCATTTTCCCGGGATGGCACAAAGTTCCAGAAAATCAGTGATTTTTCAGTGCGGTTCTGCCACTTTGCTTTTCTGCTGTTATCCTGTCCTTGCGAATTATAAAATTTTATGAAAACGTGTGTCATAGTAATCCCTTACGAATTGCAGGTCATAGATGGGGAAAGGCTCTGTGGGCTGACTCAAGCGCGGCTTCCGGCATTTCTGCACGAAGCGATGGCTGCAAAATACTGTCTGAAGCGGGCTCCCTTTCATTCATCCATTGGAAGAACGAAAAAGAGCCCGCTGAGTTAATTTTGCAGCCATCCAAAGGCGAGTGCAGAAACGCCCGAAGCCAAGCGGTCAGCCCACAGAGCCTTTCCTCACCTATGACCGTCAATTTATAATGAATAACCTGAAACAGTGTGTCCAAAAAAAGAAAATCACAGGAGAATTTGCAATATTTTAATCCATTACGAATTACAGGGAATAAGGCGGGGAATGGCCGGTGCCCTGACTCAAGCCCTGCTTCGGGTATTTCTGCACGAAGCGATGGCTGCAAAATACTGTCTGAAGCGGGCTCCTTTCCATTTATCCATTGGATTAACGAAGGAGAGCCCGCTGAGTTAATTTTGCAGCCATCCAAAGGCGAGTGCATAAATACCCAAAGCCGGGCGGTCAGGGCACCGGCCATTCCCCGCCTTATACCCGTCAATCGCTAATAAAATAATCTATTACAAATTCCCCGCCTGCGATTTCCCCGACGGCACATGCAGAATCTTCATCGTCATCGGAATCCCTGTAGACAGCCCTACATTCGCGCAGAAATAGATAATCAGCAGCGCGAGCGGATATGTATGTGCCCACGCCGACCAGAAAAACGCCTGGAATCCCTGTACATTATGAAGTCCCCACCAGGTCATGAAAATGCTCATGACAACCGACATAATTAACGACAGAACCACTGTTGTAAGCAGCTGACGCGCAAACGTATGCGGCTTTGCCCTGCATTTTGCCGCGAACCTGTCACCGAGCGGCGCGATCGGAAAGATCGTAACGAGCGCGTAGCTGATGATCATGGAAACACCGAGCCCTGAGAAAAACTCGCCTGCTGTGATATGGCCGGTCGTAAAGATCGGGAACATATAGCTCATTACAGCACAGATTACAAATGATACCCATACATTCAGAACCAGATCAAACTTTGTTACCTTCATTGTATGAAGTCCTCCTCTTTTCATTCCTCATCTGCCAGAATGTTGTTATTTATTTATCATTATATAGGGAGCAGTTGGTAAAAGAAGTGGTGCAGCCCACACCTGTAACAAAACTGCAAGGGATAGTGTGCACTACTGATGTAGCGCAGGCAACTTGTACGGCGGAATTTCGACCGTATAATTAATTTATTAACAATGCGATGGAGCAATCCGCTGCATCATACTGTGCCGTGTGAAAGCGCGGCCATGCAGAATAAACAAGGAGGATAAAAAAATGCCATTGCCGAAATTTGAATATGTTGCTGCTCACAGTATCGAAGAAGCAGCCAATATGGCAGCCGAGATGGGCGGCAAATGCCTTGTCATGGCGGGCGGTACCGATGTGATTCCACTCCTTAAGGATCGTGTGGCTACACCGGAATTTATTTTGGATTTGAAGACGATACCGGGACTTGACGGTCTGGAATTTGTGCCGGGAGAAGGACTGAAGATCGGAGCACTTACGAAACTGCGTGATATTGAAACATCAGAGGCTGTGAAGAAGGAAATGCCGGCAGTGGCCGATGCCGCGCATTATGTGGCTTCTACACAGATCCGCTGCAAGGGAACAATGGCAGGCAATATCTGCAATGCGTCTCCATCCGCGGATACACCGCCGATTCTGATCGCGATGAATGCTTCTGTCAAGACGGCGCGCAAGAACGGCACAGGGCGGACGATTCCAATCGGAGAATTCTTCAGGGGCGTCAAGAAAACGAATCTGGACGCGGAAGAGGGAGAGCTTCTGACGGAGATCGATATTCCGGAGCTGAAATCGGGCGAAGGCTCTGCTTATTATAAGCATGCGGTCCGCAAGGCCATGGATCTTGCCATCATTGGTGTTGCAAGCTGGGTAAAAATGGACGGCCGCAAAATCGCGGACTGCAGGATCGCAGTCGGTGGAGCGGCAATTACGCCGGTCCGTGCGAAGAGCGCGGAGGCAATGCTGATCGGACAGGAGTTTTCCGATGAGCTGCTGGAAAAAGCAGCGGAAGCAACGGCGAAGGATATCAGGCCGATTTCGGATGTCCGTGCGTCGGCGGAATATCGTACGGATATGGTACGTGTGTTCACGAAGCGGTCTTTTAAAAAAGCTATTGAAACGATAAAAGCATAGGAAGGGAGGAAGAGTCATGAAAAGAGTCATCAAGTTCACTTTGAACGGCGAAGAGACGGAATGCTACGTACAGGACAATCTTACGATGCTGGACTTCCTCCGCAAGGATCTGCATCTTACCGGAACGAAGCGTGGATGTGAGGAGGGTGAGTGCGGTGCGTGCACGATTCTCCTGGACGGGAAACCGGTTACTTCCTGCATGATGCTTGCTGCGGAAGCAGACGGTCATGACATTGTTACGATCGAAGGCATTATGAAGGATGGACAGCTGCATCCGGTACAGAAGGAATTCATCGATAAATGGGCGCTTCAGTGCGGATTCTGCACACCGGGCATGGTCCTTTCGGCAGTAGCGCTTTTGAATGAGAATCCGGATCCGACGGAATATGAGATCCGGGACGCGATCGCCGGAAATCTCTGCCGCTGCACAGGCTACGCCAAGATCGTCGAAGCGATCAGCTCGGCGGCTGAAGTGATCAGGAAGGAGAGATAGCGCCATGGCAATGACATCGAAAGAGTATTATAAAGAGATTGAAAAAGTATATAAAAAGCCGGAGGATTATGAGCTGGCCGGCAAGGGCAACGCGTATGTCCGTATTGATGCGGAAGCGAAGGTAACAGGCCGTGCTGTCTATACGGATGATGTGGATCTTCCTGGCATGTATTACTGCAAGCTTGTCCGCAGTCCGTATGCGCACGCGAAGATCAAGGGCATTGATTTCACGGAAGCCTGGAAGGTGCCGGGGGTGAAGGCCGTTCTGACAGGCAAGGATTTCCCTGAGGGCCATAATCTCGGCAATCCGGAAGCATTCAAGGAGCTGGCCGATAAGGAGCCGCTCTGCCGTGACGAGGTCCGGATGTACGGTGATGAGGTTGCTGCGGTCTGTGCTACATCAGAGGAAGCGGCAGATGAGGCGGCAAGAGTCGTCAAGGTTGATTATGAGGTGCTGCCGGCTGTGCTGGATGCGTTTGACGCGATGAAGGAAGATGCGCCTGCGGTTCATTATGCCGGTACCAACAATATTTCCATGTTTACAACGATGCAGGGCGGCGATCCGGACAAGGCATTCGCGGAGGCTGACTACACCGATAAGTATTATTATCAGACACAGCAGATGGTTCACTGCGCGCTGGAGCCTCACGGGGCGACGGCCAAGTATGAGAACGGGGAATGGACGATCTGGACCACGACGCAGGGCGCGTATGTATCTCGGTACTGGATTGCATGGGGCCTTGGTGTTCCGGAAAGTGCGGTCCGTGTAATCAAACCGATGATGGGCGGCGGCTTCGGCGGCAAGCTGGATGTTTTCGCGCATGAGCTCTGTCCGGCAAAATTTGCCCAGATGACAGGCCATCCGTGCAAATGTATCCTGAAGCGTGACGAGGTTTTCCTCGGGACACGTACACGTCACCCGATCGCTTTTGAAATCGAAACAGCCTTTACAAAAGAGGGCAAGCTTCTGGCAAAGCGCTGCAAGCATGTGCTTGACGGCGGTGCGTACGGTGGATCCGGTATTGCCGCGAACGCGCTGTCGCTGATCTGTGCGACGTTCCCGTACAAGGTTGAAAATATTGATATGACGGCGCGCCGTCCGTATACAAATAAGCCGGCTGCCGGTGCTATGAGAGGTTATTCTGCATGTCAGGTGCATTTTGCGCATGATGTGCATATGGATGAGGCTGCGGAAGCACTTGGCATCGATCCGCTGAAGCTTCGTCAGATCAATGCGATTACGCCGTACTACACAGGCCCTACGGGACTGCAGTTTACGACCTGCGCGTTCAATGAAACACTGGAAAAAGTCGCGGAAGCGATTCACTGGGAAGATCGTGACAAGCAGCCGGAGGGCACTGGCATCGGCATCGCCGGTTCCGGATTTATGTCAGGTACCGGATTCCCGGTCCTTGTAACGCCGCATTACTGCTCGGCTTCGACGATGGTACGTCTGAACCGTGAAGGGTATGCAACGGTATTTACCGGCGCGAACGATATCGGACAGGGCTGTGATACCGTCATGACGATGATCGTCGCGGAAGAGCTGGGCCTTCGCATGGACGAGGTCAAGTGTGTGCAGTCGGATACGACCCTGACACCGTGGGATGCAGGTTCCTTCGGCTCCCGTGTTACATTCCTTGCCGGCAACAGCACACGCCGTGCCGTCGGTGATGCGAAGCTCAAGCTTCTGACACACTGGGCAGGTGAGTGGGACTGCAAGCCTGAGGATATCACGATGAAGGATCACCGTGTCTTTATCAAGGGGGATCCGGAAAAGAATATTTCCTTTAATGAAGCCTGCTACGGCTATGAAGAGAAGAATTTCGGGCGCTGCGTGGCTGGTGTAGGTTCCTTCGCACATGAAGGCGATAAAGATATCTATGTAAAGAACCGCGGCAATTACGCGCCGGCATATTCATTCTCATCGTCAGGCGCCAAGGTGAAGATCGATCTGGAAACAGGCGATATCAATGTTCAGGATTTCGTGTTCGCGCATGACTGCGGCAGACCGCTGAATATCCGTGCCGTGGAAGGTCAGATCGAGGGCTCGGTTCTGCTTGGACTCGGCTTTACCTGCTATGAGAAATGCCAGTATGACGAGAACGGAAAACATCTGAATCCGACATTCCGTGATTACAGGTTCCCGACAGCACTTGATATGCCGCACATTAAGAGTATTATCTGCGGAAACCCGGATCCGGACGGCCCGATGGGCGCGAAGGAAGCCGGCGAAGGCTCTACGGCACCGGTAGGGCCGGCAATTGCCAACGCGATTGCCCGCGCGACGGGAATCAAGTTCCACAGTCTGCCGATCGATCCGGAGAATATCTGGAGAGCACTGAAGCAGAAGAGAGAAACCGGCGTGACACATTACGGCGATGAAGGACTTGCGGAGAAATTCGCGTCGATGCCGGATATAAAGCCGATGAGACCGAACGTGAAATAAATAAAACCGGCTGTGACCAGACAGCGGAGAATGAAGTATAATCATACGGAGAGGGAGGCAGTACGGCTTTCCTCTCCGCAATGTTTATGAACAGTGAAAATCAACGATAAGACTGCGGAAGGAGGGATGCCGGAGTGGAGCCGCAGAATCAGATTCAGGAAGCCGAAGAACTCGCGGGAGACGTTCTGATCCTGTCCCGGAACATGCTGCTTTTACATCTGCGGTTCATGGACGCGGCGCTTGTGCAGTTCATTCCCTCGGACAGCAGTGTAACAGAAGAAATCGCGACCGACGGGCGGATGCTTTTTTTTAATCCGCGGCATATTCTGCGGTCGTACAGAAAATCACGCGCCGTGCCGGCCCGCGACTATCTGCACGCGACACTGCACTGCGTTTTCCGGCATCTTTTTGTCGGCAGAAACATCAATCAGGAAATATGGGATCTGGCCTGTGACATCGCGGTGGAAAACACAATTGACGCGTTTGCGCTTCCTGTGCTGGATTGTCACCGGAGCACAATGCAGCAGGAGATGCTGGCTCATCTGCGCGAAGAGGTGCGGCCGCTGACGGCGGAAAAGCTGTACCGGTATTTTAAGGATCAGAAGCTGGAGCCGGGAGAAAGCGAACGTCTGCGGATAAATTTTTATGCGGATGACCACCGGCTCTGGTATCTGGATGAAAAAGAAGCAAACGGCAGCACAGGCGGGAAATCCGACAGCGATGAGGAAAAGGACACCGGGAGAGAGGTTCCGGATGACCGGAGCGGCAGCGGTACGCAGGACGAGCCGGAGGAAAGCGGGAATTCAAAAACGGCGCGGCGCGGCGGAAACGACACGGAGGGCAGCGCGGACGAAAGCGGGAGCGGAAGCGGAGAAGAAAAGGAGCAGGAAGCAGGAACCGGCCTTACGAAGGAAGAACGAAACGCGAAGTGGAAGGAAATCGGCGAACGTATTCAGGTGGACCTGGATACGGCCTCCCGCACGTGGGGACAGGCTGCCGGCGACATGATTCAGGAGCTTCGCGAGGTAAACCGCGAGCGGTATGATTATACGGAATTTCTGCAGCGCTTCATGGTGATTGGGGAAAATGTCGAGATCAACGACGATGAGTTTGATCCGATTTTTTATACGTACGGACTGAATCTGTACGGAAACATGCCGCTCGTGGAGCCGCTTGAATTCCGTGAGGTGAAGAAAATCCGGGAATTTGTGATCGCGATCGATACATCCGAGTCCGTTTCCGGGGATATCGTCCAGAAATTTGTGAACAAAACGTATAATATCCTGAAGCAGAGCGAGAATTTTTTTACGAAAACGAATATTCATATCATCCAGTGCGGCGCGTCCGTGACCGAGGACGCGCGGATTACGTGTCAGGATGATTTTGATGATTATATGAGCCGTATGGAGCTGCATGGCTTCGGCGGGACGGACTTCCGCCCTGTCTTTGAATACGTGGATTCCCTGATCCGGGAACACGAATTTACAAATTTCAAAGGCCTGATCTATTTTACCGATGGCTTCGGCACATTCCCTGTCGACAAGCCGGATTACGACGCGGCCTTTGTTTTTCTCGACGAGGGAAGAGAAATACCGGATCTGCCTGTATGGGCGATCAAGCTGATGCTGACAGAAGACGAAATCGAATTGTTTTAGGAAAAAGCAGGAACGCCAGATGAGTGATTTTACGATTGAAAACGGCATACTTACATCCTATACGGGATCGGACCATTATCCGGAAATACCGGATGAGACAGTAGAAATCGGCGAAGGTGCCTTTAAGGACTGCCGGGATTTATATGAAGTGACGATTCCCGCGGGTGTGAAGCGGATCGGGGACTCCGCGTTTGAGTGGTGTGTAAATCTGAAGAAGGTAACGGGCGCGGAGGGACTGCTTCATATCGGCCGTGACGTCTTCAACGGAACGCCGTTTTATAAGTATTACTGTGAAAACGAGACGGACTGGAAGGAGAGTTTCCTGATTCTCGGGAAATGCCTCATCAAGGGACGGCGCAATATTACAGCGGCCGTGATACCGGACGGGATCCGCCAGATCGCTTCCGATGCGTTTGCCGGCTGTGTTCTGCTGCGGAATGTGGAAATCGCGGGAAGCGTCACGGAAATCGGCTGGCGGGCTTTTTCCGAGTGCACCGGTATCTTTGACCTCGTGGTTCCGGGCAATGTCCGTACGATCGGGTGGCGCGCGTTCAAGGGGTGTACGCGTCTGAAGAGCATTACACTGTGTGAGGGCACGGAGACGATTGAAGGCGGCGCATTTTCCGGGTGCCGGTTTCTGGAGCACATCGTCGTCCCGGACAGCGTTGTACATCTGGGAAGCTGGGCGTTCTTCGCGTGCACGAATCTGCTGAGCGTGAAGCTGGGGGATGAAATCAAAGAAATCGGAGAATGGACTTTTTCCGGCTGCGACAACCTTTCCTCAGTAAATATTCCGAAGTGCTGCACAGCGGTCGGTGCCGATGCTTTTTTTGAAAATATCAATCTCACGGAGCTGCCGCTTCCGGACAGTCTCCGGATTGTGGGAAAACGGGCGTTTGCCGGCTGCCGCTATATAAAAAAGATGCCGCTTCCGGCAGGCTTAAGCAGGATAGAGGAAGAGGCGTTTGCCGGCTGCTGGGCAATCGAGGAACTGACGGTTCCGGGAAGCCTTGTGACCGTGCCGGATCACGCGTTTTATGGCTGTGACAGCCTGAAGAGGCTGGTGATCCTGTCCGGCGTCACGTCGATCGGCAGGGAAGCCTTTGCCGAATGCGCGGTGCTTTCCGAGGTTACCGTGCCTGCGACGGTGAAGCAGATCGGCGCCGGTGCGTTTCATGGCTGCAGCGCGCTTCTGTCCGGAGATTTTATTATGATCGGAAGCACTGTCTATGGGTATCAGGGCAGTCCGGAGCTTATGAAGCTGCCATCGGACGCGGACCGGATCGCTCCGGGTGCTTTTTCAGACCGGCCGGATCTTAAGAACGCCGTGGTGCCGGACAATGTACGGGAGATTGGAAAAGACGCGTTTGCCGGCTGCGATAACCTGCTGACGCTGACGGCTCCGGGTTTCTCCCCGGATTCCTTTGACGGAGAAAAGCTTCGCTTCGCCGCGGTGATGGGCTTTCTGTGCCATGACGGCGAATATCCGCCGGATACAGCTGCTTTTTACCGCAGGGAAGTGGTTTCGTGCCTGAAAAAGGCGGCAGAGACATCGGTCGGGCTGTCGCTCGAGGCCCCGATTCAGTATATGATGGAAACATCCATGTTTGACGAAGCGCTGTACGGCGCTTTGCTCGAAGAGGCACAGACAAAGCAGCGCATGGGAATCGTCGCCATGCTGCTCAATTATAAAAAGAAAGCGCTTGCGGAAAGCGATCCGCTGGCGTCACTTCGTCTTGACTGACAAGGAGAGCTTATGAATATCAAAGAAGCGAAGGAACAAATCAAGAATGCCATGACGGCGTATTTCACGAAGGATGAATTCGGATACTGCCGCATCCCTGTTGAAAAGCAGAGGCCGGTTTTTCTGATCGGCCCTCCCGGAATCGGAAAGACGGCGATCATGGAGCAGGTCGCGTCGGAGCTTGGGGTTGGACTTGTCTCGTACTCCATGACGCACCATACGCGCCAGAGCGCCCTTGGGCTGCCGTTTATCGTCCACAAGGAATATGATGGCAGGGAATACGAGGTATCGGAGTATACGATGAGTGAAATCATCGGCTCGGTATACGATCTGATGCGGGATACCGGTCTGAAAGAGGGGATTCTGTTTCTGGATGAGATCAACTGCGTATCGGAAACACTGGCGCCGTGCATGCTGCAGTTTCTGCAGTATAAGGTGTTCGGGCAGCACCGGGTGCCGGACGGCTGGATCGTCGTCACGGCGGGCAATCCGCCGGAATACAATAAATCGGTGCGGGATTTCGATATTGTGACCTGGGACCGCCTGAAACGGATCGATGTGGAACCGGACTACGATGTCTGGAAGGAATACGCGTATAAAACAGGCGTACACGCGTCGGTCATGACGTATCTGGCCGCCCGGAAAAAGGATTTCTACCGTGTCGAAAGCACGGTCGACGGTAAAAGCTTTGTAACGGCGCGCGGCTGGGACGATTTGTCCGAGATGATTCATCTGTATGAAGCAAACGGTCTTACGGTCGACGGAAAGCTGATCGGACAGTATCTGCAGAACAAGAAGATCGCGCGGGATTTTGCCATTTACTACGATCTTTATAATAAATACCGCAGCGACTACCAGATTGAGACAATTCTTCAGGGAAATGCTTCGGAAACGATCCTTTTCCGGGCGGAGAACGCCAGATTTGATGAACGTCTCTCCCTGCTTGGCATCCTGCTGGACGCGGTTACGGCAAAGCTCCGCGCCGTAATTGAGAAGGAGGAGGTTCTGTCGCTCCTGCAGCCGGAGCTTAAGGAAATACACGGACAGATGGCAGAGAGCAGGTCTTCGGCGGCCGAAGAGATCGCGAATCATACCGCGTCGCTTGAAGAGAAGCTGGAAAAAGGGCGCCGCGCGTCTTCGCTTTCCCAGACGGACAGGACGAAGCTGATGCGCACCGCGGCGTTCCTGGAAGCATGCCGCGTGAAGCTTCTGGAGGACGGCGGAGACGATGAAAGTGCCTGGGAGCTGATGCGCTCCTCATATGAGGACGAGATCGGAAAGCTGCGCGGTCAGGCGGAAAAAGGCAAGAAGGAGCTCGGGAATGTCTTTGATTTCTGCGAGAAGGCGTTCGGGGAAGGCCAGGAGATACTGCTGCTTGTGACAGAGCTTACGGCGAATTACTACAGTGCCCGTTTCATCGGACACTACGGCTGCGACAAGTATTTTGAACATAATAAGGAGCTGCAGTTTTATGAACGGCAGCAGGATATCATAGCGCGGATGGATCAGCTGGAAACGGAGGTTTTACAATGAGTATTGAGACAAAGCTTTATTATCTGAATGGAAAAGCCGGCGGAGATGGTTACTGGAAGGTGTATCAGGCAGAGATGGCTGCCGCGGTCTACGGAGAGGACCGTGCGGCAGGCGATCATTTTCTGGAAACGACGGATTTCCGGAAAAAAGAAGCAGCGCTGCTGGCTTCCGAGCTTTCTTCGCAGAACAGGATGGACCGTCAGAAAATTCTGGATGCGTTCTGGACGGCCCAGATCCATACGGCTCTTTCGCTTATCGAGGAAGAGCGCTGCTGCTATATCGCAGCGCAGTACGGACGGCTGGAGGGTGTTCTCGGCGTCGATTACTGGGACGCGGATGCGGAGGAATACCGTGTTCTGTGGAATTACGGAAAAAGCGCTCTGATCAATGAAGAGAAGCATGATGCGATCGAATGTCAGGGTGCTCCGATCACCGATCCGTATGAGCTGGACGTGGAGACACTTCATCATCTCGGCTATTTTCAGAAACGTCTTGTAATGCTCGGAACATACAGCTTCACGCCATTTTTCAGCATGACGGAGAGCGACCGGGAGCGGTTTGATGTTCTGGCGGCGGTGGCCGGAAAGCTCAGTCACCATGTCGCGGCGAAAGCATCGGATTTCGCGAAGCTGCTGGACGGCCACGACGCTTTTATGGACCGGTAAGGAACCGCCTCGTGTGTCAGAAGAGCCGGATGGAGCCGCAGCTGCGGATTCTGCATTCGTGGACCGAGTCCGGCCCGAATACACGTATAAGCTCCGCGCAGTAAGCGTCGGAAAGCCCTGGCGGAACGAATGCCTGAATCGTTCCGGCAAAACCGCCGCCGTGGACACGGCAGGCGCCTTCGCGGCCGAGTATCCGTTCGCTTAAGGCGAGTGCCAGGCAGATGCCCTGGTGAGACGGATCGGCGGCCGAAAAGCAGTTCTGGTTGAAACGGTATGAGCTGTCGCCGGACTGCCGCTCTGCCTCCAGAAAGGCGGTTACGTCATTTCGCTTTAATGCGTCCGCGGCTGTCTGAACCCGTATGTTTTCCGTGAAAAAATGGTACGCGCGGAGAAGTGCCCGGTCGCTGATTTTACCGCGGAGCGCCGGGAGTGATTCCAGAAACCGGGAAAAGCTTACATCCCGCAGTGCGTCACAGCCGAGCGCATCGGCAACGGTCTGTGTTTCAGCCGCGACAGCGGCGTAATCCGCTGTCAGGTCCGCGTGGCTTCCGCCGGTGTCGGTGATAAACAGATGGTAATCGCCAAAGCTGCATGGCAGGGATTCTGCCGCTGGATTCCGGAGATCCTTGAAATCCATGAGAAGGAGTCCGCCGGTCGCGCATGTAAGCTGGTCCATCAGTCCGCATGGCTTGCCGAAGAAGTTGCGTTCTGCGCTGCAGGCAATCCGGGCCGTCTGAAAGACGTCGATCATGCCGTCATTGTACAGATGGCTGATGATGGTTACGAGCAGCGTTTCAAAAGCAGCGGAGGAGCTGAGTCCGAGACCGGCCGGAACCCGGCTTGAAATCACGGCGTCGAACCCGCCGGTGTGATATCCGTTCCGGCTGCATTCCCACAGAACCCCGGCGGCAAGCGCCGCAGGCGTTGCCGGTGCTGCACAGCCGGGCTTTATGCTGTCCATATTCAGAATGATTTCTTCATAGCCGCCGGACTTGATCCGGACGGTGGAATCACCGCGCGGCGCGGCAGCGGCGATGGTATCGAGACTGACCGCGGCGGCGAGCACGAGACCGTGATTGTAATCCGTGTGATTACCGCATATTTCCGTTCGCCCGGGAGAACTGAGAAGGAGAACATTGCGGTTTTCACCGTATTTTTCCTTAAACGTGTCAAGAAGCGCGCGGTAACGGGCAGAAACACCGTGCGGACTGCCGTACAGATAACGGAAATTTTCCTCCGCTTCTTCACTCTCTAATGTGGTGTAAAGCTTCTGAAGCTGCATTGTATGCCTTTTCCTTTCGCCGCCCGGCGATCTTCACAAAAACAACTGGTTACTGGAATCTTCCGTGCTTCATATCGATCCGGACCGTCGTATCGTCTGATAAAAGCAGCAGCAGATTTCCTTCTTTTTCTGCGCGGACCGAAGGTGTTCCGGGTTCACCGGCCAGCTTCTCATGGCGCGCCAGCAGCATCCTTGACGATGCGGAGTATTCTGCTTCGTCATCGGATGTAAAAACAAGCGACCCGCGTGTATGATTGACAAAGGACAGGACTTCCTTCTGCGCTGCCGTAAGCTTCGTGCCTTCCCGGAGAATGAAAACGTCCGGGTCATTGCAGAAGGCGCGTCCGTTTAACGGATACCGGAAAGCGCTGTTCAGTATCGAAAGCTTCGTGGAAGCGTGTTCCCGGTGAAGCAGGCGGAAATACCATTTATTCTGCCAGTCCAGTGTCACGTCCGTGCCGATCCGGCAGTAATCCGCGACGCCGAAAGCGGGTGCAAGAGGAACGCCGCAGGCCAGAATTTCCTTGTCTCCGGCAAGCCGGCGCAGAAAATCCATGGCAGCGCTCATCTCCATGCCGCGGGTACGCCCGTTCCCCGGCAGTATGGCGGCGGCATAGAGAAAGTCCAGCTTCACGAGATCGAAATTCCATGTATCAAGTACCGTTGAAATAACGATAGTGATATAATCCCGCACCTCCTGGTTTGAAAGATCGAGCGCATAGGAGCCGCTCCAGTTGTGCCCGGATTTGACAGGCGCCTTGTCCGGCCCGCGCAGCAGCCAGTCCGGATGATCACGGTACAGCACCGAATTCTTTTCACAGACGAACGGTGCCAGCCACAGCCCGGCACGCATTCCCTTCTCGTGGATCATGCGGGCCGTTTCCGCCATGCCGTCCGGGAATTTGGCCGGATCAGGCGTGAGCCAGTCGCCAACCGCGGTCTCAAAGCCGTCGTCGATCTGGAATATGTCCATGCCGGAATCCGCGGCACTTTCCAGGCTCTTTTGAATTCTGGCGCTGTCAATGTCCTGATAATAGCGGTACCAGCTTGTATATCCGCGGACGGATCCCGTTCTACGGGGACGGATGTTCAGATCGGAAAACCAGGCGTCATAAACTTCCTGTTCGGAACCGGTGTAAATACGGATGTCGAGCAGTGTAAACGATTCATCTGTGACAAGCCCCGCGAGATCGCGTGTAAAAGACAGCGTCCCGCCGACGGTGTCAGATTCAATCGCGGTAAAAGCCTCCCGTTCGGCCGTGGAGCCGAAAAGTGTATACGCTTCACCGCAGCGGATGACGGCGTAGCTCCATCCGTGAAACACACCGCGTTTATAAGGTCCCGGATAAAAGCCTTCATCGCCGTATGACGCGAGTGCCAGACTGTCCCGGACGCGTTCTGGCAGGTGTGCGATACTGTGCTGCCGGTCATGGCGGCAAAGCTCATACGTGTCGGTCCACGACTGCCAGCCGTTCAGCAGGAAACGCTCCTGATCGGAAAAGGCGCGGTCAAGCGTAAGCTGAAAGGAAAGCTCCCGCAGTTCACACGACGGCGTCATGCGGACACAGATGCGCCTCGCTGTGATATCAGCCGATATCCGGACATTCCCGTCACGGTATTCTTCTTCTGAAAAACCGCGGGCAAAGCTTTCTTCACCCGCGGTATATTGAAACTCAATCCTTTGCATTTTCCTCAATGGTCTCCTCGTGCCTGATAATTTTGGAATATACAAGCTTTTCATTGTAGCCAAGAAGTGCGATTCCGCCTATGAGACAGAAGACAGCGGCGATGATGGCCGAGAGCCGGTATCCCATGCCGTTCCGGCCGATCAGCGGGACGGTGGTGAATATCAGCATGGCAGCGGACTGCCCGAGCTTGAAGGCAAACGTACGTGCCGCGTAAAACATGCCCTCGCGGTTCTCGCCGGTTTCCATGCTGTCATATTCGGAGATATCCGCGACGATCGCCTGCGGCAGAATACCGAGTATTGCCATAGGAATCGCGGCCAGCACGGAAATCAGGACACCCCATATCATGCCGCTGATGCCCATGGTTCCGCAGAAGGCAGTCAGCAGGAATACGGCGGAGAAGAAGAAAAAGGCAAAAAGCACGAGCTTCCGTTTCCCCATCTTCTTCGACAGGATGTTCACCGGTGCGTAGAAGATCAGCGATGTAATCGTCATGATGGCAAACAGCATGAATGTCATCCCGGAATCCAGCTTCATGAGCGACGTGATATAAAAGGGAAGGCCGGTCTGGAAGATGGTGAGGGCGATCCAGTACAGCACGTCGGATTTGACGAAGGCCTGGAACTGTTTATTCTGAAACGTCTTTACGAGCGATTTAAACGCGGTTGTCCGGACGGGCTCGGAGTTGTCGTAGTCCCGTTCCTTGATCGCGAACGCCGGTACGAGCATGAACACGACGGCAATCGCACTTAAAATAGCGATTGTGACACGACGGGAGCCAACGTATCCAAACGATGCTTCAAAATTCGCCGCGATATTGGGAAGCAGGTACGCGGACGCTGTCCCAAGAAAATACGTGATCGATATAAAGGTGGAGAGGTTGACACGGTCCTTCTGCGTACGGCCGAGCACCGGAATCAGCGCGTTGAACGGTGTGCAGTACAGTGTCAGAAACAGGTAGAACAGCAGGGAACAGATCAGCAGACTGAAGGAATTGACCGTGCTGACGCCGTTCACGGGGCTCATGAACATGAGGACCGTTACGATGCCGAGCGGTACGGCCGCGCCGCGCAGGAACGGAATCCGCCTGCCCAGCCTGTGCGTGCAGCGGTCTGAAAGCGAAGCCACCCAGGGGTCGGTAACCGCGTCGAAAATACGACCGATGGCGGCGATGAGTCCGATGACGGTGACTCCCAGAAAAATAGCACCCTGCGGAATGAAAAGCGTCTGGCCGGCGGCAACAGTTTCCTCATTCGGCTGATAGAAAAACACGAGCCAGTTGACGATGATGCCCGACAGCATGGACCATCCGAGCTGCCCGATCGCAAAAACCCAAAGAACCTTGTTTGTTACCTTCTTCATACAAATTTCCTCCGAATCAGCTTAAATATTTCAGGATCATATCGAGCGCCATCGAAAGCTCCGCCTTCTGCCGTTCTTCACTGTCGATCGGAAGAACCGCGCCGACGGTGAATTTCAGGCAGAGCGAAAGCAGAAGATGCGTCGACGAAAAATAAAACGTTTCAAAATCAGGCAGTTCCCGCACGGACCCGTCGGATCGTCCGCACCGGTACGATCCGAGAAAGATCGGATAAAAGGACAGTACGGTGTCTTCGTAGCTCTTTAAGGAAGCAGGATCGACGTGCTCCCGGAGCATCATCGTGTCAAAATCATGAATAAACGTCAAAAAGCCGCGGTGCTCCTCATACAGACGCGGAAATACGCCGAACAGCACGCGCAGCTGCTCCAGGCCGGTAATCCGGTCAAAGTTCTTCGTATTCTGTTCGAATAAAGGAATGATATCCTGCCACAGCCGTTCTCCGACGGCAGCAGTGAGCATGGTTTTCGTTCCGAAATAACGGTATAAGGATGCGACACCAAGGCCGCAGGCGTCGGCAATGTCCGTCATTTTCACATTCTCAAGACCGCGTTCCAGAAAAAGATTCGCCGCGGTCAGGACGACTTCCCCCTGCCGCTTATTCTTCTCTTTCTGAACATGTTTTCTATATTCCACTTGACAACCCGCCTCCATGGTGATAGTTTATATATCAAGATGATAGATAGTCTATCATGTAAAGAAAAAATTGTCAATACCTTTCGGAGGGAAACATGAGAAACGAGATCTTCGGGAATACGATCCCGGCAGGTACAATTAAGAAAGCACAGGCCGGCAGGGAGAAGTACGCAAAGCGGTTCGGTGACGACTGCGGCAAGCCGTATCATCTGAAGGCAGAGCCCAATCCAACGATCGGAGATAAGCTTGGTGTCTATAATATGGTGGAGAGCAGCGAGCCGCTCACATCGCTGCCGGACAAGCCGGTCATCATCGGCAATATCCGCATGGGCTTCGGTCACTACCGGATCTCCATGGCAATGGCGTCCGCCGCGAATGCACTCGGCTATACACCGCTGTGGCTCGATCTGAACAGCTTTTCCGATACGACGATGGGCAAGCTGATATCCAGCCAGAATGAGCTTTATTCAAAAGGCTCGCGCTGGAGCGAGAAGTCGCGGCTTTTTAATCACTTTATCTGGGAACCGCTCAACAGTGAAGGCTTCCGGAAGCTTACCTATAATGTCGGCGACCTGGCCAACGCGGAGCTGATGACACGTGTTTTCCAGGACATTCCGAAGGACACGCCGTATCTTGCAACACACGCGTGGCCGGCGCAGGCCGCGGTCGCTGCGGGCATGACGCGCGTCGTAAACGCCGTACCGGACAACTGGCCGATGGCGCTTCATCTGTCACCGGGCAGCATTCACACAGTACAGACGCATTCCGCGTGGCTCGGGTACAAAGCAATGCGCGGTATGGACAAGCACCGCATTCTGCGCCCGATGCCGGAAGGCAAGATCATCTATACAGGACGGTATGTCGACCATGAACTGCTGTCCCACCTTGAAGAGGATACCGGCCGCCGCATATCGCGTATAAACGGCCGCGAGCCGCTCCGCTTCCTGCTTTCCGTAGGCGGCGCAGGCGCGCAGCGGGAGCTTTTTGCCATGATGATCCGCCGTCTGCTCCCGTATGTGAAGCGGAACCGCGCAGTACTCTTCCTGAATGTCGGCGATCACAGAAGAGTCTGGGAAGAATTGAAAACGGAGATCCCGGAGCTTCAGAGCGCGGTCTGCCATTTCGATGACTTCACGGAAACGACAGCCTTTGCGTCGTCACTTGACACCGCAGCGCCGGAAGGCGTGCACGTTTTCTGTCACTCGGATATTTTTGCCGCGGTATATTCAACCAATCTGCTGATGCACGGCACCGATGTCCTGATGACGAAGCCAAGTGAATTTTCGTTCTATCCGGTGCCGAAGCTGCTGATCCGCCGCATAGGCGGCCATGAGGCGTGGGGAGCGATCGCCTCCGCTGAAATGGGCGATGGAACGTATGAGCTGCGGGACGCCGCGGAGATCGGCGGAATGATCGACCTGATGATCCGGGAAAAGGATGTGCTGACCGAGATGAACGGTGCCATTCTTAACGCCGCGCACGCGGGTGAGTATGACGGGGCCTACAGGGCTGTGAAGCTGGCGGTGCAGGAGAAGTAATACAAGTATGTATGAGCTGACAGGGCCGCAGAAATGCGGCCTGTTTTATTCCCTGATGCGTCTGGCGCCGCACGTTTCTAACCGGTGCAAGTCCGGAATCTGTCCGATAGTGGGAAGGATACAGTCAAAAGCAAGGGTGTCCATCGAAAGGAAGCTGCTTATAAAAGAATAGTGCAGAACACAGAGAATGTGTAAGAGCGCACCGGGCATCACAAAGGCTGCTGGAAACCAGCACGAAATATCTCAAAAACAAGCTGAAATGAAAGGTCAATCGCGAGACCGGCAATAAGACAGCAGGTATCTTCGTAAAGTTGATACCTGCTGTTCTTTTTATAAAAATATTATTATAATGAACATATTTTCCAAAACACTTGAATAATAAAATAAAAAGACTATAATAATGAACATAGATAACATTTTACTGGACACGCAGGGTTACCCAGACAGTTTTTGCACGTTCCTTCCCTTTGTTACGTATCTGGTGCGGTACATTTGATTCAATATAGATGCAGTCGCCTTCTTCAAGAATATAGCGATCATCTCCTGCCGTCAGTTCAATTTCTCCTGAAATGACCATACAGACCTCTTCGCCCTTATGCTTCAGCGGCGGCTCCCCGTAATATCCACCCGGATCAATTGTTATATAAGATGGCTGCAGTTTCCGATTGATCAGAGGAAACAAATCACAAGTGGTACGTGTACGCGCCGGCATTTCAAGATGCTGGCAGTCAGCCCGCCTCGATACAATGCTTGTAGACGCGGCTGGTTTGAAAAAGGTTGCAATATCTGTGTCAAGTGCTTCGCAGATACGCTGAAGAGAACTGATTGTCGGACTGTTGACTTCGTGCTCAACGTTGCTGATAAAGCCGATGGATAAGCCGGTTTTGCCGGCCAGTTCCCGGATTGTCATGCCTTTGCTCTGACGTAATCGTTTGATTTCGGAACCTACTAACAAGCCTGTCTACCTCCATACTGTTTTAATATTTTGTGATTTATTTTATTATACTGTGTTTTTGCTGAACCTGCAAGACGTATCACGGTACCGGAGTATGTGGAACATATGATTCTTTCAAATAATGGGCAAGGAGTGATGTGAAATGGAAAAAGAAATGTGGGCGCTGGTTAAAGAAAGCGCAGGGCCCGGACTTACGCTGAAGCGGAAGCCGGTCCCGGAACCGGGTATGGGAGAGGTTCAGATCAAGATTCACAAAACAGCGATCTGCGGAACGGACGTGCATATCTACAACTGGGATCCGTGGAGCCAGAGCGAGATAAAACCGCCGCTTATTACGGGGCACGAATATGTCGGAGAGATCTCGGCATTAGGTGCCGGTGTTACGGCATACCATATCGGCCAGCGTGTTTCCGGCGAAGGCCATATTGTCTGCAACCACTGCCGCAACTGCAGGGCGGGAAATGGCCAGTACTGCAAGAACACGAGCAGCGTCGGTGTCAACCGGAACGGAGCGTTCGCCGAATATCTGGTCATTCCGGCAAGCAATGTTGTCGCTATTCCGGAGGACCTGGATGAGGAAGTCGTAAGCTTCTTTGATGCTCTGGGCAACGCGACGCACACAGCACTTTCCTTTGATGTGATCGGGGAAGATGTCCTGATTACAGGGGCCGGCCCGATCGGTATTATGGCGGCGGCCATCTGCAGGAAGAACGGTGCCCGCAGTGTCATTATTACGGATATCAATGATTACCGCCTTGACCTTGCGCGGAAAATGGGCGCTACCGAAGCGGTCAACGTGTCAAGGGATAAGCTGGAGGATGTTTTTGACAAGTATAAGATTGTGGAGGGCTTTGATGTAGGACTGGAAATGAGCGGCAGCGCTTCCGGCCTCAACACGATGATTGAGCATATGCGGAACGGCGGAAATGTGGCGCTTCTCGGCCTGCAGCGTCCCGGTACGGTGATCGACTGGAATAAGGTAATCTGGAACAGCATAACATTAAAGGGAATTTACGGCAGGAAGATGTACGAAACATGGTATAAGATGATTGCAATGGTAGAGGGCGGCCTGAATGTGAAGCCGCTTATCACGCACCGCCTGAATTTCAGGGATTATGAGAAGGGCTTTGAGGCAATGAACAGCGGAAACAGTGGAAAAGTAGTCCTTGACTGGACGGATGCCGCAGAAAGGCAGGGGTTATTATGAAAACAGCATTAAAGAAATATGCAAAACAGGTTGAAGATATAAAAGCAGCCGGCACGTATAAGGCGGAGCGGATCATTACCACACCCCAGGGTGATGTCATCAATACAACAGCCGCGGATAATGTAATCAACATGTGCGCGAACAATTATCTCGGACTGGCTGATAATCCGGAGCTGATCGCGGCGGCTAAGGAAGCGTATGACCGGTGGGGATACGGAATGGCCTCCGTACGGTTTATCTGCGGGACACAGCAGCTGCATAAGAATCTGGAAGCTGCCATCAGCAGATTCCTGGGAAAAGAAGATACAATCCTGTATTCTTCCTGCTTCGATGCGAACGGCGGTCTTTTCGCAGCACTGCTTTCCGAAGACGACGCGATTATAAGCGACGAGCTGAATCACGCAAGTATCATTGACGGCGTCCGCCTCTGCAAGGCAAAGCGTTACCGTTACAAGAACAATAACATGGATGATCTGAAGGTGCAGCTGGATGCCGCACGGGCGGATGGAGCGGTAAACATCATGATCGCCACAGATGGTGTTTTCTCCATGGACGGGTATATCGCGGATCTGAAGGGTATCTGCGATCTGGCAGACGAGTATGACGCGCTTGTTATGGTCGATGACAGCCACGCGGTAGGCTTCATGGGTGATACAGGGCGCGGCACACCTGAGTACTGCGGAGTCCAGGACAGGGTTGACATCATTACCGGGACACTTGGCAAGGCACTCGGCGGTGCGTCCGGCGGCTATACGAGCGGACCGAAGGAAGTCATTGAACTTCTGCGGCAGACAAGCCGTCCGTATCTTTTTTCCAATACGCTGACGCCGGCCATTGCAGCGGCTTCGCTGAAGCTGCTTGAGATGCTGGAAAAAGACACATCGCTCCGGGACAAGGTTCATGAAAACGCGACATATTTCCGCGGTAAAATGGAAAAGGCCGGGTTTGACCTGCTGCCGGGGACACATCCGATTGTTCCGATCATGCTGTATGACGCGAAAACAGCCGGAGAGTTCGCGGACAGGATGCTGAAGAAGGGCGTCTATGCAACAGCCTTCTCCTATCCGGTTGTCCCGAAGGGAAAAGCACGGATCCGGACACAGATCAGCGCCGGACATACGAAGGAAGATCTGGACAAGGCTGTGCAGTGCTTTACGGAAGTTAAGAAAGAAATGGGACTGTAAAGCGGTTCGTGATGTGTTTCTATATAGTGAATAATTGATATAACTGGTTTTTTATGGGGGGCGTGTTGCAAAATGACTTTTTCTAGTCATTTTGCAACACGCCCTTCTATATCATCCAGATTGGAATAATAAGATTATTTCTGTCGATTGCACTGAATTGGTTGGCCATACAGAGAATCGCACCGGTACCGAGCTTGAGCGGAGACTTGTCGATCACACGGAATGTGCGGACAAGACGCTTATCCGGTGAGGTGGTTTTCTTGATTTCAATGGGATAAAGCGTTCCGTCGCTTTCCAGAATCACATCGATCTCCCGTGCGTCCCGGTCTCTGTAATAGTGAAGGTATGGTTCGAGCCCTGCGTTCTGATAGCTTTTCATCATTTCCGATACGGCAAAATTCTCAAGCAGCGCGCCGCTCATAGCTCCGTTCAGAGCGACTTCCGGCGATGACCATTTTGTGAGATAGCAGACAAGGCCAGTATCATAAAAGTAAAGCTTCGGCGTTTTAATGGTACGTTTCAGCACATTGCTGGAATATGGATACAGCAGGAATACAAGGCCGAGTGCTTCCAGAATATTGAGCCAGCTTTTGCATGTATTAAGGTCAATATCCGTGTCGTCGGCAATTGCCTTGTAATTGATAAGCTGGGAAGTACGTGCTGCCGCGGCAGTTATAAAACGGAAGAATTTTAAAGCGTCAACGGTAT
>Ga0163159_1001080_pt1 | contig 28011 bp, 16 predicted proteins | sample BioMet9_FD_108702 | JGI IMG/M metagenome (GOLD analysis project Ga0163159, IMG submission 108702) | Microbial communities from bioreactor (seeded with sewage sludge) at Lawrence Berkeley National Lab, California, USA - Biofuel... | ecosystem: Engineered > Bioreactor > Anaerobic > Unclassified ... | reverse complement strand
TACTGCTCTGGAAGGTTATTCTCCTGGCGTCATCACCCTCCTTGCCATCACCTGCATCGCGGCGATGGGAGTCTCGCTTTTCACAGGCCTTACTGGCGTCTTCCCGCTGGGACATGCCGGTTATATGGCCATCGGCGCTTACACGGCGGCCATTCTCACGGTTGAGCACGGCATAAACTTTGTGCCTGCCATCATCTGCGGCGGCATCCTGGCCATGATCCTGGCCTACCTCATCGGTCTTCCCACGCTGAAGCTGGTCGGCGACTACTACACGATTGCTTCTCTGGGACTCGGCGAAGCCATCCGCCTCGTCATTGAGAACTGGCAGAGCCTCACGCGCGGAGCGCGCGGCTATCCGGGCATCGACGCCTACACGACGCTGCCTGTGGCGGCAGGGTTCTTCATCGTGCTGGCGGTGGCGATGTTCTTCCTCGTCAACAGCCGCTACGGACGCGCTTTCAAGGCCTGCCGCGACGACTACGTGGCGGCCTCCCTGCTTGGCTTCAACACGGCCCGCTATCGCGTCATGAGCCTCGCCATTTCCGGTTTCTACTGCGGAGTGGCCGGCGGCCTGCTCGGCGGCTATATGTCGTTCATTCAGCCCATTATGTTCGACATGGCCAAGTCGACTGAGCTTGTCTCCACGGTCGTCTTCGGCGGACTCGGCTCCATGAGCGGCTGCCTGATCGGCACCACGATCCTTACGCTTGTCACAGAGCTCTTCCGTCCGATCTCCCAGTACCGCATGCTCATCTACGGACTTGTGCTCGTTATCATCATGGTAGTCCGTCCCGAGGGCATCATGGGCACCAACGAGCTCACTTTCTCCTACATCAAGGGCCTCTTCCACCGCAAGAAGAGCACGCCCGCTGCAGAAGGAGGCGCTCATTAATTATGGATACAGTGCTTGAACTCAAGGCGGTCAACAAAGCGTTCGGCGGCGTCCAGGCAGTCAAGGACATGACGTTCAAAATCGAACGCAACGAACTGGCCGGTCTTATCGGACCAAACGGCGCCGGCAAAACGACGATCTTCAACCTGGTGACCGGCGTTTACGACGTCACGAGCGGCGCGATCGAATTCAAGGGCAGGAACATCAACAAGCTCAAGACGTTCCAGGTCATTTCGCTCGGCATCGCGCGTACGTTCCAGAACCTGCGCCTCTTCGGGGCCTCCACGGTGCTTGACAACGTCAAGACCGCGGCCCAGCAGCATTACAAATACAGCTTCCCGGAGGCGGTCACGCACATGGGCCGCTGGCGCAGCATGGAAAAGGCTACACGCGACGAAGGCATGCAGCTGCTGGAAAAGGTCGGGCTTGCAGACCGCGCCAATCAGGTGGCCGGCACACTGCCTTACGGACTCCAGCGCCGCGTAGAGATCGCGCGCGCTCTGGCTCTGCGTCCTGAGCTGCTGCTGCTCGACGAACCTGCCGCAGGCATGAACGCCGACGAGGTCGAAGATCTTAACGCGCTTATCCGCGGCATTCACAAGGATTTTAACCTGACCATCCTGCTCATAGAGCACCATATGGACATGGTTATGCAGATCTGCCCGCACATCGTCTGCATGAACTTCGGCGCTATGATCGCCGAAGGCTCGCCGGATCAGATCCAGCATCATCCGGACGTGCTCAAGGCCTACCTGGGAGATGAGGATTAGAAAATGGAAGAGAATAAAACGCCGATCCTCTCTATAAGAAAACTCGAAGTCAATTACGGCGCCATCAAGGCGCTCCGCGGCGTCGATCTTGACGTTTATCCCGGCGAGATCGTGGCTGTCATCGGCGCCAACGGCGCCGGCAAGTCCACCATGATGAACGCCATCATCGGAGACGTGCCGCGCGCTGACGGCGAGATCATGCTCGACGGCAAACCGCTGCCGAAACGCAGCTTCCAGGTCGTGGAAAGCGGCATCTGTCTGTCGCCTGAAGGCCGCAAGGTCTTCGCTCCGCTTACGGTGCTTGAAAACCTGCAGATGGGCGCATTCCCGATCAAGGACAGAAGCAAAATTGAAGAACAGCTTGGCAAGGTCTACGAACTGTTCCCGCGCCTTAAAGAACGCGAAGCTCAGTACGCCGGCACTCTGTCAGGCGGCGAACAGCAAATGCTCGCGGTCGGCCGCGCGCTGATGGCGATGCCGCGTGTGCTGCTGCTCGACGAACCTTCGCTGGGGCTGGCTCCCATCATCATCAGCGAAATATTCAAGGAACTCACTCAGGTCAACCAGAAGCTCGGCATGACGATCCTCATAGTCGAGCAGAACGCCAAGAAGGCTCTGACTCTGTCTCACAGAGCCTACGTGCTCCAGACCGGCAACATCGTTAAGGAAGGCAAATCCACCGACCTGTTGCATGACCCGGAGATCGAGGCGGCCTATCTGGGCGGCAAAAAGTAATTTGCCATAATTTGCAACGCAAAAGCGGCCGTCCGTTTAACGGACGGCCGCTTCGTATATTTAACTATCCAAACGATGCATTGCCGCGTAAGTGGTTTGGGCAGATTCCACGCTGCCCCATAATAGTCGCGGCAGTGTTATTGGCCTTTTTTCATCAGCAACGGTAAGACTGCAGGCGATTTTAACAGGATTTGACTTTTCGTTATTACGTGCGGGTAAAAGAACAGGCAGAACTTGAATTCTTCCGTTTAAGCTCATGATGTTTTGCTTTTTGTCCTGATTTTGGCTTGAGTCGTGATCTTGGCTAAGGTCCATAATTTCCTCAGGCCCTTACGGCACGCTTTTTTCAACTGATAGTGTTTTATCGCTAGCAGACAGTATTCTTAATAGTGTTTCAGCTTTAATTACTGTCTGTATTTAAAATATATAATTTGTGTGGAAACCGGCGAATTCCAAAAGTATGAATTGATCAGACTATTTTCTGACCATATAGGATTTTGTTATTTAATAAAACCGGTTTAATATGCATAAAATAGGTCTATGACAAGTAATATTTATATTTTAATATAGTTAAATATTTTTGTAAAATAAAACCTGTCTCGAAAGCATAGAAACTACGCCTTCGAGAAACTGCCTTTCGGAGAAAGCATACATAACTCGCAAGACTTTATGACGACGCGCTATTCGAAGCGTGTCTGACCAAAAAATTGCTGCGCAAAGTACGCTCAAAGTACTCGGTTGCAGACGTCCATGCCTTTATCTTTACGCCACAGAAAATGAAGTTGTTTGGCTGTGGGATGCAGAATATATGTTGTTTGAATATTGCCTGTTATTTATGGGCAAACTGCGGCGGCCCATTTCATGTGGTGCTCCTCTGCCATGACCTCTGGCAAGAGACAGAGAATAACCGAAATACAAAACCGCTGCCGTAATATTAAAGCCTGCTGTGCAAAGCATCTCCCGGAAAAGCACCAGGAGTTGTTCATAACGACTTTTATGCCGCGGCGACAGCGATATTACGATTGTCCCAAACGCGGCAAATGCGATAGAATAGGAGACGCTTTCGTGAAAGGGGAGATCGCCATGCAGAACAAGGATAATTTCTGGTGGTTCATCACATATTCCGCCGGGGCCGGCGAGGAGGACGTGCTTTTCTCACTCGCGGATATTTCCGGTTCCATCGGCACCGAGCTGCAGGAACTACCGGCCGGCGGCGCGCATCTGCGTGCTTACTACCACAGCGGCAAAGATTTGTCGTTCTGGAAGGATAAACTGCTGTCCGCAATGAAAGAATGGCCTTCGGTCAAGATCGACGATTTCGGCAAGGTCGAGAACCAGCCGTGGAACGTCGCCTCTGAAGAGGCGTTTCCTCCCTTGTCGGTTGGCAAGGGGCTTGTTGTCCTGGCGCCGTGGCATAAGGGCAAAGAGCCCAAGGATCGCATCCCGCTTTACATCAATCCCGGCTGCGCTTTCGGCACGGGGTATCACGAAAGCACGCAGATAGTCCTGGAGCTCATGGAGCAGTTTATGAAGCCAGGCATGACGACCGCCGACATCGGCACAGGCTCAGGCATTCTCACGATCGGCGCGCTTAAGATGGGCGCCGCCAAGGCTTACGCCCGCGACATCGACCCGGAAGTCATCGAAGAAGTGCGCAAGAACTGCGAGCTTAACGGGCTCGACATGAAAAAGATCGATCTCCGCACGGGAGACCTGCTTAAGGATTTCGGCCACAGGGCAGATCTGCTCACGGCCAACATCCTCATAGAACCGCTCTGCACAATGGTCGGCGATGTGCCGGCCGTGATCGGCAAGGAGGGCCTGGCCATCTTCTCCGGCATGCTGGAAAAAGAGAAGCAGACGTTTTTCGCCGCGCTCAGCGAAGCCGGTCTGAAGCCGGTCGGAGAGCTTGTGAAGGGAGACTGGTGGGGTGTCGCTGCCAAGGCTGAGGCTTGAGAGATGCCGCAAAGAAGGGCGCCTCTGGCTCATTGACGAAGAGCAGGCGCATCATCTTTCGCACGTGCGCCGCTGCGCGACCGGCGATTTCGCCGAGGGGCTGCTGGATGGCACAAAGATAAAGCTTCGGCTTCGTTTCTCAGCAGACGAGACCTCTGCCGAGGAGGTCTCGCGCTGCGAAGAGGCCTCTCCTGCCGTGGAAATCGAGCTGCTGCTTGCGCTGCTTAAATCTGAACAATTCGACGAGGCACTGCGTTTCGCGGCCGAAACGGGCGTGAGCAAGATCCGACTGCTTGCCTGCGAACGCAGTGTGCCGAAATACGAGGGCGTCCGTCTGGCTGAAAAAATGTCGCGCTGGCGCCGCGTGCTGGATGAATCAACGAAACAGGCCGGCGCAGCGAGGGCTCCGCAGCTGTGCGAGCCTGTGAAGCCTGCGGAGCTGAATGTAGCCTCTCTGCCTCAGACACGGCTGGCTGCGATGTTTTCGCAGGAGGCTCTCAATATCCGCGACGTTAAATTCGACGGTTCTGCGGCCGTCGCGATTGGTCCGGAAGGCGACTGGTCGTCTGAAGAATCCCGCTTCTTCCTCGAAAATGGTTTTGCGCCTATCACGCTGGGGCGGCGCATTTTGCGCGCCTCTACCGCCGTGGCCGTAGCCTGCGGCGTGCTTTCGCTGATTAACGATGCCGGTTGATCCAAATCCACTTAAGGGCAAGACCTATTCCATAACCGTGCAGGGTTGCCGCACGAACCTTTACGAGGGCGAAGCCCTGGCCGCGGCTCTTGAACATGCCGGCGCCGTGCGCTGCGACAAAAGTCCAGACATCGCAGTCATCGTGACCTGTACCATTACGGCTGTCGCCGACAGAAAGTGCCGCAAGCTGGTCAGGCGTCTGCGCCGCGAGCACCCGGGCACCGTGATCGTAGCCTGCGGCTGCTATGTGCAGCGCGTGACGGATGAGGAACGCGACGAACTAGGCATCGACATCATCCTTGGCAACAGGCTCAAACACCTATTGCCTGAAACGCTGACTTCCTGGTTTGCGGGCGGCGTCCAGAAGGGACTTACGCTGCTGGACGGCAGACTGCTGGCCGACACGGCCTGGGATGCTCTTTCGCTCGACCGACCCAGGCTTCATTCGCGCGCTTTTCTAAAGGTGCAGGACGGCTGCAGCCATTACTGTTCCTACTGCATCGTGCCTTTTGTGCGCGGAAAGCCTGTCTCGCGCGACCTTGACGAGAGCGTGGAAGAGGCGCGCCGCATCGTGGCATCAGGCTGTCCGGAGATCGTGCTGACAGGCATTCACCTGGGACTCTATGAAAAACTCGCGGAGCTCGTGCGCCGCATCGGCTGTCTTAACGGTCTCAAGCGGCTGCGTTTCGGTTCCGTGGAACCTTTTGCAGTAGACCAAGAGCTGCTTGACGCTCTGGCTGAAACCCCGGCCTTCTGCAGGCATCTGCATCTGCCGCTTCAGAGCGGCGACGACGGAGTTCTTGCCAGAATGCGCCGCGGCTATGATTCCTCGGGATTCGCGCGCATCGTCGACAGCATCAGAAGCAGGCTTGGCGACGATACCCACATCAGCACGGACCTAATGGTGGGTTTCCCGGGCGAGGATGACGAAGCTTTTGCGAACAGCCTGAAATTTGCGCGCGAAATGCGTTTCGGCAAGCTGCACGTCTTTCCATATTCGCCTCGCGAAGGCACCGACGCCGCTGAAATGCAGCGTCCTCCGGAGCCGGTCGTAAAGGAACGAGTCCGCGAAGCCCTGGCCGCAGCTGAAGAACTGCATGACAACTACTGCCGCAGCTGGCTTAACAGGGAGGTGCAAGTGCTCGTCGAGGAATCTGAAAACGGCGTGGTCCGCGGGCTTGCGAGGCATTACATGCGAGTGGCTGCCGAGGCGTCCGCTTCCGTTGACGATGAGATCTCCGTGCGGCCGGACGGATATGCGGACGGGATCCTGACCTGTGGAAAAGCTGCAGGCGAGGGCAGGAATTTTGTCGACGTCATTTGACGGCGGCCGTGTTGCAGAGGTGTTCTTAAAAACATGCAGCAGCGACGGGATTGCGTATGGTCTGCATTGTAATTAAAATGATTGTTACGGCCCAATTTCTTGTCTTTTTTATGCTATACTCTCACTGTAATTTATGAGGTTGTTTTTTATCATAGTTGATTGGGGGATGTACAAATGTTCCCGACTTCTGAAATGGGCGACTATCTCAGGCGTTATGCGGCTGTGGAGAATGTTTTCAGCCTTTACCGCGTAGTCGATTACACCACGCACGAGGTCTACAACGTCGTGGGAGAGGAACTGGTCAAGTCCGAGGGACACTGCTACGACATCTGGCGCAAGGGCGGTCCGTGCCACAACTGCATTTCCAAGCACACTTGCATCAACGACAGAGAGTACATGAAGCTGGAATTTCTTGACGACGTGGTCTACCTCATTATCTCCGTCCCCATGCGGCACAACGGCCGCAAATATTCTCTCGAGCTTGCGGCGGACGCTACGAAAAGCATGTTTGTGTCCAGCGGCTGGAAAGACGACAACACGGAGGTAATGCGCATCATCGAGGATTTCAACAATGCGGCCGTGAAGGATACGTTTACCGGACTTTACAACAAGAACTATATCATCGACCAGATGATCAACTATTTCTCACGCGGAGATAAAAAAGAGAAACTCTCTGCCATCATGCTGAATGTCGACGATTTCAAAAACTTCAATCTCAAGTATGGCACCGATCTTGGCGATGTGGTCATCGAGCGGCTTGCCGGCATCATCAAGAGCCATGTGGACAGCAACGACCACAAGATCTGGGCCGGCAGATTCGGGGGCAGTTCCTTCGTCATCTTCTTCCTCGACAAAACGGCAGACTATGTGGACGACGTTCGTCAGAGGCTCAGAGAACAGACTGCCGAACTCAGTTTCCGCGAGGAGGACGACGCCACGGCGGCCTGCGTCAGCGTCGGTTCGGCTGAGATCGGGCAGGACGACACGCTGGAAAGCTTCCTGGACAGGCTGGAGAAGAGCATGTACGCCGAGATGATCAAGAAAAAACTGGAAAACCGCAGAAAATAACGGGAACATAAAAAAGCCTCCGGAATGCCGGAGGCTTTTTTCATTGAATGGCTTTTCTTAGAATCCGTTGAGGAACTGAGACAGAGTGTTGTAAAAGATCTTCGGGTTCTCAAGGAATTGCGTCTGTGAGGCGTCAGGGATAATAGCCATACGCGAGCCTGGGATCAGCGAGCGATAGTATTCGCACGTCTTTGGCAGCACCTGGTCGTATTCCCCGCACAACAGCAACACGCGCAGTTTGACCATCGGCAGTTTCGGCGTGATGTCCATATTTTTGAGAACACCTGTGCAGGTGAACTCTCCCGGTCCCCACATGTGGCGGTAGACCTTCATGCCGGTCGTCGTCTTGGGGCGCACAGCCTTGCTGTAGAGCGGCCCCAGCTTGGCGATCTCGTCTTCACGGCACTGATAGCGCATGTTGTAGGCCCTCACCACATCATTGTAGGCCGCGCCGTCGAAGTAGATGGAGCTTTCGCTCTCCGCCACAGTCTGCGCCGCCTGGGCGCCCATTTCCGCAAGTCGTTTTTTTGCGTCGGCGATCCAGAGCCTGGTCGAAAAGAACGGACTCATGGCGGTGATGGAAACGACAGGCGAGGCTGGAACATACAACACGTGCTCCACGCTTAGCATTGCCCCCCACGAACGGCCGAGCAGATGGAGCTTCTTGACATTGAGCGAGCTGATGACGACGCCCAGGGCTTCGATGTAGCGCTCCGTGTTCCAGAGCTCTGCATCGCCGGTATGTCCGGCTTCGTCTGATCCGAGCTGGTTGTACATATATACATTGCGTGTTTCTGCCAGCCTGACGGCCATCGGTTTAAACGATTCGCAGTTGCCGCCGGGGCCGCCGTGAACGTAGAGCAGAGGTATGCCGCTCCCGCCGCCGTCGTAGGTTTCAAGGTTCACAAATCCGCCTGGTACGTTGAGATACTCTGACTTCACAGTCACCGGCATATCGTATTCCTCCTTGTGGCGTTTGTAGTTTCGTTCGGTGACTTGATTATATCATAATATTCAGAATAATTTAATTGGCAGCATGGCTGTTATTCCGTCAGCAGCCGCTTGAACTCCTGCCAGGGCATTGGTTTTGCGTAGTAAAAACCCTGGACCATGTCGCAGTTCATCTTACGCAGCGTTTCGACCTGCCCCGCTGTCTCCACTCCCTCTGCGATGGTTTTCATGCCGATTGCGGCGGCCATATGAACGGTGCTTTCCACCACGATCCTTGACCGCAGCGAACTTTCAATACCGTCTATTAATTTCTTATCGATCTTCAGCATGTCCATGGGCGCTTCCTTGACCATCGAAAGAGTGGAGAGCCCGCTGCCGAAATCATCCACCATCATGGTGAAGCCGCGCCGATGCAGATCCTTGACTGCTTCCCCGATCCGCGTCGGGTTGTCCGCGTAGGTGCTCTCCGTGACTTCAAGACGCAGCAGCCTCGGTTCCACGTTATATTTCCCGGTCAATCTGGACAGGTCGTCGCAAACGCTGCCAGCGTAGAAATCGAGGCGCGACATATTGACTGAAATAGGGATAGTTTCAGCGCCCTCCTCGTTCAGTTCAGCCAGCTTGCGGCAGACGTTGTCCCACACAAAGGCGTCGAGCCTGGTTATGAACCCGTTCTGTTCAAACAGCGGAATGAAGGAGGCCGGCATCAGGAAATTCCTGCCGCGCCGGTTCCAGCGCGCAAGGGCCTCGGCCATGACGGGACGTTCGGTTTTGGCGTCGTAGATAGGCTGGAACCAGACTTCGAACTCACCGTTGGAAATGGCCCGCTCCATACTGCCGATAATATCCTGTTCGCCGAGGATCTTATCGCGGAGGGCGTTGTTGTAAAAGGCGCAATGTCTGGTATAGCTGCCTTTGGTGGTACGCAGCGCCAGCACGGCCCTGTCGCTGATGACGTCGGCCGGCAGGTCGTGGTCGTCGATGATGCAGACGCCGAAACGGATCGTCAGCTCGTAGGTGTCTCCGAGTTCGGCAAAATGGCAATTTGCCATATTTTCCAGCCTTTCCGTGCTGAGCTTGTCATAAGGAAGACAAAAAGCAAACACGTCGCCGCCGAGCCTGCCGTAACGGCAATCTCTGTCATTCATGGGGATAAATCTGCCCGGCAGGGCGGACAGCACCAGGTCGCCGGTCTTGTTGCCGAAGAGGTCGTTGACGATGTTGAATCTGTCCACATCGCTGCATACCATTGCAAAGCGCAGCTGTGGTTTCTCGCGCAGCATCTTCTCGGTCTCCGAGAAGAAGGTCTCTCTGTTGTAGATGCCGGTCAGCAGATCGTGCCGCGACTTGTAGCGCAAAGCCGCCGCCTGGCGTTCTTTCTCCTGCTGTTCGAAGACCTTGTCAGTGGTGTCCACAAAGATGAGGCTGAACATGTGACAGCCGTCCTCGACGTGGAACTGTTCGCCTGTCATATTGATCCAGCGCGTTGCGCCTGCCTGATCGATGATCCTGAAGGTGGAACTGACCCTCGTTAAGCCACGTTCAAGTACGTCGCCTGCAAGCTTAAGCACCGTGGTGCGGTCGTCCGGCACAATGAAGGAAAAGAGATCGCAGGCCTCAACGTAACTGCGCGCACTGCCGCTGAGGCGGCAGAAAGCGTCGCTGAAGAAGGTGGGCGTGATGCCTCCGTCCGGCGACAGTTTGACTATCGCGATGCCGCAGGGAAAGGTGTCGATAATGGACTGCAATTTGCTGTTTGTGTTTGAAAGGTCCTTGTAAAGCTGTTTCTCCTTCTCCATGTGAGAGAGGACCGATAGGGCAATCAGGCTGCGAACGCGCGAACGCAGATAATCCGGGTCACAGGGTTTCGCTATGAACTCCGAAGCCCCGGCTTCCGCCGCTCTGGCGCGCAGTTCGCCGTCATCTCGGTCTGAGATCAATATCAGGGGAATGTCGGCGACTGATTTCTCCTCCTTTACTATGGAGAGAGTTTCAAGCGCCTCCTCCTGTCCCTGTCCGGAGATGTCAATGGCGACTGCGCCGACGTCTCGGACCTCGCGCAGCAGACGGACTGCCTCCTCGCGGTTCCTGGCGTCCACTACGTTGTAGTCCGTTTCCAGTATCCCGCGCAGTTCGCCCTCCCCTCCGCCGATCGCCAGCAGGTTAAGGCCGCGTTCCCGTTCGTCGCATTTGAACACCTGCGCGTCCTGCCCCTTGCGGCAGATGGCGAAACTGTTCTTGCCGCTGTTCTTCGCCTGGTAGAGGGCGGCGTCGGCCGCCTTGTAAAGTTCCTTGAAATTATCTGCGTCAGCCGGATAGACTGCTACGCCGATACTGACGGAGACGCAGTTCTTGTGCCCCATGTCATCCATGCAATGGCGCAGTGCTTCCGCCAGCTCGTGTGTCTTGCGCTTGACGAATTCGAGGTCCGACGCGTCCTTGAGCATAGCCATGAACTCGTCGCCGCCTATGCGGCCGGCGATATCGTCGGAACGGAAGCTCTCCTTCATTTTGGCTGCTATATGCTGAAGCACCGTATCGCCGAAAAAGTGTCCGTAATTGTCGTTGAGGGCTTTGAAATCATCCACGTCAAAAAGCAGCATCGTGTGCCTGCCATTCCTGCCGCAGCCGGTCAGAAACTCTTCGATCGTATTCTGGGTCGTGAGTTTGTCGTAAAGTCCAGTCAGTTTGTCCGTCTGCGCCTGATACAGCAGGAGTTCTCTCTCGCTGTGTTCTTCGTTGATGTCCTTCAGCACGCCTACGATGCGGCGGGAACCGCCGGCGCTTGTGGAAATGGCCTTAAGACTGCACCAGTGAAAGAGGTTGTCCGCCGTCTTCAGCCTTAATTCAACGCCGCCGCTGCTGCGGCCGCTCTGGAACTCTTCGCACAGGGAAGCCAGCTTCATCCTGTCGTCCGGGTGTATCTTGCCGCTGCGCAGAATCGTCTGGATGCTGCGGTCAGCTCTGTTCTCGGCCATGCCGAACTGCTTCTCAAACGAAGGAGAGCTGTAGACGAGGTCATTGCTCAGATTCCACTCGAAGATGTGTTCGTCTGAATTTTCCGTGACTATTTTATAGCGCTCTTCGCTGGCCTGCAGATCTTTCATGGTGTCGCTGAGTTTTTTGCTCTTCTCTATGAAGATCTTTGATGTCATCAGAGCCAGCAGCGCGAAGAATACGAACAGGAAAACGCCGCAGTAAGCGGTAACGCGCGAAAAACCGGAGAAACGCTTGTTGACTATATTGTCTGGAATGGTCATCAGCAGATACCAGTGGTTGTAGCCTATGCGCGTATAGCCCACATACCTTGCGCCGCCGCTGGAGAAAAATTTGCAGACTCCGTTTTTGCCGGTCGCCATTTCGGACAGCAATGTTGTCAGCACGCTGCCGCCGTCGGCGCCAAACTCCTTGGAGATGCTCCCCTTGGTTTCGAAGCCGATCTGAGACATCACAACGTTGCCATTTTCATCAGTGATATAGGAGTGACCGTCGCCGTTGAAGACTGAGATGCGGAAGATGGAGACGAAGTCTCTGGGGTCAAACGGAGCGCAAAGCACGCCTCTGATCCGGCCGCTGCGCATGATCGGCGCGGCAAAAACGATGCATTTTTCACCGCCGGTCTTCTGGGTCAGCAACTCTGAGATATTGGCTCTTCCGCTCAGCGCCTGTTTGAAATAATTGCGGTCGCCCACATAGAGCACGCGTCCGTCGATAGTGTGCATAATGCCTTTGACGTCGGCGATGCCAACATAGGAAAAATAAGCGCTGCGGCTGCGTTCTGCCAAGGTCATCATGAAATCGCGGTTAAATAGGTTCTCGTCGGAACGGCCTACGAAGTCAGCCATCATGGCGGCTGAATTGAGCAGCAGACGGAAGTCGTCGCGCACATTGTGGGCTGCCTGATCGCCGCATTCGGCGAGGTAGGTCTTAGTCTCCTGCTCAACGGTTTCGTTCAGCTTTTTGATGTAGACGACAAATGCGCAGGCCAGCAGAATACAAAAAATTGCCAGAAGGACAAGGTGGCGTGACCATACTCCTGCGTGCTTGTCTCTGTGTTCAGCCACGGGGCTCACCTCTCTGCCAGAACGTCCAGCCTGCATCGATATAATTGTGAATTGCCAGTATCATTATATTTTATTAGCTGAGACGCAAATAATCAAGGCGCGCGCTTTAAAAAACGCCGGTTCAGGGCGCAGACGCATCGGGATCGGCATTTTCAGGCCAATATATGTATTCATCCGCCACCCTCAATATGCAGGAGCGTGCTGCGGCGCTCAAAATTTTAGTCCTTTTTGATGCGTACTTCGGTCTGCGGGAACGGGATGACTACACCGGCTTCAGCGAAAGCGGAGAGGACGTTCTTGCGCAGACGGCTCTGCACCGTGCGCTCGTCTATGCAGACCCTGAGGTCCGTGTAGTACTGTGCCGTCAGCTTTACGCTGCTGTCGTCCAGGCTGTCCACGAGGATGCGCGGCGCAGGAGCTTTCAGCACTCCGTCGTCGTCTTTCAATACGCGCATCATGATCTCGATGGCCTTGTTCACGTCGCTTTCATAGGCGATGCCCACGCTGAGCTCCACGCGGATATCCGGACTGTTGAGCGTAAGATTGATCAGCTCGCTGTCCTGGACCTTGCTGTTCGGGATGATGAGATATTTGCTCTGTTCGCACAGCAGCACAGTATTCTGCAGCGTTATCTCAGTCACCGTGCCTCGTTTGCCGTTGATGATGACCTGATCTCCAACGCGCAGCTTCTTCTGAAACAACATCATGATGCCGCTGAAAATATCGCCGATGATCTTCTGGGTGCCGAATCCGACTGCAATGGCGACGGCGCCGCCCAGGAAGGCGAAGGCCGTGAGCGGTATGCGCAGGCTCCACAAAGCGCATAGGAAAGCCAGTATGAACCCTGTGTAGTCCACGAATTTTTCGACCAGCAGTGCCGTGTGCCTGCTGACGCGTTTTTTTCTTGTCCTCAGTTTGATGAAATAGCTGATCGAAAGCGCCAAGGCCATGACAATAACGAAAGTAAACAGCGAATAGACGAGCTTGCCGATGGTGACGGGAAAATCGTCGAAATGCCAGATCTCAAATTCCGTAATCTCATCAAATCTTTGCTTCCAGCGAGAACCGACAGGCCCCATTTTTTCGCTTGGGTCCTTTTTCAGAATGTCCTTCATCTCGCGCTCAAGCTCTACATAGTAGGCTCTGATCGTTCCGCAGTCAACGATATAGCCCAGAGTCCTGTACTTCATGCTGTCGATGCTGTCCAGGAATTCGCCGAGTCTGGCGCTGTCGTCCGGACTCATTTCCTCGCTGCCGCCGAAACGTTTGACAGTCATACGCTGGGCTTCGTCGATCTTGTGAAGCTCCTGATTGCAGTTGCTGATATCGCCGTTAAGGCTGTCGATGCCGGCCGAGAGGCTGTCGAGGACCATTTGCTGGTCTTCCGGCAGCAGCTTGCCGGTCAGGACGTCGCGCATCGCGCGCCACTTGGCGCGCAGCGAATACCACCATTCCATCATATCTTCCAGCATCAGCAGCTCGTCCTCGAGAAGCTCCTGCTCGGTGTGGAGCCGGTATTGCACAAAATCGTTGTTATGGCTGTTCTTGAGCAGGTCGGTGACTTTTTTGTATCTGCCGTCAAGGTTCTTGATGGTCTCCAGCAGTTTGGCGGTGTTCCCGTTGATGAGAGCGTCGAGATAGATGAAATCGTCGCCGTTGAAGGTGATATCTCCGCGGATTTTGCCCACCATCGAAAAAATGGCGTCGTACCTCGTATGCGCCGTGGCTAGGTCGCTCTCTGCCAGCGATTTGGAAATGGAGTAAAAGGTTTTCTGCGTCAGGCAAAGCTCGAGCTCGGCGGAAATTTCTTCGACAGACCACCTTTGCGCCATTTCATCCACGTTGGGGTCTGTCATCTTGCTCATGGCGATGCGGTACTTTCTCTCCAGGTCGTTCTGCTTGAGGGCCAGGCCCTGCAGCTGCTTCACAGCCCTGTTGTACATGGCCTGCTGGTTGTTGATCTGGTTCAATCCCGCGTTCTCAGCCTGAAGCGCATCCAGGTAAAAAAGATAGGAATAGGGAGGTTTTTGGGAGGCGATGGCGCGCAGCTGATCGTCGTCGATCTGAAAGTTGGAAGTGGCGCTGTTGTGCTTCTGGATATAGTATACGCTGTAATACATGTTCTGCATGGAGTTGTACATCTGCTCCAGGTTCAGCACGCGCGTGACGGTGATGTTGCTCTGACGTGCAAGCCCCTCTTCCATAGCCTGCATTCTTTCCACTATATCGCTGAGCTGTTTGGCTCTGGCTGTCGGATCGTTCTGCCAGGCCGCCACCTGCTGCTTAAACTCCGTGAGCCCAATGGCCAGGGCCGGACAGGCCGTGCAGAATACCAGCAGACAAACTATAAATATTTTCAAAGATTTAAAAATGGCGGATCTTTTCATTGCACGACCTCCATTTAACTTTAACGTTGCGGTGCTCCTTGCCTATTTTACCGTAAAAAAGCCTAAAAGCGACAGTAGCCTGAAATTTTGCAGCCCGTCTTCACATCACGCAGAACATATTGTAGAGCTTTAATACGCGGATGTCCTCTTTGGAGATGTGCAGCTCCCTGTTCAGCTCCTCCGTTTCGCGCAGCGGCTTTTTTGCGATAAGCACCTTCGCGGCGGTCGGCATCAGGGGACGCGAGGAGATGCCGCAGGCCAGTCCCCACTTGACCTCCGCGTCGAGGTATGAGGCCAGAATGTTGATGGTGTACTGTTCCATGGGAGTGTCCTGGTTCCTGAAGGTCAGGTTCGTGAGCGCGTCGTAGTGCTTCATCCAGCCGCGGTACGTGGTCTCGCAGCGCTGATATTCCTCGTAGCTGCCGACGTTCATATACATCATTACCTTGTAGATCGCATTGCCGGTCTGCGACAGCACGTCGATGACGCTGCGCGCCAGCTGTCTGTTTCTGCCGTCGAACATATACATGTAAAACTGCGTCAGTCCTTTGAAAAAGAAGGGGACGCCGGCAGTCCGCTCCGCGGCTCCGCTGCCGGCGGCGGGCAAAAGCTGGTCCGGCTGGACGCCGAGGACGCCTGCGACGTCGTACAGAGAGGCCACGTCCATCACGATCTCTCCATTTTCGTACTTGGAGACGGTCGCTTTGCTCTTGTGGATGGAATCAGCCAGAGCCTGAATGGTCAGTCCCCTGGCCCGGCGGAATATCCTGATGCGGCGGCCGATGGACGGCGACAGTTCTTCCATGCTGCTCTCCTCCTGTTTCGTCTGGATATGCAATTTGCCTGTATAGCGGCTGTAAAAAGAACTCTCGAAAAATTATACAGTCTGCACGGGTAAATGTCTATTTTAACGAAACTAATCGAACAATAAGTTTATTGGCACGAAACATCGCTGTTGTTGTCAAAGAGCCGCGCGTTTAGTAATATTTTGACGAAATGAGAATAAATCAAACGGAGGACATATAAATGAAATACGATTTTGACGAGATCATCGACAGGCGCAACACCAATGCGGAGAACGTCGAAGGTTTCCGCAGCTACATTTTCCACGCCGGTCCCGAAAAGGCGTTCCCTTACAGGGACGAAGAGTTCGTGCGCATGTGGGTCGCGGACATGGAATTTGCGGTGGCTCCGGCTATCTGCGATGCCATCAGAGCCCGCGTGGACAAACGCATCTTCGGCTACAGCGGCGTGTACGGCCATGGCTATTACAACGCCTTCTCGAACTGGTGCCGCACGCGCTACGGCTGGGAGTTTCCTAGGGAGCAGCTGACTTTCTCCACAGGCGTAATCCCGGCTCTCTACCAGCTCGTCGAAGAGCTCGTAACCCCGTCGGAGAAGGTGCTTATCACCACGCCTTCCTACGGCTATTTCAAACATGCGGCCGACTACAGCGGGAAGCGGCTCTCCTGTTCGCCGCTCATTAACACAGACGGCTGTTTCGGCATTGATTTCGACGATTTCGCCAGAAGAGCCGCGGACCCCATGACGAAACTGGTGATCTGGTGCAACCCGCACAACCCCTCCGGACGCATGTGGACTGAGGAGGAACTGGGCAAGGTCGCCGAGATAGTGGAGAAGAACAGCCTCTGGATCATCAGCGACGAAATCCACTGCGACCTGAGCCGCAGCGGCAGCAGGCACATTCCCATGGGCAAAATCATGCCTGATTACGAAAAGCTTGTCACCTGCATGTCGGCCAGCAAAACGTTCAATATGGCCGGCCTCATGTTCTCCAATATTATTATAAGAAACGCGGAACTAAGAGCCCGTTTCGGCGCCAGGGACAAGAACATCGGCTCCGTCAACCCGCTCTCCGTAGCGGCGCACCAGGCGGCCTACGAAAGAGGCGCCGAGTGGCTGGAGCAGCTGCAAGGGTATCTTGACGGCAACTTCCGGCTGCTGAAGGATTTCCTGGCAGACAAGCTGCCGAATATAAAGTTTGAGATTCCGGAAGCTACCTACCTGGCCTGGGTCGATATGAATCCGTATCTTGCCGACGTTGAAGAGCTGCCCCTGTTCTTTGCGAACGAAGCCGGCGTGCTGCTCGAAGGCGGCGATCCGCTCTTCGTAGGCAACGCGCAAGGCTTCGTGCGTCTCAACCTCGCGATGCCGAGGGCAACGGTGGAAAAAGGTCTCGGCAGAATGTACAAGGCGATCAGAAGGCACTGCGGAATTTAAGTATTTTGCCTACGCAGGGCGTTGTCAGCCTCCGAATGGAATGGCGGCGGAAGAGCCGCAGTCCAGGCGAGTAAAGGACTGGAATCATCTATTGTAAACAATATCGCGCAGCCGTGAGAGAAGGAAATTTCCTGTCACTGTCCTTCATTTACGGCTGCGTAATATATCAGTCGAAAATGGTGTTCAGGCAACGGAAATAATGGTAGAATAAAAACAAGATAATTTGGATTTTAATCTTACTATTTCGAAAAGGAATGAATACCCCTTCCATTTTTAGCGTAAATCTATATAATGTCAATGTTTATGCCGACACAAACAAAGGAGTGGAATCTGATGAAGAAATATGCCGAAATGAGCAGGGAAGAACTGGCTGCGGAGAAGACCGCGCTTGTCAAACAGTTCGAGGGCTACAAAGCCAAGGGGCTCAAACTCAACATGGCGCGCGGCAAGCCAGGCGCAGATCAGCTTGAGCTTTCGATGCCGATGCTGGACGTCCTCAATTCAAAGAGCGACTGCCGCGCCGACAACGGCGCCGACTGCCGCAACTACGGCGAGCTTTCCGGCATTACCGACGCGAAGAAACTTTTCAGCGAGTATATGGGCGTCGGTGAGGATGAGATTTTTGTGGTAGGCTCCACTTCGCTTACGTTTATGGCCGACTGCGTGATGCGCGCCATGCTGACCGGCGTGCTCGGCTCCGAAAAGCCCTGGTGCAAATACGACAAGATCAAGTTTCTCTGCCCGGTGCCCGGCTATGACCGCCACTTTGCCATCTGTGAGTTCCTCGGCATCGAGATGATCAACGTGCCGCTCACCGAGTGGGGGCCTGATATAGATATGGTGGAGAAGCTTGTCGCGAACGACGAGACGATCAAGGGCATGTGGTGCGTGCCGAAGTACACGAACCCGCTCGGCGGCGTCTATGCCGACGAGGCCGTGCGCCGCATCGCGCGCCTCAAGCCGGCCGCGAAGGATTTTCGTGTCTTCTGGGATAACGCTTATGCAGTCCATCAGGTCTATAAGGACGTGCCGCTGCTTAACCTGCTCGACGAGTGCAAGAAGGCCGGCAACCCCAATATGGCCTACATGTTCGGCTCCACGTCGAAGATCAGCTTCCCGGGCGCCGGCGTCGGTTTCTTCGCCGCTTCGAAGGAAAATATAGATTTTACCGTCAAGCAGCTTGGCTGCGAGGCGATTGGTTTTGACAAGATGAATATGCTGCGCCACGTGCGCTTCTTTAAAGATATGGACGGCATCCGCGCCCAGATGGAGAAGCACGCGGCGATCCTGCGCCCGAAGTTTGACGCGGTGCTGAACGCGCTCGACGCTAACCTGGCCCCCTGCGGAGCCGGCAGCTGGGTGAAGCCGCAGGGCGGCTACTTTGTCACCTATATCGCCGAAAAAGGCTGCGCCAAACGCATTGTGGCGCTCTGCAAAGAGGCGGGCGTTACGCTCACGCCAGCCGGCGCCACGCATCCGTATCATAAGGATCCGGACGACGCCTATATCCGCATCGCTCCGAGCTTCCCGACCCCAGCGGAGCTGTCGCTTGCGATGGAGATATTCTGCACCTCGGCCAGACTCGCGTTTGCCGAAAAACTGCTTGGCTGAAAAATAATCCATTCTTCCACCAGCAATTTGCGGCAGCAGGAACTGCCGCAAATTGCTGGTGGAAATTTACCGCGATATATGTAATAATAAGAAAATAGTGCAAAAATAGCGTGTTTGAAAAGATAATTCTAAAATGAATATACAGGAGGTAACTAGAATGGCAGAAAGAAAAATGGTCACGCTGGACGGCAACGAAGCAGTAGCCCACGTGGCGCATGCAGTAAACGAAGTAATCTCCATCTATCCGATCACGCCGTCCTCGCCGATGGGCGAGTGGGCTGACCAGTGGTCGGCCGAAAAGCGTCCCAACATCTGGGGCACCATCCCGCTCGTGCAGGAAATGCAGAGCGAAGCCGGCGCCTCCGCAGCCTATCACGGCGCCGTTCAGGCTGGAGCCCTCGGCACCACCTTCACGGCCTCGCAGGGACTGCTCCTCATGATCCCCAACATGTTCAAAATCGCGGGCGAGCTCACGAGCACCGTCATGCATGTCACCGCCAGGACCCTGGCCACACACTGCCTTTCCATCTTCGGAGACCACTCGGACGTCATGGCCGTGCGCGACACAGGCTGGTCCATGCTCTCCTCCTCTACAGTACAGGAAGCCGAAGACATGGCCCTGATCGCCCAGATGACCACGCTGGAAAGCCGCGTGCCCATCGTCCACTTCTTCGACGGCTTCCGTACCAGCCATGAAGAAATGAAAGTCGAACTCATCTCTTACGATGACATGAGGTCCCTCATCGACGACGACCTCGTGCGCGACCACAGATACAACAGACTCAGCCCCGACGCCCCCATCGTGCGCGGCACCGCCCAGAACCCGGACGTCTTCTTCCAGTCCCGCGAAGGCGCCTCGCCCTACTACAAAGCCGCTCCCGACATCACCCAGAGAGCCATGGACCGCTTCGCGAAACAGATCGGCCGCCAGTACCACCTCTTCGACTACTACGGGGCCGACGACGCCGAAAGAGTCATCGTCATCATGGGCTCCGGCGCTGCCGTCTCGCATGAGACTGTCACGCGCCTGCTCCAGAACGGCGAAAAAGTCGGCGTCCTCACCGTCCACCTCTTCCGCCCCTTCGACATCGCCAGATTCCTCCGCGCGCTGCCGGCCACGGTCAGAAGCATCGCCGTGCTCGACCGCTGCAAAGACCCGGCAGCCATCTGCGAGCCTCTCTGCTATGATGTGCGCGAAGCCCTCAACGGCTCCGACATCACAGTCGTTGGCGGCCGCTACGGACTCTCCAGCAAAGACTTCACGCCTGCCATGGTCAAGGGCGTCTTCGACGAACTCAAGAAAGCGTCGCCCAAAGACAGCTTCACAGTCGGCATCGACGACGACGTCAGCTTCTCCAGCCTCGACTACGACCCGTCCTTCGACACCGAAGATCCCAAGACAGTCCGCTGCCTCTTCTACGGGCTCGGCTCCGACGGCACCGTGGGCGCCAACAAGAACTCCATCAAAATTATCGGCGGCCTCACCGACCTCTATGCGCAGGGCTACTACAGCTACGACTCCAAGAAATCCGGCGGCATCACCGTCAGCCACCTGCGCTTCGGCCCCAACCCCATCTATGCCAGCTATCTCATCAACAAGGCGAACTTCGTGGCCTGCCACGTCTACAGCTTCCTCGAAAAGCTCGACGTACTGAAGGGCGCGGCCGACGGCGGCACCTTCCTGCTCAACAGCCCCTTCGGACCGGAAGAAGCCTGGGACCACCTGCCGCTCACCACGCAGAAGCGCATCATTGCCAAGAAGCTTAAGTTCTACACCATCGATGCAGTCAAGATCGCCAAGGAAACAGGCATGGGCGGCCGCACCAACACCATCATGCAGACCTGCTTCTTCGCCATCAGCGGCGTGCTCCCAAAAGACGAAGCCATCAAAGCCATCAAAGACTCCATCGTCAAGAGCTACACGAGAAAAGGCCAGGCCGTCGTTGACAAGAACATCGCGGCGGTAGACGCCACGCTCGCCAACCTCCATGAAGTAAAGGTCCCTGCCAAAGCCGACAGCAAGTTCGACATTCTGCCGCCGGTGGCAGCCGACGCTCCGGAATTTGTACAGGACGTCCTGGGGCCCATGATGGTCCTGGAAGGCGACAGCCTGCCAGTCTCCGCTCTGCCTGAAGACGGAACCTATCCGACCGCCACGACCCAGTATGAGAAACGCAACATCGCCATCGACATCCCGGTCTGGGATCCGGCGCTCTGCATCCAGTGCGGCAAATGCTCGCTGGTCTGCCCGCATGCCGCCATCCGCGCCAAGGTATACGACAAGGAACTGCTTGAAGAAGCGCCCAAGACCTTCAAGAGCGCCGACGCCAAGTGGAAGAACTTCGAAGGCAAGAAATTCACCATCCAGGTAGCCGCCGAGGATTGCACCGGCTGCGGACTCTGCGCCCACAACTGCCCCGTGAAGCCGAAGGCGGAAGGCGCCGGCAAGCCGCTCACCATGACCACGCAGATGCCGCTGCGCGCACAGGAACATGACAACTGGAACTTCTTCCTTAACATCCCTGATATGGAACGCAAACAGCTCAACCTCAACGCGGTCAAAGACGTTCAGCTGCTGCGCCCGCTCTTTGAATTCTCAGGCGCCTGCGCTGGCTGCGGTGAAACCCCGTACCTCAAGCTGCTCTCCTCGCTCTTCGGCGACAGAGCCATCATCGGCAACGCCACGGGCTGCAGCTCCATCTACAGCGGCAACCTGCCCACCACGCCCTGGGCCGTCAACGACGAAGGCAGAGGGCCGGCCTGGAGCAATTCACTGTTTGAAGACGCGGCTGAATTCGGCCTTGGCTTCAGACTCACGATCGACAAACACGCCGAATACGCGGGCGAACTGCTCCAGAAGATGGAGCCGGAACTCGGACACGAAATAGTCTCCGCCATCCTCGACGCTCCGCAGAACTCCGACGAAGAGATCAGAGCCGTACAGGAAAAGGTCGAAGAACTCAAAATGATGCTTGATAACGTAGGCACCGAAGAAGCAGAAAACCTAGAATCCGTGGCCGACAACCTCGTCAAAAAGAGCGTTTGGAGCATCGGCGGCGACGGCTGGGCATACGACATTGGCTACGGCGGACTCGATCACGCCATCGCTTCTGGCAAAAATATCAACATCCTCGTGCTTGACACGGAAGTCTACTCCAACACGGGCGGACAGATGTCCAAGTCAACGCCGCGCGGAGCCGTGGCAAAGTTTGCGGCCGCCGGCAAGAAGCTCGGCAAGAAGGACCTCGCGCTGATGGCCATGAGCTATGGCAACGTCTACGTCGGCAAGGTCGCCATCGGCGCCAACGACGCGCAGACGATCAAAGTCTTCCGCGAAGCCGAAGCCTACAACGGACCTTCGCTCATCATCGCCTACTGCCACTGCATCGCGCACGGCATCAACATGGTCAACGGGCTCGACGAGCAGAAAAAGGCCGTCGACTCTGGACATTGGATGCTGATGAGGTATAATCCTGACTTGGCGAAAGAGGGCAAGAACCCTCTCATCATCGACAGCAAGGATCCGACTTTGCCGCTTGGCGACTATATCTACGGTGAGACCAGATACAAGAGTCTCAAGGTCGCGCATCCGGAAGAGGCGGCGGAACTCCTTGCGGAGGAAGAGAAGGATCTGAAGGCCAAGTGGCGCTATTACAAACACATGGCCGCCATGAAAATGGAGGACTGATTTTTTAATGGCACAGGAAGAGGTCAAACAGGAGATCAAAGATTCCAAAGGCCGCGTGATCGTGACGAAGGTCAAGAGCGCGGACGCTCCTCAGACAAACGAGAAGGCGGAAGTCAATATGTCAGAGACACCAAAAGTCGAAGTCATAGAAATCAAGGCCGCTGAAACTCCCAAACCGGCAAAGGGCAAGGCACGCGTCGGCATCACTGAGACTTGTTTCCGCGACGCCCACCAGTCGATCATGGCCACGCGTCTTAAGACGGAGGACATGCTCCCCATCTGCGAGGCGGTTGACGAGGTCGGCTACCACTCCATAGAGATGTGGGGCGGAGCCACCTTCGACGCGGCCATGCGCTTCCTCCATGAGGATCCCTGGGAGAGGCTGCGCGTCATGAAAAAACGTCTAAAGAAGACGAAGACGCAGATGCTTATGCGCGGGCAGAACATCGTCGGTTACAGACACTATTCCGACGAAGTCGTTCGCGAGTTCGTCAAGCGCGCGATCGGCAACGGCATTGACATCATCCGTGTATTCGACGCTCTCAATGACCTCCGCAATATGTCCATCGCAGCGGATGAAGTCAAAAAACAGGGCGGCGAGCTGCAGATGACCATCTCCTACACGGTCTCGCCGGTGCACACCATCGACCTCTTTGCCAAACAGGCTAAGGATATGGCCGATATGGGCGCCGATTCCATCTGCATCAAGGACATGGCAGGGCTTCTCTCGCCGGTGGCAGCCTCGCAGCTCGTCAAGGCGATCAAGAAGAAGGTCAACATCCCCGTGCAGCTGCACAGCCACTATACGAGCGGCATGGCGGCCATGAGCTATCTGGCCGGCATCGAGGCAGGCGCGGATGTGGTGGACTGTGCTATTTCTCCGTTTGCGATGGGCACCAGCCAGCCGGCCACAGAAACGATGGTCGCTTCGCTCAAGGGCGGCGCATACGACACAGGCCTCGATCTCCAGAAGCTGCTGCCAATCGCTGAGTACTATAACGGACTCAAGAAAAAGTACAAGAACATCATCATGGGCGTGAGCGGAGTCAACATCAACATTCTGCTCTATCAGATCCCAGGCGGCATGTATTCCAACCTGCAGAGCCAGCTTAAAGAAGGCGGCTGCCTAGACAAATTCCAGCAGGTCATGGAAGAAGTTCCGCGCGTGCGCAAGGAGATGGGCTATCCGCCTCTCGTCACGCCGACCAGCCAGATCGTCGGCACCCAGGCGGCCATGAACGTTATCTCCGGAGAACGCTACAAGGTGGTTCCGAAGGAAGTTTATCAGTACTTCCGCGGCTACTACGGCAAGACGCCTGCGCCTGTCGATCCCGTGATCCAGAAGAAGGTTCTGGGCGACGAACAGCCCATCACCTGCCGTCCCGGCGAAAAGATTGCTCCCGAAATGGAGCAGGCCCGCAAGGAGATCGGCATGTGGATGACGCAGCCGGAAGACCTCATCACCTACATCCTCTTCCCGCAGGTGGCTAAGGACTTCCTGCCGGATAAGTTCGCCAAAGTCAACATGGTGGACATTGGCCAGGAAGAACAGGTTGCTCCGGAGGCTTACGCCATCTAGGACGTTGTTTCAGAAACTTAGTATGCTGCGCGGCGGTTTTTCGCCGCGCAGTTTTTTGTCCCCCTGTCAGATATGAGACGCAGGGGCGCGAGGCAGCCCCTGCCAAAATGGTCAGGCTGAGCAGTGAACAGAACATTGCCTGCTTATAGACGCGGCGATACTGCGCCGTGCCTCTCTGCCGTCTGCCGCACTGATGCTGAAGCTGCATGTTTGCAAACGGCTTCAAATACTGCTGCAATTGGTGTAAAATTGTCCGCGTTTTTAAGACATGCGGCGACAGACGGTCTCCGCCGTAAAATACACAATTGGAAATATGCAATATGGAGGTAAATAAAATGGATTTCATCAACAAAAAAGGCAAAGGGCTCTTGCTGTGTCTTGTAATTGCGATTCCAGCCTGGCTGCTTGTGAGAATGACGCCCGCTCTGGAAGTCGTGGGCGCGCCGGTGCTGGCCATCCTGGCCGGCATGCTGCTGACGATGATCATCAAAGATAAGTCGAATGTACAGTCCGGCATCGGTTTTACGTCAAAATATATTCTGCAGCTGGCGGTCGTGCTGCTTGGCTTCGGACTCAACCTTGCGACCATCGGAAAAGTCGGCAAAACCTCGCTGCCAATCATCGTAGGCACTATCACTACCTCGCTTGTGACAGCCTGGGTCATCCACAAGCTAATGCATGTGCCTTCCAAGATATCCACGCTGGTCGGCGTCGGCTCCTCGATCTGCGGAGGCAGCGCCATTGCGGCCACGGCTCCGGTCATCGGCGCCAGTGACGAGGAAATAGCGCAGTCGATCTCCGTCATATTTTTCTTCAATGTGCTGGCGGCGCTGATGTTCCCGACGCTCGGCGGTTTGATCGGGCTCAGCAACGAAGGGTTCGGTCTCTTTGCCGGCACTGCGGTCAACGACACCTCTTCCGTCACGGCGGCCGCTTCGACCTGGGATACTCTGCACCACACTGCGGGGGCCGTGCTTGACTATGCGACCATCGTGAAGCTCACAAGAACGCTGGCCATTATCCCCATTACTCTGGCGCTGGCTTTTATTCGCATGTCAAAGGAAAAAGCGGCGGGAGGTCAGGGCGGCGCCAAAGTCAGCTTCAAGTCGGTCTTCCCGATGTTCATACTCTATTTTGTGCTGGCCTCCGTCGTCACCACTATTGCCACCTCGGCCCTCTCAGGCGGTTCTCTGTCCGCGGCCAACGGTCTCTTCAGCTTCCTGAAACAGCTCAGCAAGTTCTTCATCGTGATGGCCATGTCGGCCATCGGACTCAACACGAATCTTGTAAAACTGGTGAAAAGCGGCGGCAAGCCGATCGTGATGGGCTTCTGCTGCTGGGTCGCCATCGCCTGCGTCTCGCTGCTGCTCCAGCATGAAATGGGGATGCTGTAAAAGTTTTTAGTAAAAATTAGTAAGAAGAAATTCAGTAAAAAGCGGCGCGCTGCCTTATTGCGGCGCGCCGCTTTTTATTGTTCGTTTTGTGCAACGCGGTTTGTATATAACTGTTATTTCGCAATTTATGGTTAAAATATATACACTTTAAGAGTGTGCGGTTTAAAGAACGTACCACCATGGTTCTTATCATAAAAAGAGAAAAAAGTTTTTTTGCGAATTCTTTAGACAAAAATTGCACTGATAAATAAAGTATGTTGATTATTAAAAAACTATTTGACTATTCGTTGCTAAATATTATAATAAATTCATCGAATGCATTTGGTGAATATATTTAGTGAATGCATTTAAAATGTCTAGATCTGGAAGGAGGATATTTTAGGGTAGTTTTAATGTGGATTTTTAATATCTTAAATTTCAATTAAATTGAAGGAGAGTGAAATCATGCATCAGCTGCAACACGTACCAGGGATGTTGTATATGGTATTTGGCTATTTGATAATTCTTACCGTATTTGGAACCTACTGCTACAACCAGGCCGCAAAAAAAGGCAAAGAAAGCCGCGACGACTTTTTGCTTGCAGGCCGCGGGCTTGGTAAACTTGTAGCTGTTGGCACGACGTTTGCTACGTTCACCGGCGGCGGTACTGTCACCGGCGGCGGCAATTCGCTGGCGTATCTGTATGGACTCTGGCCTGGCATCTGCTTCTGCGTACCACCAATTATTTCCTTTACTATTCTTATCATATTGGCCAAGAGAATTCGTGAAAGCGGTTTTTACACAGTCTCACAGCTGCTTGAAGTAACTTATGGCCGCGCTGCCAGATATGTATCAGCAGTTATTATTGCTTTGGCATTTGTTTCCATCGTATCCTATCAGTATCGCGGACTTGGTTTCGTCCTTAATGTTACGACTGGTATGTCTATTCCTGTATGCACGATTATATGCACGGTCTTGGTCATCGGACTTGCCTATTCAGGCGGACTCAAAACAGTCGCTGCTACGGATGCTCTCAGTGCTTTCCTGATGCTGTTTGGTATCGTGGTAGCGTGTCCATTGCTCTTGGCTAAGGTTGGCGGTTTTGCATGGATTAAGGCTAATGCCACTCCTGATCAATTGAGTTTCTTCGGCGGGCAGACCTTCTTTAAGTGGCTGGGTGCGTACTTGCCCTTGACTGTATTGACTATTGGAGACCAGAACTATTTCCAGCGTATCACAGCTGCCAAGGATCTTAAGACAGCCAGAATCGGCTGCCTCGGCTGCATCGGAGCTTGCATTATAGTCATGCCAATCATAGCTGTAATCTCCATGATTGGTCGTCTGTATTTTGGCAGTAATATCGCAGCTGGACAGTCTCTGATTTCCACTTCGACTATGTTGCCTGTTTTCTGGGGTGGCATTCTGCTCTCTGCGGCTTCAGCGTTCATAATTACTACCGGTGACTCATACCTGCTCTCAGCTGCTTCAAACTTCACAGTTGATATCTATGGCGAGCTGATTAACAAGAATGCAACTGACAAGAATTTCCTCCATGCAACAAGAGGATTTATCCTTGTAGCAGGTGTCGTTGCTTACATAATTCTCCAGTTTTACCCAAGTATCCTTGCGGTGCAGTATATGTCCTATACAATTTACGGCGCAGCTATTTCGCCTGCCGTCATTGCCGCGGTCATTTGGCCACGCGTTACTAAGGCTGGTGGACTTGCTTCCATGCTGGCCGGTTCAATACTCACTATCATCTGGGAGGTTCTCAAATACCCGTTCGGGATCCAGACAATACTTGTGGTGTTGCCCGTCTCTATCCTAGTGTTGATTTTTGTTTCTCTTGTAACAAAGCCTAATGAACCGGCAGTAGCGGCGAAGTAAACAGCATCAGTTGGTTTATAAAGTCTCCCGGCATTAAATTGCCGGGAGATGAACAAAATCTAAGGAGGCCCATTTTTATGGCTGAGAAATTTACAAAAATCAAGTGCGGAAAACTCTACGACGGCATCAAACCGAAGTTCCAGGAAAACATGGAGATTCTAGTGGAAGGCAAGAAGATCAAAGAAGTGGGACACAACCTGGCTTGCCCTAAAAACACTAAAACGATAGATTTGACCAAACTCACAGTGACCCCGGGTATGATTGACGCCCATATGCACACCCAGTATTTTCATTGGAAAGATGTCTACACAGACACGATCTTCAACTCAGACGGATATCGCGCGCTTGCTGTTGCTACCTGCGCCAAAAGGTGTTTGCAGGGAGGATTCACGACAGTTCGTTCACTCGGCTGGTGGCGCGAGGCCTATGAACTCGACGTCAAGCGTGCAATCGAAGAGGGGTATATGGAAGGAGCCCGTTTGGTAGTTTCTTCTCACTTCATCTGCGCTCCTGGCAGTCACGGTGATATGACGCAGGTAGTCAAGAACAATCCATATCTGTCTGACTATATGTGCTCTCAGTATCCGACCTGCGGTAATGGGCCAGATTTCTTCAGAGGCGCAGTGCGCAGGGAGAAAAAGATGGGTGCCGATTTCCTTAAACTCATGGCGACGGGAGGGTTTGCAACCCCGAACGATGATCCGGATGATGTCCAGCTCAGCGACGAGGAACTAAAAGCAATTTTTGACACGGCCAAAGAAGTCAGGATTTCTTCAACGGCCCATGCCTAC
>Ga0163159_1001063_pt1 | contig 28278 bp, 26 predicted proteins | sample BioMet9_FD_108702 | JGI IMG/M metagenome (GOLD analysis project Ga0163159, IMG submission 108702) | Microbial communities from bioreactor (seeded with sewage sludge) at Lawrence Berkeley National Lab, California, USA - Biofuel... | ecosystem: Engineered > Bioreactor > Anaerobic > Unclassified ... | reverse complement strand
GCGCTGCTGCTGTTCCAGATAGGCCCGTGTCTGGTTGAGCTGAGCTGCCGGATCGGAGCCGACGGGAACGGAAGATGGCGGTACACTGGGAGCGGCCCAAGCTAATCCGGACAGACAGGTCATTGCGATGCCTATACAAATAGGTTTTGTTTTCATAAGAATTACCTCGCTACTGATGCCAATACATTCATAACTACAATAGAATAATAATCAATGGCAAAAAAATATAGTCTGTTACACATTAAGCATAACAGACTATAAAAACAATTCTATTCCCCAAAAGGGTACTATTTTACAAAAAAGTAACACTCGCATTCCTATAAGAGGCCATACATTTCGGCGTTCCGCACTGCTTCTATCTTATTTTTTGCCCCTACTTTACGATAGATGTTGTTCAAATGTTTTTTTACCGTATCCTCTTGTATGCAAAGCTCTGCAGCAATATTTTTTCTTGTTTTCCCGATGGCAATAAGATGTAATATCTCTTTCTCACGGTTCGTAAGCACAGGCATCTTCTCTTTAGTAATCTGAGGCACTGCTTGAGCATAAGTCGTACACAAATCGATTAAGCGACTGATAAATTTTTGATTTAAACGACCACTTCTCTGCAAACTTGTTAATAACGGTAGTACTGCCGGGCATTCTGCAAAAGGAAGGACGACACCGTCTGCCTCGGCTTCCTGAACAGCCATCTTGAACTGATCCAGCCCCTTTCCCCTGCCATATAAGCTTTCTTTAGCTAATGCCAAATAAATTAGCTGGCTGATTTTGGCACACTGGCAAATATCAGGAATACGGTCCAACTCCAGACAAATCCGTTCCACTTCCATCAGATTTCCCATGATATACATCGCTTTGGCCATAAAAACCTGCGGTATTCCCAGACCTGCGACCATCAGGATATGATGCGTATAGTCCAGGAAATCAGCAGGAATTTTATCGACCTGCATGACGGCTGCACTATAAAAACACTCGACCAATATCAACGCTTCTCGCAATATATTGGAAATCCCCAAAGGTAATTTCATCAGACGATAACTGGACAATAAAGAGTACATGGCATCTTTATTATGTTGAGCCTCTTCAAAATTCCCCAAAAACAAAGCACGGCGAATCAGGACAAAATAGCCGCAGATGGAGATGAAATATTGCTTTTTCACAGCCGCTTCTGACAACGCCTGTATGGCATAAATGCGGGCCTCTCTCATTTCACATCGCAATAATGCCGCTTCTGCCAATACCAATCGTTCCGATCCGCGGCCAAATCCATCTGTAACCAATTCGTAAGGATTATGCTGACACCGCGACACTGCGGCATTCAAAGTACCTGCTTCCATATATTCGCTGTATAACAACATGGGAAGACCAAAGGTAAATGGATCATAAGCCCTTATGATTTCTGAAGGTCGGCCTCGCAGGAGCTGTGCCGCTTCCTCCAGCGGCTCCGTCTTCGATGAGATGTGACCAAATCCTGTAACACGACTGATGATAATCAGCTCTCCCTGGATAATCTCTTTATTGGGGTATGGATGATGGGTAAAGTACTCTTCCATTTGAAGCAGTAAGCTTTTCCCTTTAGCGACGTATCTTGATTCACCTGACAAGATCATTTTAAAAATGAGCTGTAAATACGGGAATGGGTATCGAAAACACCAATCATCAGGAAAATGTGATACGATATTAAAAATACCTTCATAATCATAACACGCCATAATGACCCGTTGTGCTTCCGGCTTATTCAATAGATACAGCAACTCGTCGATACATCCGGCCTGTTCAAATAGTTTAACGATAAAAGGATAGCGCTGATAATTTGACCGGTTTAAATACCATAAGGCCGCACGGCGGTATACGCTCTTTTGAAAAGTGTCTTCAGGACAATGGCTCAAGAGATATCTCCTGAATAACGGATGGAAATGGAATGCACCGTGTTCATCTGCCGTCAAAAATGCATTTTCGTTCAGCAGATACGTAATCAATGGTTTGATTCGTTCCATTCCCAAGGCCTGCACTGCCATTTCCATTTCGAATGAATCAAAAGGAGCCAACCGATATAGTAATTCCTTATCGATGGCAGCCATAGTCTGCAGCAGATTCTCATCGAATAATCTATCTATATTTTGGTATGATTCGATAGGGCTCCCGGCCCGTATACCTTCGCATAAAAGATATATGGCTGAAATCCATCCCTTCGAAATGTGGTACAGTTCCTGTACCGCCTTGGGAAACAGCCTCAGTCCACGCATAGCGAGGTACCCTTCAATCTCCGTCGGCGTAAAACACAGGTCTTCATCTTTAATTTCCCGACAAAGCTTTTTAGAGAAAAAAGTAGCAATGGGAAGCGGCGATACAATCCGGGATAGAAGCAAAAGGTGCAGATTGGGTATTTCTTCCAATATCAACAGCTCTATCAACCTATGGATAGAGCTCTCCTTGCCTAAACGATAATAATCATCGATACAAAGGATAAATGTCTGCTGGCAATATATATGCAGGGTCTGAATAACGCGCGTTATGAGCCAATCTCCCAGAGGGACACCTATGAACCGCAATTTTTCAGCAGCCTGGCCACTCAATGGCTCTATAGCTTTACAAAACTTCTCCCAAAATACATTCTCATCGGCATTCGTCAATGCAATCCAGCCAAATGGAATCTGCGCTGTACGCAAATACTCCTTGGCTGCAGTGGTCTTCCCATAACCAGCCCCGGCCGTCACAATCAACAATGGATATTCCGTGATAGTAGCTATTAATTTATCTAATCGCGGCCGTTCATAGATGTTTTTTATCTTCATAGCGAATCACTCCAGCAATACGGCTGATAGCCCTGATCAATTCAATTTGACTACAAATAAAATCCGTCCTTCTTTGTACGTTACAGTTACATTCCCCTTCATGGCTTTAACTATTTCCGCGGCCATAGACAGACCGATACCGTATCCCGCTTTTTGGCTGTTATGGGATACATCGCCGCGATAGAAGCGTTCAAAGAAGCGGGAATAATCTTCATTGGCGCCTTCCGCATAATCATTGGAAACGGTAATGACCACCCCTTTATTTCTTTTGCCAGTTGTCAGCGTCACATCGATAACACCGCCGTCATCACAGTATTTTACTGCATTGTCGACGAGGATATTGACGACCTCATATAGCCATTTTTCTTCCGCCCGGCCATGGATGTCAGGGACGATATGGCTTGTCAACTCTTTTCCTTGGTCATGCGCTACGGTTTGAAATGATTCCGCCACAGCGGCTACCGTTCGAGACATATCGACAGACGTGAGGATCATCTCGGAATGGGACCCTTCTCCCACTTTTGATAAAAATATCAAGTCACTCGTCAAATTGGACAAGCGCCGCGCCTGTTTGAGGATACTTTCCGTCCACTGATTCTTACCGCTTATCAATTCCATCGCTTCGGCATTGGCCGAAATAATGGCTATAGGCGTCTTGAGCTCATGGCCGGCATTGGTAATGAAGCGTTTCTGGTTTTCCATATTTTGGACGAATGGTTTGACCGCCAAATGACATAACGGTGCCAGTACAAGCATATAGAGGACAATACAGGCCAATCCAAACCAAGAAGAGTAGCGTTCGAACGATTCGACTGCCGCTACATCGCGTGTACAGTCCATGATGACGATGAGATGTTGGGAATCAGATTTCTGGGTAATCAAGTAGGCATAGCTGGCCCGGTTATTTTTGAAAAAGCCCTGTGATTGTCCTTTTTCTGCAGTCATACGTGCCAGTTGTATGGCCTGCTCCTGCGTAAATGCAGCAATATGACTGAGATTGACTTCACTGGCATATCCGTTAGAATTGACGAGGACACTGAAATACCGCGTCTGATAATAAAATTCAGGCGTGTCCTGGGACCAGCTCAAATCGCCGAACCAACTATCATCCTGTAAGCTCACGTGCGACGGCACATGGCCATTGTTTTGAGAAATATACTGCAGGACCGATTCTACACTAGAATGCATGCGTACGTAGATAATCGCATTGATTAGACCCAAAGCACCGACAACGATGATGATGACTGCCAACGTACCTACGACAATGAATTTTCGTTGCAGTTTTTTGATCATATCCATAAGTCAATCCGCCGTTTCTGCCGCTGTAAGAATGAATGCACCGCCTTTATGGCCGACTATCTGTACATCCGCCCCGATGGCTTCTAATTTTTCCCGCAAATACGATATATAGACCCAAACGATGCCATGATCGACATCCGCTTCATTTTTCCAGATACGTTCCGCCAAAGCTGCCGTTTCAAAAGCCTTGCCGGCATTCAGCATAAGCAGTTTCATGAGCTTTGTTTCTTTATTGGATAATCTGATTGAGCTCTTACAAGATAATTCTTGTTCCTCTACATTGAGTTCTACCGTCCCATAGGATAGACGGGACTTCGTAAACCTGCGGTCGCGCCGTGTCAGGGAGCGCAGGCGGGCCAACAATTCACCCATGGCAAAGGGCTTCGTCAAATAATCATCAGCCCCGGCATCGAGTCCGGTGATGCGGTCGTCTACTTCGGCTTTAGCTGTCAACATGATGACCGGCGTCACATCACCGCTTTGACGGATCTGCTTCAGGGCTTCAACACCATCGAGCCTTGGCATCATAATATCGAAAACCATGCAGTCATACGCTTTTTTACTTGCTTGTGCCACTGCTGCCACTCCGTCATAAACGGCATCGACATCGTAATCAAAATGTTTCAATACTGCCGTAATGGCAGCAGACATATCCCGTTCATCTTCTGCTAATAAAATTTTCATTCTGCTCTCCTTTCCGTTCCCATTATCGTCCGCCGCGGATTAAATTACGTATGGTCTGCATTGATACATCACAAGCAGCCAATTCATCGGCACACCGTTTCAGTTCCCGCACGATGAGCTCCGGATTTTGGATGTCATGTTTATATTTCATCTGGTGCTCCAGGCTGGCCCAGGAATCCATGGCAATGGTGCGAAGTTGGATTTCAATAAAAAAGCTCCCCGGCACCTGGCCAGTCACATCTTCATATGGGGTTTCCAGACGGATGATCATATGATAGCTGCGGTAGCCATTAGGTTTGACGTTCTTGATATAGTCTTTTTCTTCGATGACGCTGCATCCCGGAATATCCCGGATATGCTCGATATTCACGTAGATGTCATCTATGAAACGGCATACGATGCGCAGACCGATGGCATCATGGATATCATACAGCGCTGCATAGGCTGTCTGCGGCAACCCCTTGCGGTCACATTTCTCCCTCATACTGTCATCTGATTTAATGCGATAAATCAAATGTTCATATGTCATTTCACCATGTTTATCTTTTTCTTCCTCACTGTATTCCCGGATATGGCTGACAATATCTGCCATGACAAGTTGCAGTGTATACGCATACTGTCCATATATCGAATCCATTTGTACAATCACCTCTCTCACGAATACATTCTTATTATACCATATTATCAATCAGCACCTGATACACGGAGGAAACACGGTATAAAATGTATGTAAACAATATAGGCAAGACGGGAAAATCCAAATACATTGATGGACACATGTAGTAAAATGCCATTTCCTTAGCGGGTAATAGTTTTAAAAATATCCTTCCTAAAGTATAATAACAATAAGAAATGAAATATCAACCCGAGGAGCGTGTTAATATGAAAAGGAAATTAATTATATTAGCGGCCATACTGACACTATGCAGTTTAGGACCCATATCCTTGGCAGCTGCGGGCACGTCAGGTGAATTGCTGACCGGCATGACAACAGCGGATTTGCCGGTCCTAGCCAAAGTAAAGACAGAAAAACAATTTGACAAGGGATCGGGCATTACCATATTAGGGCCAGCCCGGATACCGCAGGAACAGATGGTCCGCTACATCCTCAAGCGCAATCCTACTCCCAAGCTGCATTGTACCGTAGAGCAGCTCGTCGGCTACTATTATGAAGAAGGCCTGGCCGAGGGCGTCCGTCCGGATATCGCCCTTTGCCAAGCCATTAAAGAAACTGCTTGTTTTGCCTACGGCAAGGATGTACTGTTTATACAGAATAATTATTGCGGCCTGGGTGCAACAGGAAACGGTGAACCGGGAGCTTATTTTGCCACACCGCAACGCGGGGCAAGAGCACATATCCAGCATCTCCTATGCTATGCCACGACACGGCTGCCACAATCAAAAATAATAGATCCCCGTTATGATGTACTACGAAAAAAATACACGGAATATTATGGAAAAATCCCCTACTGGACCGGACTCAACGGTAAATGGGCCTTGCCAGGTACCCATTATGGTCAGGAAATCCTGCAGATATGGAATGCTGCTAAAAAAGCCTGATGCAGGTTTTGATTACGATTGCCCTTTGAGTGCCTCATATACTTTTTCAACCGTTACGGGAAGATCGCGGAAGCGGCAGCCAATAGCATTGTAAATGGCATCGGTAATGGCCGGTGCCGGCGTATTGACGACGATTTCACCGATGGACTTCGCTCCAAAAGGCCCTGTGGGTTCATAACTCGGTGCAAATTCTACGCGGATTGTCCCTACGTCGCGGCGGCTGGGAATCTTATATTGCATAAAAGAATTATTTTCTATTCTGCCTTCAGGCGTAAACCGCACGTCTTCCAACAAGGTCATGCCGATACCCTGGGCGATGCCGCCTTCGGTCTGGACTCGCGCCAATGCCGGGTTGATGACGGTACCACAATCTACGACCGTAGCATAATCGATTAATTCCACATGACCCGTTTCTGGATCGATTTCTACTTCTGCAGCTCCAACCATGAATGGCGGCGGCGAACCCGGTGATGGCTGTTCTTCTGCCGCTTCCAGGGCGATGCCATGATTACACATGGCTTTGTTAGCCAAGTCCTTCAGGGTTATGCGCTTACCGGATACGTGGTCGACGACTTCTTTTCCCGTAAATTCCAAATTATCTCCGTTAGCACACTGCATCATCTGGGCCGCGCTGGCTTTGATACGCCCAATCAAGGCCAAACTGGTCTTGACGACAGCCATACCCGTCAGGTACGTCGTCGAAGACGCATAGGAACCGGTATCATAGGGGGATGTATCCGTATCGACGCCGCGAGTGACAATATCATCGACGGAACAGTTCAAACATTCTGCCGCAATTTGCGCCAGAATCGTATCACAGCCAGTACCCATATCCGTAGCCCCGACAGCAAGTGTATAAAAACCGTCATCGTTGACCTTGATATTTACCGTAGCTACGTCTACATGAGAAATGCTCGAGCCCTGCATACCCATGGCCAGCCCTACACCGCGAATATTTCCATTCGGCAAGACGGTACGTGGATATTTTTTATCCCAGCCAATCATATCCTTTACCTTCTTCAAGCACATATCCAGAGAACAACTGGCTGCCGTTTCATTGAAATAGGCCGGCATGACCTGCCCTTCCCGTACCATATTTTTTTCGCGGAGTGCAGACGGATCCATGTGCAGCTTGACCGCTAATTCGTTCACAGCCGATTCCAAAGCAAAGATTCCCTGAGTCGCACCATAGCCCCGATAGGCACCAGCAGCTATCGTGTTAGTATATACAGCTTCATAGCTAAAGCGGAAGGCTTCATATCGACCATACAGGGGCAGCGATTTATGGCCTGCCAGCGTAACCGTTGTCGGACTGTGGTCCCCGTAAGCACCGGCATTCCATAAAGCATCCAGGTCCATGACTCGGATCAGGCCGTCTCGTGATGCGCCAATGCGTACGTGTATTTCTGCTTCATGGCGCGGCGAAGATACTGTCATCGCTTCTTCCCGCGTGTAAATCATCATGGCAGGCTTCCCCGTCAGCTTGGTCACGATGGCTGGATACATTTCCATGACCGCAGTCTGTTTGGCACCAAAACCACCGCCGATGCGAGGTTTGATGACGCGGACTTGAGACTTGGGGATTTCCAATGCCGTAGCCGCGATACGGCGGATATGGAACGGTACCTGTGTAGAACTAACAATGACCAATCGGCCGAATTCATCCATATACGAATAGGCCCGGAACGTTTCCATCATGGACTGCTGGACCTGACGCGTGTGATACACGCTATCTACGGTGACATCACAATCGGCAAATACGGCGTCGACATCGCCCCAATCCTGACAAGCCTGGGCCACGATATTGCGCTTGTTGTCACCGCCTACATCTACGAGGGGATTCCAGTCTTGTTCCGGATGAACCAGAATGGGATTATCCTTGGCCTGATGGAAGTCCAAGACTGCATCGAGGATTTCATATGTAACATGTATCATCTGCAAGGCCTTGTGGACAGCCTTTTCATCCACACCTGCCACGAGTGCGACCGGGTCGCCTACATAGCGCAGATGAGCATCCAATATCAGTCTGTCATAGGGACTCAGTTCTGGAAAGGTCTGTCCAGCCGTCGTAAACCGTGTTTGCGGTACATCGCGATACGTCAATACGCATTCTATACCTGCAACCTGCTGGGCCGCGCTGACATCTATATCCGTAATGATGGCATTGGCATAGGGGCTTCGCAGGGCCTTGACGACCAGACAATCTTTAGGCGCCAAATCCTGCGTGTACACCGGTTTTCCCGTCAATAGAGCCATGGCATCTTTTTTCATGACAGTGTGGTTAATAGATTGGAATTTCCGTTCTTGTTTCATGCCTTCACCCCCTGCTTATACGCCATGTAGCTGCGCAGTGCCCGTAAATGCCCCATATAACCGGTGCAGCGGCAGAGGTTTCCCACGAGATAGTCTTGCATTTCTTCTTCAGTCGGATTATGTAATTCACGAACCATAGCTAATACCGCCATGACAAAGCCGGGATTGCAGAAACCGCACTGGTCACTGCCTTCTTGTCCCATGTACATGGCAAATTCACGAGCCTCATCTTGCAAGCCTTCCAATGTCGTAATCTCATGGCCGTCGATGCGCGCCGCCAAGACAGCACAGGAAAGGACAGGCTTACCGTCAAACCACACGGTGCATAATCCGCAATTCGTCGTTTCACAACCGCATTTGACACTATAACAACCACAGGTACGCAAAAAGTCAAGGAGCATCGTATCGGGTGCAATATGATTTTCCCGCTTCTTGCCATTCAGCCAATACGTGATTTTCATCGTGATTCCCCCTTTGCCAATTTGGTCAGAACCCGCCGGCAGAGGACGGCCGCCATATCCTTACGGTACGCTGCCGAGCCGCGCAGATTCGTACCAAAATGCAGGGAATCGGCTACGTGCCGGGCATACTCAGCAATAGTTTGTTCGGTCAGCCCTGGCTGCAGCATATGCTGCCCGCCGGGAACGAGCTCCGCCAGCTGCGGTCTGGCCCCGATGGCACAATCCACACCGTTGGCACTGATTGCAGCGGCACAGGAAATAACTGGAAAATCTGTTTCCGACAAACGCAACGACTCATAGCCTATCTTACGATTTTGCTTCGGCAATATCACATGCGTCAATATATCCCGCGTTGTTCCCAGGTCAGCAAATTCCCGTAATTTCATGAGCCCGGCATGATACAATTCGACATCCGCATCCAGCACGAGGAACAGGGTCCATATATCGGAAAAGCCAAACCGTCCGCATATGCTGCCACCCACAGTTGCTAAATTGCGGAACTGGACACCAACGATATGACGCAGTGCAGACTGCAGTGCTCCCTGAGTCAGGTCAGCCAAGGCCGGCGACGTCTCCATCTGGCGCAGCGTAGTCATACAACCCAGCCGTATTCCTGAATCCGTATCTTCAATTTGGTCCAACCCTAATCCAGACAAATCGATAGCTGTCCCAATGAGCCGATTAGGCGAAAGGCGCAGCCAACAGCAGCCTCCCAGGACGACAGATGATTTTTTCTGATTCAGCTCATACGCCTCGGCGAGGCTCTGGACCTTTATATATTCTCGGATATTCATAGTGCCTCCTTTAGAAATCACAACTCATACTGATACTTCCATTGTTAATTTCATTATATGGAAACAAGAGGCAAATAGCAATCATACCTGCTCAAATTTTTACTCCTCATTTGTTTTTCTGTATCCAACATATTCTAAAGTCGTTCTCTTCATGAATCATAGCCATCTATTTAACTAAAAGCTAATCACAGGCCCTATACTTTTCCCTCGAGGTCGCTAAAAAGGAGGAAAATCCAAATGGAAAAAAATTACGATGAAGTCATTAAAGCGTTTCACTTAATGTGGGATACATTTCCCGGTATCGCCCGCCTCATTGACAGACAACACAATATCTTAGCAGCTAACAATAATGCCCATACTGCCGGACTGGCAGAAGGGAAATGCATTTTATTAGGTGCCCCGGAAGGTCATAAAGGTTGTCTGGGACCAGAAATGTTCCGTACACACACAGCTCAAACAGACAGCCCTGGTGGAGAAAAAATCAGAGGCTGGATGCCAGTCCCTGATTATGATGATATTTATGTACATTTTTCGATTCCTATTCCAAAACGCATTACCGATGATTAACTGACACCGCAAGATCACTCGTAACATTACCAATACCGCTAACCTTTGTCCTCGTAGTCACCTATGGCCATGAGGACATTATTTTTCCTTACGGATATACTGACCTACAGAAAAACCCGCTTTTTCCATGACCAGACCAGCACCGACTGCGACTAAGACATTGAAGATACCTTCAAAAATCAGGCCCGGCGCCGCCGTCAAGCCGATGGCAAGACCTCCGTACAGGATAGCTCCGCCCAAAGTATAACCAATAACCATCCAAATTGCCGATAAAATAAGCCCGGCTAACGGATACAAAGACAGAACCCGCTTTACATCTCCATGTCTTCGCAAGACCTCCCAAATGATGACGGCCATGCCATATTTGATGATAATCGTCGGAATGACCCAAAGGGGAAACCCACCGATCAAGTCGGCAAAAGCTGAGCCCAAACTAGCTGCTATGGCACCTTCTTTATAACCGGCATATAAGATAACTAAAAAAATTACGGCATCGCCTAAATGGGCATACCCCAGCGGTATAGGTATGCGCGGCACTACCGTCATAAGGCAGATTAAAGCTGTCATCACCGCCGTTTGGCACATGCTGCGCGTAGAAATAACCGTCACAGTAGATTCGTATTTTATCATGAGTTACACTTCCCTTTGCACAAAATATCCATAGGCAGAATGAACATCGCGATGATATGAAACTGGATTCTGTCTATCTGTACAGATTCTCTCTTGGCCAAGAAAAATCTTAGGATTATTATACAGCAAAAGTGTACTTCGTGAAATATACAGTTTAATATATTTTCAGTAGTACAGATTGCTAGGGAATATCAAAAATAAAAAATCCGGCAAGCTTACCTGCCGGATTTCTAAGATTATCTATTTATAATTTTTACCGATTTTCCAGGCCGGTCCGGTCTTTTCACCGATGGCCCGGTATTCCAGCGTAACTTGTCCCAAAATCAAGGGCGCCAACTTATCCAGATCGACCTTATCGTCAGTAAGGACGCTGTCTTCAGCATAGATGCCAACGATATCGCCGATAAACGTTTCGTTGCGGCCGTTAACGACGATTTTGTCCAGCCTGCATTCCACATTGAGCTTGAAATTTTCGACCATAGGCGCTTTATCCAATTCGCCGTAAAACACGGGGAACACGTCAGATTTATCCTCTTTTTCTCCCGTTACGAGGCCGCAATAATCGACAGGCTCCATATGCTCTACTGAAGGGAAATTGACCGTGAATACGCCATGTTCCTTGATGCCCTTGTTCGTATAATGATGATTGCCCAAGGTCACAGCGATCTTCGGTGGCGCATAACTCGCCATGCTCACCCAGGCTGCCGGCATAAAATTGACTTTATCCTGGACCGTTGCCCCTACGATCGTCATAGGCATGGGGAAATTTACGATTCCCGGTTTTAAGTTGATTTTACTCATGGTGAGTACCTCCTTCTTTTTTCATCCGTTCCTTCATAGCAGCCACGGTTTCACCGGCAAAGCCCAGATTTTCGTCATCCATTTCATGAATCACGACCGTAAAGAACTGCGGCGGAATATGTGTGACCGTACTAGCTGTTTTCATCAATTCTTCAATCAGCAATTTCTTCGTCTTTGCTTCCGTCTTGGAAGTCGTCATTTCAATAACCGGCATAAGTAAGCCCTCCTATTCTTCTACGAGCCATTTCGCCATTGCAGCGGCTTTTTCCATGACATCTGTCCGTGCTTCAGCATCGCCGGGCATCATCATGCCGCCCGTGATAAATAACTTATTTTCACCAAAACCAAGAAATTCCATCATAGCCGCATGCTGCTCAAAAACAGTACGGAATTTATCAACATCAGGCTGCCCTTGCGTAATGGTCCATAGTACTTTTTTACCTTGCGTAAGCTTGCTCGTATAATCCATATTCATAAAGCTGAAGAAGCGATCAATCATGATTTTCAACTGACCTGCCATATCCCACATGTATACGGGCGTAGCCAATACGATGCGGTCTGCTTCAGCAATGGCGGCCAATACCTGTTGGGCATCATCCTTAATGACACATGTCGGATTTCTCTTGCAGCCATAACAACCCTGACACCCTTTCATATTCAATTTGTTCAGTGAAAAAATCTCAGTCTGCGCACCTAACGTTTCTGCTTCCTGCAAAACCTTCTGCATCAATACTGCCGTGTTACCTTTTTGTCTGGGACCTGCCAATAATGCTACGATTTTCATAGTACATTCCTCCATTTATTTATTTTCCAATACTTTGATAAGATCTTCTTTTCCTTCACTTTGAGCTTTTTCCAATGGTGTCTGCCCTTCTTTGTTTTTTATAGTCGGATCGGCACCCTTAGCTAACAGCAGCTTTGCCGCTTCCGGGTTATTTCCCCACACGGCATCATGCAAAGGCGTGTAGCCGTTCTTCGGACCGATGGCATTCACATCCAGGCCGTAATCGATGAGCATTTCCACGATTTTGATATTTTTTTGGAACATGGCTGCATGCAAGGCCGTACCACCTGACGAATCGCGGGCATCCGGATCCGGCTTCGTCTTCAAAATCTCGGCAACCTCTTCCACATTGCCACTGTAGGCTGCTTTGTTCAACGCATCCTTCGCATATGTTTTTGAAGCAGTTACTTTAGGGGCATCACCTACTCCTTTTCCTGACTGGCTGTTAGACAATCCACAACCACTTATGACAACCAGTGCCAAGATTAGGATTACGGTAAATAGTCTTTTCAATCAGATTTCCTCCTTTATTATTTGTATGCACAAGCAATTTAATGACTATGCAACATAACCGTTGCATATTATTTACTTCCGCTCTAATTTCAATGTGGCCCGCCAGGTCGCTTCAGTCAACTTCTTCCCTTCCTCTTCTCCCATGATATCAGAATACTGATAATATAAATTTTCCCATGAGGCATATATGCTGTCCAGCATTGATTTTCCTGTTGCAGTCGGCTCGAGCAAAGCATTCTTCCCTTCGCTTCTCCGTGTAAGATAACCTTTGACCTGTAATTTATCAACAAATCGTGTAATCGTCGATGGCGATAGTTGTAATTGTTCACCAATTTCTTTTTGTGTTATACCGGGCTTTTCACAGACAAGCATTAATAGAAACGCATAATGCGGAGCCATCCCGGTAGAACGAAAGGCATCTTCCGCCATAGTCGTCAGAACCCTGGCTAGAGAATTAGCTGTAAAAAACAAACAACACTGTAATAATTCATTCCCTTTCATAATTTTCCTCCTGTTTATTGTTTGTACATGCAAATAATAGCAGAAAATAAATATCTTGTCAATAGAAAACTGCCCACCTTTATCAGATGAGCAGTTTATTTTTTCATTTATCTGTCCGTTACACTAAAAATCAAAGTGATCTGGATCGGGCCCTACACGAAACCCCATATCCATAGATTGCAGCAATGTCATGTCTCCATCTTCAATGGTAAAATCAAAGATTTTACTATTGCTTTCGATTCTTTCCTTATGCACAGATTTAGGAACAACAATAAGTCCCCGCTGTATATGCCATCTCAAGACAATCTGAGCTTCCGTCTTGCCATATTTTATAGCCAGCTCCTGTAGCAGCGGATGCTGGAGTAAATTAATGCGCGGACCACCTAAGGGGCTCCAGGCTCCTACGGCAATGCCTGCCTGATGGCAGTAATCGATGACTGCCTGATTATTCATCAAGGGATGCGATTCAATCTGATTGACCATCGGTTTAATATGAGCAATCCGCATAATCTCTTCCAGATGATGGGGCTGAAAATTACTGACACCAATAGCGCGCACCTTTCCCTCTTCATAGAGCCTTTCCAAAAGCTTCCAGGCATACTCTTTACCCACTACGGGCCAATGCAGTAAATACAAATCGATATAATCACTTTGAAAACTCTTTAACGTATGATTAAAGGACTGTAAAACGCGTTGATTACGTATATCTGAATTCCACACCTTAGACGTTAAAAAAATATGCTCCCGCGGAATACCGCTTTTCTTGACAGCATTACCGACACTCCGTTCATTACCATACAGAGCAGCTGTATCGATATGTCTGTAACCTGCCTGTAATGCCCACATAACAGCTGATTCGGTTTCTTTGCCTTCCTCAGCCTGAAAAACGCCAAGCCCCAGCTGCGGTACCTGCACTCCATTCTCTAAGACAACTTTATTCATGCTCCTGCTCCTTCCTCAAAAAGCTAATCGAATACCGCCGCTCCTTCATACCCTTTTTTAGGCCGCGAATTCAAAATCCGTTCAGGAATATTGCGGATCCCTTTTTCAAGGATTTCAATCATTTTGTCCTGTACATCAGGCAAATTGCCGTCCAAGGGGATGATGTTGGACATATGCAGTCCGAAGAATCGCGTATTGATTTTCAGTCGCTTCAACATTTCTAATTCTTCTGTCAGATTCTGGCCTAGTGTATTTTCCACAAATTTTCCGGCCTGCATTTCATCATAGAGCTTACTGCCCGGGTCTACGTGCATAGTCGCTACAAAAATCAGATAGGGTTCCACTTCATTCAGCAGCTCACTATTAGCAATGGCATTTTCCCGGGATTTTTCCGTACCAGCCGCCCCTAGGATGATGTTAGCGCTAAAATCGATGCCTGCTTTCTTTAGCCGCTTCAACTGTGTACGGGCTTCTTCCAAGGTAAAGCCCTTGTTCAGATGATGAAGGACTTCATCCATACCAGATTCAATACCGATATTGAGTTCGTTGATTTTCAATGCCCGCAATTCTTTCAGTTCTTCATCCGTCTTATTGATGATGTTCTTGACGGACGCATACATGGCAATGGTTTCGATTTCTGGAAAATATTGATTGATTTTTTCGGCAATGCTCTTTAGTTGGGAAGCCCGCAGGACAAATGGATCGGCATTAACTAAAAAAATACGTTTCACCGCAGCATAGCGTTTCTTCGCCTCCTGCAGATCCCGTTCAATTTGCTCCAATGGTTCAATCTGGAAAGGCACATCTTGATACATCGTGCAAAACGTACATTCATTATGGCTGCAACCGACCGTCACCTGCAGGAGCAGGGAATTAGCTTCAAAAGGCGGCCGAAATACGGGGCCTGTATAATTCATGACAAATCGCTTCCTTTCGTAATATATAATTAAATCGTAAGGGCAATTCGATAAGCTTCATCGATACCTTCCGGTGCTTTTCCTACATGAATGGTGTCACCTATCATGGTAATGGGAAATTCTTTTTTCAGTTCTTCAGCCAGGGCCACATTGGCATGGGAACCAGTGGCCAATACGACCAAATCAGCGGGTATAAATTTCGTTTCTCCATTCATCTCAACGAGGATTCCCTGATTTTCAATAGCTAATACTTTCGTATCGACATACATAGCTACGTCATATTCTTTCAATGATTTCATGAGAAAAAATCTAGGGGCACTGACCATGTCTGGAGCTATAGCCGGGAGCATTTCCACGATAGTCACTTTATGATTATGTACGGCAATGTGCTCCGCTGTTTCTGCTCCCACCATGCCACCGCCGATGACGACGACATCGCCAACCAAATCCACCTTGCCTGATAAGACATCATTGGCCGTACATACATTAGCTTTATCATGTCCAGGGATAGGCGGTACAAACGGCGCTGCCCCAGCCGCATAGATGATTTCATCAGGTTGTTCCGCCTTGATCAAATCGACAGTCGCTTCTGTATTCAGTAAAACCTTGACGCCATTTCTGGTCAATTCTCCCTTTTGCCATACCGTAAAGCCATTGTACATTTCTTTGCCAGGAGGCATCGCCGCCAGCAGCCATTGACCGCCAAGGCGATTATTTTTCTCATACAATGTCACGTCATGACCCCGTTTTGCTGCTATGATAGCCGCTTCCATACCAGCCACGCCACCACCGATGACGACAACTTTTTTCTTTTCTTTAGCTGGTTCGATAACATATTCATTTTCTTTTCCCGTCTGCGGATTGACGACGCAGGCAACCGGTTCCTGCTTGGCAATTTTACCCTGGCAGCCCTGCCAACAACCGATGCATGGCAAAATTTCATCCAGTCGACCTTCTTTGACCTTATTGGGCAGATGAGGGTCAGCAATAGAGGCGCGGCCCATGGCAATGAAATCAGCCCGACCTTCTCTAAGCAGTGATTCTGCAACTTGCGGATATATGATTTTATCTACGGCAAAAACGGGAATGGAGACGACATTCCTGATTTGGCGAGCATATTCTGCAAATGGTGCGGTACGGACTGCCGACGGTGCCGACGTAATAGCGCCGCTCTTGTAAACACCTGCCGAAGCGTGAATCGCTGCAATGCCCGCTTCTTCGAGTATCTGTGCTATGACTTTCGTATCCTCGATGGTAAGGCCGCCTTCTACCATTTCATCTGCTGATATACGGTAAATCATAGGGAAATCATCGCCTACTAATTCTTTTGACCGGGCAATGATTTCCAGTGGGAAGCGCAATCGGTTCATAAAATTACCACCATATTCATCGGTCCGTTTATTGGAAAATGGCGATACGAATTGATTAATGAGATAGCCATGGGCACCGTGTAATTCAACTGCATCATAACCTGCTTCTTTACAACGGCGTACAGCCTGGGCAAACGCTTCTACCAGTCCTTTGACCTCAGCGGTCGTAAGTTCATGCGGCGTCTCCCGCCCTGTCGGGTCTTGTATTGCCGATGGAGCCACAGGGCGACGGCCCTTGATGGAACTGTCTGATTCCCGTCCGGCATGATATACCTGAACAGCGATTTTAGCCCCATATTGATGTACTCTGTCTACAAGCTCATGATGAGGCTCCATCATATCATCTGACCAAATACCGGCAATATGCTTGAAACCAGCACCATAGGGGTCCATGGAATTATCCTCGCAAATAATTAAGCCCCAGCCGCCCTTGGCTTTTTCTTCATAATACCGAATATACCGTTCCGTCAACGTGCCATCTTCTGCTGCATATTCTGAAAGCATAGGCGGTACAATCATTCTATTCTTAATTTCGAGTGTTCCGATTCTTCCTGGTTCAAATAATTTTTGGAATTTCATGTGAAATAACCTCCCTAACAATGTACGAAAAACTGTATCTATAGTGTTCATTTCCCTCGGGTAGGTTGATAATAACGCATCCTGCAAAAGCCCACAAGTAGGCACTTTCCCGTAAGATACCTTACCAAAAAGTGAGATTTGTTTACCTGTGGGCTTCACGCAAAAACCGCGCAACCAAATTTTTTTTGACTGCGCGGGTACCTGTTCCTATTTATTCTTTAATTTCATCCGGGTAATATTTTTTAGCCCAGGTTTCTATAATTTTCAGAGCTGGAACCAACTCGATTCCCTTCGGTGTCAAAGAATATTCAACACGTGGCGGCACTTCCGGGTATATATACTTCTGTAGCAAATTTTCCTCTTCTAGTTGCCGCAGCGCTTCATTCAATACCTTCTGACTGATGCCCTTGGTAATGCGCTGCAGTTCTAAAAATCGTTTGGGACCATCGGACAAGTGACAAAGAATGACCGCTTTCCACTTGCCGCGAATCAATTCAAACCCCAAATCCAGTGAGCAAATATATGACTTATCATGATAAGTAATCACCGCGTACCCTCCTTTCCCGCATCAAAGGAAAACGAAAGCGCCTGCTTCGGACATATGGCAACACACCTGCCACACTTCAAGCAATCACTATGAACGAAATCTGCTGCCTGTCCTTTAGCAGTAAATGGTTGGAGCTGTAGAGGACACACTTTAGCACAGGCCTGGCAGCCCACACAGGAATCAGCCACCATGAGCGGCCTTTTCCGTCGGCTTGCACTCACCCAATGAGCCATAGTACCCATAGGACAAAAGGAGCACCAGGTCCGTTGATGAAATATGACACCCAAGACCAAGCCAACCGCTGTCGTAACAAGAATCAGACGAATAAATACCATGCCCATAGCTTCCATGCTCCCCCAAGCAAAATACGCTTGGATAGAAAACATGACCATGATAAACCCCACCATGAACAACCTCCACCAAGGATGGCGGAAAAAAGCAGGTATCTTTCTATGCGGAGAAATGCGGCTTACGACTGCATCATAAAAACTTCCACGAGGGCAAAAATTACCACACCAGAATCGCCCCCGATAAAAAGACATGATTACTGGCCCCAACATACATATCAAGGCCAATATACCGACTGCCGGATAATAAAAGCCTATGGCCAGGAATACCACCATAATCCAAAACAAATTTTCTTGTATACTTCTAGGCATGAAAACTCCTCACTTTCACCTTGTTGATATTTTCTATTATATCAATAAGCACCTTATTTGAAAATAAGGAATCAAAAACAGGAATATGCCCTATCTCATAGTACGATAGAAACGAAGATTTAAAATATACATATCCTGTATCACATAAAAGGGACAAACGCAGTATATCGCATTTGTCCCTTTTATACATAACTTTTTATGACATTCCATTACTGCTGAAACACCTGGTCACTACAATCTGACAGATTATTTTTCAGTTTCCATGGATTGCTGCATGCGTACATAGCTAGCATACCGGTCTTTAGCATCCTGTTCCGTCTTTTCAAACAATGCTTCTGCCGTTTCCGGGAATGTCTTGAGCAATGACGAGAACCGAACTTCGCTCATGAGGAAATCGCGGAAGTTAGCATGAGGAGCCTTGGAATCGAGAGTGAACGGATTCTTTCCTTCCGCCTTCAAGGCCGGATTATACCGCCATAAGTGCCAGTAACCACAATCAACGGCACGTTTCTGTTCTTCCTGACTAAAGCCCTGACCTTTCTTCAGGCCATGATTGATGCACGGTGCATAGCCGATGACCAGAGACGGTCCCGGATAAGCTTCTGCTTCAGCAATGGCTTTGAGGAACTGGTTCTTATCAGCACCCATAGCGACCTGAGCGACGTAAACGTAACCATAGGAGAGTTCCATCATGCCCAAATCCTTTTTCTTCGTCTTCTTACCAGAAGCAGCAAACTGAGCTACTGCAGCCGTAGGCGTAGCTTTGGAAGCCTGACCACCCGTGTTAGAATATACTTCCGTATCGAATACGAGGATGTTGATATCTTCATTCTGGGCCAGGACGTGATCCAAGCCGCCATAACCGATATCATATGCCCAGCCGTCGCCGCCGAATACCCACTGCGAACGTTTGACGAGGAACTTCTTCATACCATATACTTTTTCCAGTTCTGGCTTACCAGCTTTTTCAGCTACCAAGAGTGCTTCGACTTTTTCAGCCCGAGCACGAGAACCAGCACCGATAAGCTTCTTTTCATCCCATTCCTTGAAAGCAGCCTGGAGTTCCGGGCTGGCAACAGGCATAGCTTCTTCGATGTATTTGCCGAGGAGCTTACGTTCTGCTTTTTCAGCAAGCATCATGCCGAAGCCATATTCGGCGTTATCTTCAAACAAGGACGTGGACCAAGCCGGGCCATGGCCTTTTTCATTCTTCGTATAACCGCAGGTCGGTGCACTGCCGCCCCAGACGCTGGAGCAACCGTGAGCGTTGGCAACCATCATGCGATCGCCAAAGAGCTGCGTAACAACCTTGCAATACGGTGTTTCTGCACAACCGGCGCAGGCGCCCGTGAATTCAAGCAGCGGCTGTTCGAACTGACTGCCGATGACAGTAGTCTTGCTCATGGGGTTTTCTTTAGCCGGTAATTTGATGACATAATCCCAGATGGAGGCTTTAGGCTGTTCTTCGTCGAACGGCTTCATGGTGAGAGCCTGTTTCGGGCAAATGTTAGCGCAGCTGCCGCAGCCCAAGCAGTCCATGACAGAGACGACGATACTGAATTTATAGCCTTTTGCCGGTTTAATTTCTTTATTGGTATATCCTTCAGGAGCATTGGCTGCTTCTTCCGGCGTCAACAGGAACGGACGGATTGCAGCATGCGGACAAACGAAGGAGCACTGATTACAACCGATACATTTTTCTGCATCCCAACTCGGCACGAACATGGCAACACCGCGTTTTTCTTCTGCGCATGTACCCGTAGGCCATCTGCCATCTTCACGACCGTTGTAAATACTGACGGGCAGGTCATCCCCTTCAAGACGATTAGCCGGAACAGCATATTCTGTGTAGAATTTCGTATGACCGGACATATCGACCGGTTCATCTACAGCGTCAGCCCAATCGGCTGGTACTGCTACCTTGACGATAGAAGTCAGACCTTCATCAATAGCAGCATTATTCATATCGACAATCTTCTGGCCTTTTTTACCATATGATTTGACGACGGAATCTTTCAATTTATCAATAGCCAGGTCCAGAGGAATAACTTCAGACAGCTTGAAGAATGCCGACTGCATAATCATGTTGATACGTCCGCCAAGGCCGATTTTCTGAGCAATACCTACAGCATCAATAATGTAGAACTTCACATCATTCTTAGCAATATCACGTTTGAGAGAAGCTGGCAGCTTTTCGCTCAATTCTTCCGGTGTCCAAACCGTATTCAAAAGGAACGTACCGCCTTTTTTGATCCCCTTCAACAAATTGAAGGAATGGACGTAGGACTGACGATGGCAGGCGATGAAGTCTGCACTGTCGATAAGGAACGGCATCTTAATAGGCGTATCGCCAAAGCGCAGATGAGAAACCGTTACGCCGCCGGACTTCTTCGAATCATAGGCAAAATATGCCTGAGCATACATATCGGTGTTATCACCGATGATTTTGATAGCACTCTTGTTGGCACCAACTGTACCATCGGAACCGAAGCCCCAGAATTTACAAGCTTTCAAGCCTTTGCCGCCAATATGCATATCGCATGTACGCGGCAGCGATTTGAACGTAACATCATCAGTGATGCTGAGCGTGAAATCGTATTTCGGTTCAGCAGCCTTCAAATTATCGAAGCAAGCAATGACATCAGAAGGCAAGAATTCTTTGGAAGCGATACCATAACGGCCGTTATAAATCTTAGGAGACTGATCGGCACGAGCATACGTAGCAGCTACACTGTGATACAGCGGTTCGCCGTTAGCGCCGGTTTCTTTTGTGCGATCCAAGACAGCAATCCGTTTGACCGTCGGCGGCAAGGCTGCCAAGAAATGTTTTTCAGACCATGGACGGAACATGTGAACATTGATGCAACCTACTTTTTCGCCTTTTTCTACCATCAATTTGACCGTTTCTTCTGCGGTCTGTGCACCGGACCCCATCAAGACGACGACATATTCTGCGTCGGGAGCACCTGTGTAGTTGAATAAGTGATAACGGCGGCCCGTAATCTGCTGCATCATATCCATGTAGTGTTCCGTCATATCAGGCACCTTATCATAGAATGTATTCAAGGATTCACGGTGCTGCATGAATACTTCAGCCGATTCACAGAAAGAAACAGCTTCCGGTTCATCTGGATTCATGCCGCGTTTGCGGAATTCTTCGACGGCTTCCATATCCAGCATAGGACGCAGGTCTTCATACGGAATAACTTCGATTTTCTGTAATTCATGAGATGTACGGAACCCATCAAAGAAATTGAGGATAGGTACACGGCAGGAAATAGCTGTAGCATGTACGACAGCCGACAAGTCCATGACTTCCTGGACGCTGGATTCAGCCATGATGCTGATGCCAGTACCACGCATAGCCATGACATCATCATGACCGGCAAAAATGGTATAGCCATTAGTCGCAACAGTACGAGACGCAACATGGAACACGCCCGGCAATAGTTCGCTCGTGACTTTAAACATATTGGAAAGCATAATCATCATGCCCTGGGAGGACGTAAACGTCGTTGTCAGTGCGCCCGTATTCAAGGCACCATGCATAGCGCCGGCAGCGCCCTTTTCGGACTGCATTTCCTGGACTTCTACAGTCGTACCGAATAAGTTTTTGCGACCATGAGCAGCCCATTCATCGACATGTTCAGCCATTGGCGAAGACGGGGTAATAGGGAATATAGAAGCAATTTCCGTAAACGCATAAGAAGCATAAGCGGCGGCTTCGTTCCCATCCATCGTTTTAAATATCTTTTTACTGTTTGACATTAATTTTCACCTCTCGAGTTAGTGTGTATAAACATATCACTTGCTTATATTGTATGATAGGTTAAACGTATTAGCAAGTTGAAGAAGTTCAATTTGAGTCAAAAATCATTTAATAAAAAATTTACATTCGGTGGAAATGTGATAAAATGGACGAATATTCGCATTTTTAAGTCCGGCATTATATTTTGTGCCAGTCAAATACAAGTTTGAGCCACACTGATGCTACGATTTCATTCACTCCATATTTTTATCCCATAACGGCAATATTCCCCCTATTTGGTTGATATTTCTCCTGGAACCTCTCCCTTGTTGAATGATATTGTTTATTATTTATATCTATAGAACCGACATGCGTTACGTCAGTGCAACTGGCAAAATAATTTTCCTATTGTCTTTTATATTACATACAAAAAAGCAAATAGAAGATTACGTTGCAGTAATTCTATCTGCTTGTAGATAATGATTTAAAAATTAAAGTTTTTGCTCAAGCGGCTGTCATAGCCTTTTTAAAATACTCGAATTCGCGGCTTGTACTGTGGGCACTCCCGTAATCATCATGGCATCACTAAGCGATTGCTTGAACTCATGCAGGAGCACTTTGACCCCTTCAGCTCCCCCGCCGATAGCGGCTACCGAAATGGGCCGTCCTACCAACACCGCATCTGCCCCCAATGCCAAGACTTTCAACACATCTTCACCAGTGCGGATACCACCGTCTATGAAAATGGTCAGTTTACCTTTGACGGCTTCTGCAATTTCCGGTAATACATCAGTTGTACCCGCCATGCCATCGATGATCCGGCCGCCATGATTTGAGACGACGATACCCTTCGCACCGGCTTCATAACAAAGAAGCGCCTCTTCTTTACTCATTATTCCTTTGACGATAAACGGAACCCGAAGTGCTGATGCAATCTTTTTGATGCTGGCAGCGCTTTTTACACAAACAGGCGTACCGGTAAGACGCATGTTGACCAACGCCGCAGCATCGATATCACAGGCAATGGCAAAAGCCCCTGCCGCTTCAGCCCATTTTGCTTTAGCAATGATATCATCATCTTCATGAGGTTTGATGGTCGGAATAGTAAGTCCCGGATAGGCCTTACAAGAAATGATACTGGAATCAGCATCGAGCTGACTCATGCTGGCAAAGCAAGTAAATGCCAGTGTCCCTGCATCAAGACTTCCCTTCGTGATAGCTTCACAATATTCTTTTTCAATCACTTTGGGGTCTTTGTCGATTTTGAAATTCATGCCAAACCCGCCAATAGGAGCCAGCAAAACCGGCAGTTCCAGCTTACGTCCAAAGATTACCGTCGACGTATCCGGCTGATCCACACCAGTCATGCTGCGCATGATGAGCCCATACTCCTTCAACGCCTGGACGTTACGTATAAACGTAGCCCCTGTCCGAACACCGCCAAAACCCGGAATTTCACCGCGGCAAGCCACACCGTTGCATTCACGGCAAACGTGGCAGCCCTTCATCAGTTCACGAGCCCTATCCAAAATTTCTTTCTTATCCATGTCTTCACATCCCATCTAAAATCAATATACACCTCAACAGCTACACATAGTTTTGTATCGTTTGCTGAATAAATTATAGCATTCTTTATTTTTCCAATTCAATACGATGTTTAATCTATCAAGAAAAATCCTTTGGATTCAGTAGAATTACGAGATCCAAAGGATTATGGTCCAGAAAATGTTAAAGCCAGTAATTGTCTCTCTTAGTACAAAACAGTAATGGCTGTCAAATCGATATTACTTGACGCACTACATCTAATACAGTGCCATCCCGGGCTTCCTGAATGGCTACCACTTTATCGCCCCATTTCAGGTCATCAGGAGTTCCCAATATCTGATATGCCTTTTCCTGCAACGTCTTGATATCCACATGAGCAATGCCAGCCTTATCGAGACAGTCTTCCAAATCCTGCCGTTGGGGATTGACCGCTATGCCGTAATCTGTAACCAGGACATCGACACAGTCGCCAGGAGTCGTGACTGTCACTACGTCTTGGCATACCGTTGCTATACGGTTACGGATAAGAGGCGTGACGATGATGCAGCATTTGCTGCCAGCTGCCGCATCCGGATGGCCGCCTGGTGCCCCCCGCAATACCCCATCAGAACCAGTCGTAACATTGACATTGAAATGAGTGTCGATTTCCAAAGCACCCAATACGGCATAATCCAGATAATTGACGTAGGCACCTTTATTCGCCGGATTAGCGTAGGCACTGACGGAAATCTCATGGTGCCTATCGCTGTGCTGTGCCAAATGTTCAATAGCAACAGCATCGAAGTCTTGTGCATCCAATAATTTTTCTACCAATCCTTTATCCTGCATCTGACAAATTACGCTGCTCATGCCGCCCAGAGCGAATCCCATTTTTATATTTTTATCCGTCATATGTTTTTCCAGGAAGCGATTGACTGCCAGGGAAGGGCCGCCGACACCCGTTTGGAAAGAAAAGCCATCTTTAAAATATGGTGTAGCCGCAATGACGTCAGCTACAGCTTCCGCCATCATCAGTTCCCGGGGATTTTTTGTCACACGAGCTTCCTTCGTCGCGATTTTGGCCGGATCGCCTACTTCATCTACGACACATACACAATCGACATCCATACAATCAATCGCAGCCGGAAGATTAGGAAATTCCACCAATGTATCCGTGACGATGACCACGTGGTCGGCATACTTTGCATCGAGTACGGCAAATCCCAGAGAGCCACAATTATGCTTGCCACCTGTACCTTTGGCATTACCGAGTGGATCCGCCGAAGCAGCCGCCAAAAATGTGATATCAATATGTACTTCACCACATTCAATAGCCCGAGGTCGTCCGCCATGGCTGCGGATAATGGCCGGTGTCTTGAGCTTACCTTGCGATATGACCTCACCGATACGGCCGCGTACGCCCGAAGTCTGGATACCAATGACCTTACCTTGCGCGATATAATCGGCAATCAAATCTTGCGCATTTCCCAAAGACGTCGCCGCTACAGTAAGATCCGTTAGTCCCATGTCTTCGACTAAGACTTTCATGACCATACTCGCGACGTAGTCGCCATTCCGAAAATCAGAATGAAACGAAACGGTCATCCCATCATGGGCACCACATTGCTGGCAAGCTTCACGAATGCTTTGGCAAACTTTGCTTTCCTGCGGTTTTCCATATCGCCGTACCCGCGGGGACTGCTTCTGGAAGATCGTGCCATCCCTATAGAATTTCCCTTTATATCCTTCATATCCTGTATTCAACAATTCATCTGGAATTTCTCTGCCTACTGCATTTCTCATGGTCCACTTCTCCTTTTTTATAAATCGCCGCGATACACATCACAAGCCTTGGCTAAAGCCAGGACACGGTGAGCATCTTCAAAAAACGGGATATCTACCATTTTTCCATCCACCGTATACACACCTACACCTTGATTAGCCTGTTCGTTAAAAGACCGAATCAGTTTTTCTGCATAGGCAATTTCTTTTTCTGTCGGAGCAAAGGTCTCGTGGACATAGCGGATCTGACGCGGATTCACAATGCTCTTGCCATCAAACCCCATTTCCCTGTTCTGTCTTACTTCGGCTTCAAACCCTTCAGTGTCATCGATAAAAGGATACATCGTATCAAAGCATTGCACCCCGGCCGCCCTGGCCGCCAACAGAACCAGGCCGCGTGCAGTCAGCATTTCGATGCCTCCCCGCACAATTTGGACATGCATGCTCTTGCGGAAATCCCCGCCAGAAATGGCACAGCCGAACATGCGTGGTGATGCCGTGACGATATCATAGGCATTCATGATACCTTTGGGACTTTCCAAGGCCGCCATCAGCAGCGTCCGTCCTTCTTCTACTCCAAATTCACGTTCAGCTGCCAAAACATGCGCTTCTACTTGACGCACATCATCTGCACTTTCACATTTTGCGATGCGCAGCCCATCGGCACCACCTGCTACGACACAGCGGATATCTTCCTGCCAGTGAGGCGTATCCAATCCGTTGATACGGACTATGACCTCCGTGTCGCCATAATCGATATTTTTTAGAGCATGATACAAGGAGAACCGGGCCGCGTCTTTCTGGTTCTCAGCAACAGCATCTTCTAAATCCAATATGATGCTGTCACACCCATAAATATAAGCATCTCTGATAAGTTTAGGTTTTTGCGCATTCATGAACATCATCGTACGGCGTAACCGGAACTTTTTAGGTTTTGGACGTGGAATCATTGTACTATACCTCCCCAAGGAATATCTTTTTCTGAAGCATCTATGCTGCGGAACACAACACATTCAACGCGAGCTTTGATTGTAAAATCCAAAGCCCCCTGATCGTTGACGGTGATACAGCCACTCGTCACTCCCAGTCTATTCAACGTTTCCAATACCGTTATTTTTATCTGACGACCATATCGATTCATGACACGGCTTTTGACCTGGACACTAAGCCCTGCCGACGATGGTTCTACACTGACTTGTACATCACAAGATTCCGCTGTACCGGCAACAGCATATTTTTTTATTTCCACGATTGTTCCCCTCCTGATGGTATGTAGTAGTATTTCATAGTTATATTAAACATGAATTTCAACCAATTGTAAAAGTTCTGTATTTACTATATTTCAATTCCTATTAGGAATGATAAGTCTATGGATATTTAAATTAATATGCCTCATAATAGTAATGATTCAATTTCTAATTTACAAAATAATAATATATAAATCATGACTAATTATAATGATTGAAAAAGGAGCTGTGCCATGGACGAACAAGACTGCCAGTTGCTAAGCATGCTGGAACGCACCAAAAATATCACTCGCGCCGCAGATTATCTGTTTTTTACACAATCGTACATTTCCAAACGCATTTTTCTTTTAGAAAAAGAACTCGGCGTCACACTCATGCTGCGCTCCAGGAAAGGAATCCATTTTACGCCACAGGGAGAAGTCGTATTGAAGCACGTCCATGCTCTCGAAAAAGAATGGGATCTCATGCGTCAAGAACTAGAACAAAGCCAAGATATCGTAGCGGGTACATTGCGGGCCGGCATATCCATCAATTATGCCTTGTATCGCCTGCCGGACCAGTTGGCAGAATACCGTCGGCTGTATCCACACGTCAAGACTCAAATCACTACCGCCAATAGCCGTGACCTCTACAAAGCCCTGTTGAATGATCAGATTGATGTAGCTATCCTGCGCGGAGAATATAATTGGAAAGGAGAACGCCTCCTCCTGGCGCGAGAAAAAATTTGTTTAATCACGAATAGGGCGAATAAAGATATCCCACTAAATGAATTACCCCAAATCGCCAGACACACTGACATAGAACTAGAACGAGAAATTTCGCAATGGATGAAGGAACATAAAATCACAGCTGATCCAAATGGGATAGTCGTCGATAACATCGCGACCTGTGTGGAAATGGTAAAACGTGGCCTTGGTTGGAGCATCGTGCCTGAAATATGCCTGACTGGCTTCAGCGGCATCATCCGCCCTCTGCATTTCGCCAACGGTGAACCGTTGCTACGTTCCACCTATCTAATGTATTCTCCAGACACACTTGATTTTCCTCAAATACATGCTTTTATTAGCATGTTAAGAGAATCACTGCGAAAAACCGATTAATTCCTATCAAAAAATAAAAAAGACAGTTGCTGTAAGAGCTGTGGTATGCTACCCCCAAGTAGGACACTGAAATATAAAACCTACTTGGGGGTATTTCTATGTCAAGAAAAGGGATAGCGGATTCTTTGGAAAAGGTAAAGATTGTAGAGAAGATTTTAACT
>Ga0163159_1001056_pt1 | contig 28455 bp, 13 predicted proteins | sample BioMet9_FD_108702 | JGI IMG/M metagenome (GOLD analysis project Ga0163159, IMG submission 108702) | Microbial communities from bioreactor (seeded with sewage sludge) at Lawrence Berkeley National Lab, California, USA - Biofuel... | ecosystem: Engineered > Bioreactor > Anaerobic > Unclassified ... | reverse complement strand
TGAAGGCATGCGCACCGCGCGAAAAATGCCGCCGGAGCGCCGGAAAACGCGCCGCGCCCGGATCGCGGGCCTGCTCGCGGTGGTGCTGCTTCCCCTTTTGCTCGGCCTCGGCCTCTGGAAGCTGTGGCAGATCAGCCGCCCCGTCTCCGCGGCGGAGCCCGCCGCAGCGCCCGCGGCAGCGTCGGTGTCGGCGCCCGCCGCAGCCCCGGCGGAGGAGCCCGCCGCGTCCGCCGGCGTGACCGCGCAGGTCACGCTCATGGCCGTCGGCGACAATCTGATCCACAACACCGTCTACTGGTCGGCGGAGCTGGCGGACGGCGGCTACGACTTCACCCCCATGTACGCCGACATCCGCCCCGTCGTACAGGACTACGACATCGCCTGCATCAACCAGGAGACGATCTACGTCTCCGATCCCGCGCTCTACAGCAACTATCCCGCCTTCGGCAGCCCCACGCAGGTCGGCGACGCGCTCGCGTGGGCCGGCTTCGACGTCGTCGAGCACGCCACCAACCACTGCTACGACAAGCTGGACACCGGCATCCGCAATACGCTGGATTTCTGGCGTGGGCAGCACCCGGAGATGACCGTGCTCGGCATCCACGACTCCGAGGCCGACGCCGGGCAGATTCGCGTGGTGGAGAAAAACGGCATCCGCATCGCGATGCTCAACTACACCTACGGCCTCAACTATTCCGCGCCTGCGGACAAGTGGATGGTCGACACGCTGGGCAGCCGCGGGGAGATTGCGGACGACATCGCCCGCGCGAAATCGCAGTCCGACTTTGTGATCGTCTTCGCCCACTGGGGCGAGGAGGGCAGCACCGCGCCGTCCGACGAGCAGCGGAGCTGGGCGCAGTTCTTCGCCGACGAGGGCGTGGGGCTCGTGATCGGCGGCCATGTGCACGTCGTGCAGCCGCTGGAGACCTACACCGGTGCGGGCGGCAACACGATGCCGGTCTACTTCTCGCTCGGCAATTTCCTCAGCCACCAGGCCGAGGCGAAGAACATGCTCGGCGCGATGGCGAGCGTGGCGATCGTCCGCGACGCCGCCGGCGTGCACGCGGAAAACGCGCTCCTCTACCCCACCGTCACGCTCATCGAAAAGAACCCGAGCGCGCGCTGGTATCTCTACCGGCCTATGCTCCTGATCGATTACACGGACGCGCTCGCGGCCCTGCACATCCTCCCCGGCACCGGCGTGGACGACATGTGGGCGCTGTACAATTCCATCACCGCGGCAGGATAGACGGCTCATTTTGTAAAAAGTGTTGATAAATCATGTCAAATGTTGTAGAATACGCTGGAAACGAGGCGTATTCTGATGAAATTTCGATTCCCGAAACCGGAAAAGGCCATGTGGGGCACGCTGCTGTACTGTCTGCTTCTCCCCGTCTATCTGGAGCTGATGCTCCATCTGTTTGTCTACAAGTCTGTCGGCGCGCGCATTGTCTACCCGCTTCTGTTCGCGCTGGCTGCGGGGATGGCGCTTTTTATCCTGCTGTCCGTTTTCCCGGTGAAGGTCAACCGCATCCTCGCCATCGTGCTCACGTCGCTGCTGGTCCTGTTTTTTGAGATCCAGTTCGTCTACAACTCCATCTTCGGCGAGTTCATGTCCCTCTGGCAGGTCACGTTCGGCGCCGAGGCCGTGGCGAATTTCTGGTATCAGATGCTCTACGGCATCTGGAAAGCCATTCTGAAAATTCTTGTGCTGCTGCTGCCGATTCCGGCGGTGTCGGTGCTCGCCGGAAAAAAGCTGCTGCATTTTCCGCGCGTGCCCTGGCAGTATCCTGTCTGCGCGGGCGTTCTTTTTTTTGCGCTTCATTATGCCGCGCTCGGCGTAATGCTGCTGAACAACCGCAGCGCCTATTCCGCGTACCGGCTGTATACCAATTCCAACACCGCCACCGAGATCAGCGTCAAGAACATCGGCCTTCTGTCCACGACGCGGGTGGAGTGCAAATACGTCCTGTTCCGGGAGAAGCCGACGCAGGAGCAGACCGTCTCCTATCCGGAGAAAGCCGAAACGGCGGTGATCGAGGAGGAGACGGAGGCCGAGTACAACATGCTCGATCTCGACTTTGACGCGCTGTCCGCGTCGACCGACGACGCCGCGCTCAAAAAGCTGGACGCCTATTTTGCTGGCGTCCAGCCGACCTCCAAAAACGAGTACACCGGCCTGTTCTCGGGGTATAACCTCATCACGATCTGCGCGGAGTCCTTCTCGCCGTATCTCATCGACAAGGAGCGCACCCCCGCCCTCTATGCGCTCTCGCACAGCGGCTTCCTCTTTGAAAATTACTACGGCACCTTTGGCAGCAATACCACAAACGGCGAATACGCCTACTGCATGGGTCTGTATCCCGATCTGACGCGCGAAAAATCGACCGCGAGCTTCTACGCCTCGCGCGACAACTATCTGCCGTTCTGCCTCGGCAACGAATTCAAAACGCTCTCAGCCAAGGCCTGGGCCTACCACAACTACACGGGCGAGTATTATTCGCGCAACATCACCCATCCCAACATGGGCTATACCTTCCAGTCCGCCAACGACGGGCTGGACATCCCCCTGACCTGGCCGACGTCCGACCTCGACATGATGAAGGCCTCGGTGGACGACTACATCGACTCCGGCGACCAGTTCTGCGCCTATTACATGACCTTCAGCGGCCATTACCAGTACGACTGGGACAACCCCATGAGCGCGAAGAACCGCGCCGTCACCGACGGCCTCTCCTGCTCCGACACCGTGAAGGCCTACATCGCCTGCAACATGGAGCTCGAGTACGCGATGGAATATCTCCTGCAGCGGCTGGATGCGGCCGGCATCGCCGACAGGACCGTCATCGTCCTCACAAACGACCACTACCCCTACGGTCTGACCGAGGAGGAATACAACGAGCTGGCCGGAAAACAGGTGGACACCACGTTTGAAAAATACCGCAACAGCTTCATCTGCTATGTCCCCGGCATGCAGGTGCCCGTCGAAACATACTGCAGCACCGTGGACATTCTGCCAACGCTTCTGAACCTCTTCGGCTTCGACTACGACTCCCGCCTGCTCGTGGGCCGGGACGTGCTCTCCCCCGAGGCGCTGAACGCCGCCGTGCTCTCCGACCAGAGCTTTGTGACGGCGGACTTCGGCTTCGACGCCTCCTCCGGTGAGCTCACGGCCTTCACGGACAAGACCCCGGACGAGAGCGCCGCGGAAGCGATGCAGAAGCAGATCGCGCTCGATTTCCAGGTGTCCGCCGACATCCTCAACAACGACTACTACGCCCACGCCGTGCTCGGCCGCGTGCAGACGGACAGCGCGGCGGCCGACGACGCCTATTCGTTCACCGATCTGCCCGAGACGCTCACGCTCGCAGCTCTCGATTACGTGTACGACAACGGCTACATGGACCCCGTTTCGGACACGGCGTTCGGCTTTGATCTCGACTGCACCTATGCCGAGTTCCTGGACGTCCTCTACCGCATCGCGGGCAGCCCCGACATGGGCGAGGCCGCGACCGTCTACGTCGGCTGGAACAAGGCCGTCACCGGCGCGTACGCGCCCGCCGTCAAATGGGCGAAGGCGCAGTCGCTGATCGACCCCGGCCTCAAGGATATGGGCGACGACACCGTCATCACGCGCGCGCAGGCGGCCGTCACGCTCCGCCGCTTCGCCGCCATGCTGGGATACGACACAGCGGCCGACGAGGCGTCGCTCGCGCAGGATCAGGCCGACTATCCCTCGCTCACCCAGGAGGAGCTGGCCTCGCTTGCCTGGGCCTACCAGAGCGCCGTCATGCGCGCGGGCGGCACCCTCGCGTCCGCCTTCGACGCGGCCGGCACGACGATGTCCCGCTTCTACGTTGTCAGCGCCGTCTACAACTTCGACCTCTATTTCCTTGAAAGCAGCTCCGACAGCGCATCCGCCGACTGAAGCGCCGCGCGGGAAGGGCGCCCCATCCCCTTCCCGCGCAGTTTTCCGAACTTTTCCGCGCCCCGAAAAAAACACTTGCATTTCCGCTCGCAATCTGCTAGAATAACACCTGCCGATGGGGGTTTAGCTCAGCTGGGAGAGCGCATGACTGGCAGTCATGAGGTCAGCGGTTCGATCCCGCTAATCTCCACCACACGGAAAGCCTTGAAGCCGCAATGGTTTCAAGGTTTTTCTTTGTCCATTTTTGAGCGGGTCAAAATTGAAAGTGTCAACAAATCCGAATTTTTTCTTTTTTTCGTCTTCGCGCCGCATCAGTCCGCTTCAATGGCAGCAGCCCGCTCATTGTGGTGCTGATTAAGCCAACGCAATCAAAGGGGGTCTGTTGAAGTGGACACCCTAAATAGCAACGATGGGTGTATTTAACGCAATCCCATGTTTAACTTAGGCTTGTGCCCGCTCATGATGGTGTAGGTTAAACCGACGTCATCAAAGGGTGTATGTTGAAATGACACCCTTGTTCTCGATTCAAGCGAGGCCTTCCGTGGTGGACTGAGCCTGCAGCTGTCAGTGCCAGCGCCGATTTTGTGCATATAGCACTATATAAGTTAGTCAAATATGTTGATTATGTACGTTTTCCTTCTAAAATGTTCCCATGTTCTCTATGTTCCCGGGAACAAATGATCTTTATATAGGAAAATGTAAAAGTGATTACACACACTCGCGCGCGTAGAGCATAAAACCGCGAGAACATCGAGAACAAGAGAACAAATCCTTGAAACCATTGAAAACACTAGATTTATTTGTTCTCTAAATGTTCTCTGAAGAAAAAAAGTAGAGAACATGACGGGCGTCGCATTTCACGACGCCCCTGCCCGAATGGGGGGTACGCAAATGACCATCCCCCGTAGGGGTCGGTAAAACGCAGACCCCTGTATGAGCTGGCTGAATGCCGTAGTTTCAACCGGCTCGAACCGCAATGCTAAGCTCAACTTTGGCTTTACTCCTGATGGTGTAATCCGACTTCATACCGTTCTTGGCAACGTTGCTAGGGGTAGTTTTAACCGACCCCCGTTTCCGTCATTTGAAATGACGGTATTCATGCAGCCCCAAAATATGAGCGGGGCACTGAGCCGAAAAATGGGCTGAGCAAAGAATTCTCGCGGCGAAATTTTGCGCCGTCAAATATGGGCTGCGTGGCCTCCTGCCGCTGCGGGTAACTGCGCGTTGATCGTATGGCATGGATGGCACAATTTTGTGCTGTCCTCCAACATTGCAGACATCAGCCATCTCATACTCAGCAATGTCATCACATCCGCAATCAGCGTAAATCCAAGGACTACTATTATCGGGAGCAGCAGAAGGCGATAGATGAGCTGCTCAGGTGACCCCTGGGAGTGGTCGCATCTCAACAAGAAGAGCGGACGAGGACCGGTGTGCGGCGTCGTGTGCGTTTTCGCGAATTAGACAGGGGGATAGCAAAAAAGTGTAAAGCCCTCAAACCTACAGCGCTGGAACGCAATAGCTCATTCTTTTATTACTACTTTATCCGCTTACTTGATAATTGCAAAGAAACTTGTATTGACTTGGGAAAAAGTGGAGAGTATACTATTGCTATAACTTTGTCCGCTTTGCGGATAATGGTCACATCAACTTGTAAAGGAAGGATTGGATGCTGCCGAACAATAAGGTGAAGGAGCTATTTGCGGCGCATGGCGGCATGATGCGTACCTGTGAGCTGTATAAGGAACACATGTTTTATAACGACATCCAGACTCTCATAGAGCGCGGCACCATTGAAAAAGTGCGCTACGGATACTACCAATGGGTCGACGGTGAAAACATGAGCGAGGCTGCGGTCATAACGCGGCTGTTTCCCGATGCGATCATGTGCATGGACACAGCCCTGTTTTACTATCGCTATAGCGACAGGACGCCTGCGGCATGGCATCTGACTGTCAGCAAGGACAGCGGGAAAAGCCGCTTCAAGATAGACTATCCCTTTACCAAGCCCTACTATGTCGAGCCGTCCGTTCTGGATCTTGGCGTGACAACCGGCGTGATGGACGGTAACCCCATCCGCATCTATGACAAAGAACGCACCATCTGTGATTGCCTGCGGCACATGGGAAAGATGGACACGGAGACCTTTAACAAGGCCATTATGAGCTATATCGCAGACAGCGAGAAGAACGTCCCGCGCCTGTCGGAGTACGCGAAGAAGCTCCAGGTCATGCAGAAGATCAAAACGGTCATAGGAGTGTGGATGTGATGGCGGATATCGGCGCGTCGATCCTTGCAAAGCTCAAGAACAAATCAAAGGAGACAGGTGTATCTTATCAGCAGTGCCTGCAGCTCTTCTTTCAGGAGGAGTTCCTTCGGCGCTTGTCCAAGTCTCAATATGCAGACAATTTCATCCTCAAGGGCGGCCTGTTCATATATACACTTACGAACTTTGAAAGCCGTGCCACGGTGGATGTGGATTTTCTTCTGCGCCGTATGACCGGCGATCTGAAACACATGGACGCCGTAATCGAGGAGATCATCTCGATGCCCACCGGCAACAACGACGTGGTCATTTTGGAGGCAAAGCAGACACAGCAGATCTCCCCACAGCGCAAATATCCGGGCGTTAGCACCCAGATTATCGGCCGCATCAAGAATGTGCGTGTCCCCTTTGATGTGGATGTGGGCATCGGCGATGTTATCATACCAAAGCCTTTTAAACGCACTATGCCGCCTCAGCTTGACGGTTTTGAAGCGCCGGAGGTGCTGACCTATTCGTTGGAGAGCACCGTTGCCGAGAAATTCGATGCGATCCTCCAGCGCTTTGAGCTGACCGGGCGCATGAAGGATTTTTACGACATTTTTTACCTTTCCCAGGCCTTCGATTTTGACGGGTGGAGCTTGCAGGAGGCTATTATACAGACAATTACCACACGAGGGACACCCTACGAGCGCGACAGCCTCGACCGGGTGGTGGCCTTGGCAGGGGATGCCGATATGCAAGTCAAATGGCGGTATTTTCTCAAGACCATCAAAGGTCGGGAAATAGCGTTTGCGGATGTGATAACTGCGCTAGACCGATTTTTGCGTCCGGTGTGGAGTGCCATTGTGGACGAGGACGAGCTGTTGGGGATGTGGCGTGCGGCGGACGGGTGGAAGAGAAATAGTCAACCGTGATATGATTATTTTGCACTATATTTTTTACGCGTAGTTGCGACATGAAAGCAGGGTGTTTATTATGGATAGAACGGAAATAGAGCAAAAAATCGACATTTTGGAAGATGATATTGCCGATATTGATCTCCGCCTTCTGGACTTGCTCATAAAGGACAAAACAACCGGACAAAACATTCTTTGGTGTACAACCGATTATGAAGGCAACGGATACGGGTATGAGGAGGAATCTCAAATAACTGTACCGTTGATTACACGCAAACGTACTACTGTTATACAACCTCGCGCTGCAAAATCTAAAAAAATTCGGAATATGCGTATCAAGAAGAGGGCTGAAGTCTTTACCCCTTCGTGGATATGCAATGAGCAAAACAGCCAAGTTGATGAAGCATGGTTCGGAAGAGCAAATGTGTTTAATCGGCCAAACGGACACGGCTGGGAAACTGTAAAAGAGCCAATTGTTTTCCCCGGTGGCAAAAAGACATGGAAAGCCTACGTGGATGCAAAGCGGTTAGAAATCACCTGTGGGGAAGCTCCATATCTCGTTAGTCGGTATGATACCACCACGGGTGAGTTGATCCCTGTGTTTGACCGTATTGGATTGTTTGACCGAAAAATGCGGGTTGTAAATGAGAACTGTACAACAGATGAAGAATGGCTTCATTGGTCATTCCGTGCATTGCACAGTATATACGGGTATGAATTTCAGGGCGACAGCGTTCTAATTGCCCGTGAAAATTTGTTATATGACTTTATTGACTACTATGAAGAACGTTTGGGTAAAGAACCGGTTTTTAAATTGCTGAAAGATGTGGCCAATATTATTGCTTGGAACATTTGGCAGATGGACGGCTTGAAATGTGTAGTTCCATATTCTTGTCACCCTACTGTTGAGAATAAACAATTAGATTTTTTTGGAGAAGAAACGGAAAGATACCATCCTTGTCCAGGCTGTGAAAAGAATGATCTTTTCACGCACACTGGCACTTATTGCAGGATTTTTGACTGGACACACTTGAAAAAAAGCGTCCTGTATATCTCGCTTTTCAAAGGAGAGACAACAAATGGATAATTTTGATCAAGCCTATAGTTACAAATTGATATATGTATTCAGTATGCCATATGATACGCATACCGGGTTGCTGAAAATCGGAGAGGCAACGCTTACAACCGATATAAAACCGGCACAACTGGTGCCGAATTGCCGTGAACTCAATCAAGCGGCGATAGCCCGCATCAAAAATTATACTGCAACCGCAAGTATGAACTTCATTCTTTTGTATACGGAGCTTGCCGTAAAACCGGTAGACGGACTTCTTTTTCCGTTCAAGGATAAAGATGTACATAAGGTCCTGATGAATTCCGGCGTTCACAAGGTTCAACCAAACGGCGCAACGGGCGAAGAATGGTTTGCCACTACGGTTGAGGTCGCAAAAAATGCCATTGCCGCTGTGAAAAGCGGTAAAACCTCGCTCGGATCCGACACGGGAATCTCCGCAGAGCCGACTGAAAAGATAGAATTCCGTGAAGAGCAGTTGGACGCCGTTGAGAAAACCATAAAGGCGTTCAAGAAAAGTAACGAGATGCTCTGGTATGCCAAGATGCGGTTTGGCAAAACACTGACTGCGCTTGAGGTTGTCCGTCGGTCGCAGTATCGCAGGGTGATTATCGTTACCCATCGCCCAGTCGTCGATGATGGTTGGAGTGAGGATTTTAAGAAGATTTTCTTTCCGGGGAACTCGGAACATGAATATCTGTATGAGCGGAAAACCAAGGATTCTGCCTACACCTTTGATGAAAAGACCGACTCGGAAAATGACCTGAAAATTCACAAACTGGATAAGGACAGTTCGTATTTCTTCTACTTCGCCTCTATTCAGGACTTACGCGGTTCAGAGTTGGTTGGCGGCAATTTTAATAAGAACAACGCTGTTTTTGCTCTTGATTGGGATTTGATCATCATCGATGAAGCGCATGAGGGTACACAGACTGAACTCGGCGATAATGTGGTGAGCCTGCTCCGCAAGGAAAACACCAAGGTTCTGTCGCTTTCAGGCACGCCGTTCAACCTTCTCGACAAATACAGCGAGGACAATGTTTATACCTGGGACTATGTGATGGAGCAGAACAAAAAGGAGCATTGGGACGAGGAACACTACGGTGATCACAATCCCTATGCCGATCTGCCCAAAATGCATATTTACACCTATGACCTCGGTGAAAAACTGAAGAAATATGTTTCCGATGAATATGACACCAAGGCATTCAACTTCCGCGAATTCTTCCGTGTATGGTCAAAAGGTCCGAACGGAAAGCGGGAGTTGCCGAGGCACGCTGTAGAGGGCAGATTTGCTCATGAGAACGATGTCCTTTCTTTCCTTGACCTGATGGTAAAGCCTGACACGGACAGCGTGTACCCGTTCTCTACCAACGAATACCGGGATATGTTCCGCCACACCCTGTGGATGGTCCCAGGTGTGAAAGAGGCAAAAGCACTCAGCGAACTGCTCCGCAACCACCCCGTATTTGGCAAATTTGGTATTGCAAATGTTGCCGGAGAAGGTGACAGTTATGAAGAAGACCATTCTGCAGACGCTCTTGAGCTCGTACGTGATACAATCAAAAATAATAAATATTCCATCACTCTTTCCTGCGGAAAGCTGACAACAGGTGTCACGGTAAAAGAATGGACCGCTGTGCTGATGCTTTCCGGCTCGTATTCTACGGCCGCTGCACAGTATATGCAGACTATCTTCCGCGTACAATCCGCCGGAACGATTGACGGTCGGCAGAAAACCGATTGCTTTGTCTTCGATTTCGCGCCGGATAGAACGCTAAAGGTTCTAACTGAAACCGTCCATCTTTCCCGCAGGCCCGGTAAGAGTCAGAAAAAGCGTCGCGAGGCGATGGCAGAATTTTTGAATTACTGCCCCGTGATTGCCATTGCCGGTTCCAGAATGCGGAACTATAGCGTGGACTCCATGATGGAACAAATCAAGCAGATTTATGCCGAGCGAGCCGTGAACAGCGGTTTTGAGGATGAATCTCTCTATAATGACGAGCTTCTGAAACTTGATGAAATTGACGCCTCGAAGTTCAATGAACTCCGGGATATTATCGGTGCGTCCAAAGCTGCCAAGAAAAAGACTGGTGTCACCGTCAACGGACAAGGTTTGACCGATGAACAACTCGAGAATATCGATGACCCTGAGCCGCCCGATATTCCGGAGCCGCCTACTCCTCTAACACCTGAGCAAAAGGCAGAAAAGGAAAAACTGAAACAGGCAAAGGATGCCCGCAAGAAGGCAATTGATATTTTGCGTGGCATTTCCATCCGCATGCCGCTTTTGATCTACGGTGCGGACGTGCCGATCGAGGAAGACATCGTCATCGACCGCTTTGTGGATTTGGTTGATGACCAGTCTTGGGAAGAATTCATGCCGCGCGGTGTAACAAAAAAGATATTTGCTGATTTCACCAAGTATTATGATCGTGATGTCTTCATCGCCGCAGGAAAGCGTATCCGCAAACTGGCTGCCGCCGCAGACAGGGAAACTCCCACTCGTCGTGTAATGCAGATTGCGGAAATCTTCCGCCATTTCAAGAATCCCGATAAAGAGACTGTGCTTACCCCGTGGCGCGTGGTCAATATGCATATGACTGATACCATCGGTGGGTGGTGCTTCTTCAACGAGCAATTTGAAGATGACACGAACGAGGAGAAAAAGCGCCTTGCTGAACCGCGCTTCGTGGACAGAGGCGATGTTACAGCGGAAATATTCCGTGAGGACGGGAAAGTTCTTGAAATCAACTCCAAAACCGGTCTGTATCCCTTGTATGTAGCGTACAGCTTCTACCGTCAGCGGTTGGAGAATACCACCGATGATGACTGGGAGCCGGAAGAACTGAATGTGTTCTGGGCAGAGGCAGTACAGAAAAATGTGTTTGTCATCTGTAAAACGCCGATGGCAAAGTCAATTACAAAGAGAACGCTTCGTGGTTTCAGCGATATTTCCGTGAACGCGCACTATTTTGATGACCTTGTCAATATGTTGAAAAATAAGCCGGAGCAGTTCAAGAAACGGATTCTAAAAGGTTCCTACTGGAATAAAGAGGTGAAAGAAATGAAGTTTGACGCCGTGGTTGGCAATCCCCCGTATCAAGCATTTTTAGGCGGAGCAAGTCCGCTTCCTATTTATCAGGTTTTTGTTGAAAGTGCTTTTCAGTTAAATCCGAACTATGTTTCAATGATTACTCCGGCCCGGTGGTTTAACACTGGAACTGGGTTGGATGTCTTTAGAGAAAAAATGCTCCATGATGACAGAATTGCTGTAATGTCTGACTTTATCAATGCTCGCAATTGCTTTTCAAATGTTGAAATTAAAGGCGGTGTTCAATACTTTTTATGGAATAGTAATTATCATGGTAAGTGCAATATCACAACGTATTATGAAAACGGTAACATAGCAAAGTCATTTAGGCCATTAATTGAGCCGGGAATGGATAGTTATATTCGTAATACATCAATGATTTCTATACTCAAAAAAGTGAAATCTAAAGATGAATTGTCTTTCTCGATCTTGATAAGTTCAAGAGACCCATTCGGGTATGATATTCGCTTGCCTGGCAGTTACAAGGTTGCAAAGCACAAATATTCATTGAAAAAAACAAATACTTTTGACGTTGAGTTTTATTATAACGGCTGGCGTAATGATGGTGTTGGTTATGTTAGTCTTGACAGCGTTAATGACAATAAAGAATGGGTGGATAAAATCAAAGTGCTAATTCCAAAAGCATGGGGTACAGGAGATGAGAGCACAGACCGCCTTAATCCGTTTATTGTCGGTAAACACTCAGTTTGTACTGAAACCTATCTTGTGATAGGGCCTTTTGCTGATAATGAAACAGCAAAAAATGTCGTATCATATATAAACACGAAGTTCTTCCACATGATGGTGTCCTTTTTAAAGATATCTCAAAATGCAGCTAAGGGGGTTTTCAATCTTGTCCCAATTCAAGATTTCTCAAAGGTATGGACGGATAAAATGTTATATGAAAAATATAGTTTTACCCAAGATGAAATTATGTACATCGAATCGATAATTCGTTCAAAAGACGGGGAAGCGGGATTATAACAAGTACTCCCGTTTTCCTACGGCGATGTTTTAACATAAAGCGTATGGAGTAAGTCCGTTCAAACGGACACCTATTCTGCTAATCTAATGGTATCATCAAGAAAGGGGCGATATTATGTACGCAGCAGTATTGGAACTTCAATCATGGATGGGACCATTGGTACACTTCTATAAAGGAGAAACTCCGGCAGATATCATCCGGCAGTTTGAGCACGAGCAGGATCTCGGTTGCCTCGTCCGTATGGGTCGCATGGAGGAAGGCAAGAAAGGTCAGAAAGAGATCGACAAAATCGAAGCATTTCTTGAAAAGTACTATTCCGGCGATTTGACTATTGCGGATATCAGAGGCTTTTCCTTTAAGCTCAGCATAGGCAGTTTCCGCTGCATCGGCACAGCCGAAGGTGAAGAAGCCATAGCAGCACTGAAAACAGCTCATCCTGAAGCAACATAGGCGTCTCGCGCAAACGGCACATCGGAGGATAACCCTTTGGTGTGCCATTTGCTATCGTTCATGGGAATCTTCATAGTCTACCATAAATAACGATAAGGTATACTAAATTGCGCAAATTCAAGGATAAGGTATACTAAGTTGCGCAAATTCAAAAAAGAGATAAAGAGAGACACGGTTTGCAGTCTCTGTTAGAATGAAGTTACCACACACCATTCTGAAAGGAGACTACAAACCATGTCTGAGAAAATTGTACAGTTAAACGAGGAAGTAATCAAGGGGCAGATCAAGGAATTAGTCCGTGGCAGCGTAGAGGAAACGCTGAACGGTCTGTTGGAGGCTGAGGCCGAGAAGTTGACTCAGGCCGCCAAGTACGAGCGCAGCGAGGAACGCCAGGGCTACCGAAGCGGTCATTACAGCCGAAATCTTACCACGACCTCCGGCGACGTTACCCTGAATGTACCGCGCCTCAAGGGGATCTCATTCGAGACGGCTATCATCGAACGGTATCGCCGCAGAGAGAGCAGCGTAGAAGAAGCGCTCATTGAGATGTATCTTGCCGGCGTATCCGTTCGGCGCGTGGAGGATATTACCGAAGCGCTCTGGGGCAGCAAGGTGTCGCCCTCCACCATCAGCGAGCTGAATAAGAAAGCCTACGTCCACATTGAGGATTGGCGCAATCGTCCCTTGCAGGGCGGGTGCTACCCGTACGTCTACGTGGACGGAATCTATCTGCGCCGCAACTGGGGTGGTGAATATGAGAATGTAGCCATTCTGGTGGCAATCGCCGTGAACGAGGACGGCTACCGTGAGGTTTTAGGTGCTGCGGAAGGCATGAAAGAGGATAAGGCCAGCTGGGTCAGCTTCTTCCAGTGGCTCAGAGGCCGCGGCCTGGACGGCGTTAAGCTCATCGTTGGGGACAAGTGCCTGGGCATGCTGGAGGCAGTAGGTGAAGTATTTCCAGAAGCCAAGTACCAGCGATGCGTGGTGCACTTTTACCGCAATATCTTCTCCGTTGTACCCAAGTCCAAGGTAAAGCTGGTTGCCAAGATGCTCAAGGCGATCCATGCTCAAGAGAGCAAAAAGGCGGCTCGCGAGAACGCAAAAGCGGTGGTGGCGGAACTCCGTACGCTAAAACTGAAAGAGGCTGCACAGAAGATTGAGGACGGCGTGGAAGAGACACTGACTTATGCAGACTTTCCGACTGAGCATTGGACACGCATCCGCACCAACAACGTCATAGAACGGTTGAATCGGGAGATCCGCCGCCGCACCCGCGTGGTGGGCTGTTTTCCTGATGGCAACTCAGCGCTCATGCTGGTCTGCGCCCGCCTGCGGCATGTCGCCGGCACACAGTGGGGCAACAAGAAATACATGAACATGAAGCATCTGGAGACGGTTCTCGACGACGCCTTCATTGCGGGATGACCTTATTCTCTCAGAGACTGCAAACCATTTTGCGCATAACTCTTGACACTACCCTACCTTTTCATTGACACTGCTTACCATCTTGACGGTTACAACCACCGCCACAGCAGAAAACGCCAAGAGGGCTTGCCGCTTGCACTCCACAGGCTGCAAGCCCTCTCGGCTGTTTGATTATATATTGGTCTTGCTTTTTGGGTTCACTTCAATTTTGGAAGCTGTTTCTTATCCGAGCTTTGACAGTCCTATCAGGTACCTGGCCAGACGTATAACATCAGCTGCCGTAATCTTTCCATCGCCCGTCACATCTGCGACTGTGCGCTGCTGTTCCGTAAACGCGCAGTCGTTGATCAGATACTTGGCGATTCTTAATACGTCAATCGTGGTTATTTTTCCGTCTCCGCTTACATCGCCCAGCATGACCGCCTGATCTGACGTGAATACCGCGGTGGCATCGGCTGCCGCTTCCGATTTTGCTTCGTCGTCGCCCGTGACGGTGTTCATGGGCGAATAGCTGATTTTTATTGGATAAGTTCCGGCAACAGCATTTTCGGAAACTTTCAGTTTAATGGTAAACAGCGTGCCGCCCGACGTCGAAGTCTGCGTTCCATACCAGAGAATCTGCCAGCCGGTATCCCGATAGGCTGCGCACATGATGTTGCCCTGGCTGCAGAGGTCGCCGGACGTGCAGGCAAAACCGGTATCGTCGTTATAATCCAGGTAGAACACGCCCCGGTCGCATTCCACCATTATAAGATAGCTTTCCATTCCCGGATTGCTGTCCATTTTCATCTGCAGCGTAATGTCTTTTCCCGGCTGTACGACAACGTTGTAAGTTCCGATTTCAACGGTATCTACATTATCCGAAAGGTCCTGCCCGTCAGGATATTCAAAGAAGACCTCCAGAACGTCACTGTCATTTTTGCCGGGTTTCACTGCGATAGCCTGAATGACTGTGTTCTCACTGAGTAAAATGGGTCCTGTGTACTCGTTGTCGTTTGTTGTAGGCATCGTACCGTCAGTTGTGTAATAGATTTTTGCACCGTTTTCCGCGGTCAATTCAACAGGCCTGCTCACAACGGCATATTCTGAGCCACCATTTGAGGACGGAACCGATGTCGTTTCACTGTAGCACATGAGCGGATGCACATCCATGTCCGCCTCAACGTTCCACCATGTCACGTCTGTGCTCCATCCCAAGAACACTTTCCCGGCTGCCTCAACAGGATCCGGCAGGACTGCTGCCTGACCGTATTTGACCTGCTGCGTATTAAGGACGGCACCTGCATCATTGTAGAAATTTACAGTAAATGTATTTGCTGTCCAGTCCGCTTCAATTATGGTATTACCGGTAATGGAAATATCATTGGCGCTGATCAGAGTCCCGTTCTCTTTGACTTTCCAGCCGTTAAACGTGTAGCCCGCAGCAGTTGGCGCAGCAGGAAGCGCCGGTTTCGTTCCGTAAGTGCAATTCTGAAGCGTGATCCCACCGTTGACCCAATCAACGAAAGCGACTGCATATTGGTTCGGCACATATACGGCGGTAATATTCAAGTTGCTGTGAATATTGTTGGAGGAGTTATCCCACATGATAAACTGGTACCCAGGTTTGTCTGGGAGAGTCGGCACGACCGCGCTGTCCCCCTCCTCAACGGTCTGTGCGGAGAGGATATTTCCGCTTCCGTCGATGAAATTGACCGTGTATTTCTCTTTGGGTGCAGAAATGACGCCCACATTCACAAGGCCGGTTGAGCCCTGCATGCCGAGAGCCACAATGTAGTCTCCACTGTCAATCGTTGGATCCGCCTTGGGGATAAATGTGAAGGAATAGGCGTTCCCGGCTGTGATCGTGGTTTGCCCTATATACTGGATCTGACTTTCGTTCGGGTCTGTGTTCTTGACGTTATAAACCATAATAGTCGCCAGTTTTCCCGACAAGTCACTTGTCACATCCAGTGTCCCGCTGACTGATTGCTGCACGGCTGGCGTCACGCCGCTGTCCGCCACCGAAACAGAAACTTGATCCCGGAAACGATATACCGTCTGTACTTCAACATCTCGGGTCGAGGAGGGTGCTGTAACATCAAACGACCATCCTGAGAAGTCGCTCCAACGCCAGAAATAATACGTATATGCTACAGTTCTGGTTTGATAATACCATTCTGTATGCGTGACAGCCGGAACATCTGTCGTGGACTCCAGCCACCAAAAATGGCCATGCATGCCGGCGATCGTTGCGCTGTATTCCGGATAATTAGTATCTACCGTTTTTACATATGTAAATGGCGATGTGCTGCTGGTTGATTCGTAATTTTTCCAGTATAAGTTCCCGTACGAGTTGTACAATGAGCCAGACGAGTTATAGCCGTACCAATGATAGTAATTGTAAACCTGATAGGCATTGCTGTCTGTGACCGTCCTCGTGTCTGTAATGCGAAGTGTATTGGATTCCGACGGTCTGGAACTTGTCCAACCAGCATTGGACCACGCGCTATAACTTGTTTCCGAGCGATCCAGCGTCCAGCCAGAAAGCGAACTGCTGGCGCTGTTGGTGTATTGCTTGTCGCGGTATCGATACTGAACCTGCGCTTCCACCTGCTTTTCAGCTGCCGCAGTCACAGGTTCTGTGCTCCAGTCAGACCAATTGCTCCAGTAGTTGTCGGAGATCTCCGTAACAGCACAGCTCTGAACTTGTGACAGTGCGCTTCCGGTTTTATCATTCCCGTCCAAGCCAATGACATACGCTTCAGCCACGGAAACCATCTCAGAACATTTCAGCGTAATCGTTTTGCTATCTGTTCCGCTCGCGGGCAGTTCAAATTCCAAATAACCGGTTTTCACCATCTGACCGCTCCCACTTTTAAGAGCCACGCGCAGCATGGCCGTGGTCGCGCCTTTGTCGTAATTCGTCAAGCCTACGGTAATGTTGTAATTGCCCGTGCTGCTGTCACGCCGCGCCGAAGTGATGCTGAGAACCACGGGAAGCTCATCGTTTCCCCAGCATTTCACGGCCTTGACCGATAGATCGGAATCTACGTTCTTCCAATCGCAGGCGCTGTCGCGTTCCTTGGCGTATGTCACAGCCCAACCGGAAAAAACATACCCGGTACCCGCGTCAGGATGGGTGGGCTCTTCTGCAGATGTCAGGTATGGAACAGACTGGCTGGAAATCAGCGTCCCGTTATAATCGTAAAATCTGACCGAATAGGTATTGATTTGGTAGCCAGCGGTGAACTCCGCATCGGCTGTTAGATTACTCAGGTTTCCACCATCCCAGCCTGTAAACGTATAGCCGCGCCGCACGGGAATCGTTCCGGGCTTCGCTGCGCTGTAGCCGTATTTTACGCTTTGCTGGCTGAAGACGCTGCCGTCCCAGTCCTTGAACGTCGCGGTCACGTTGGCCATGACCATAATGGACTTGGTCTGTCGCAGCGCGCTGCTCCCGCATGCGTTGGATGCTTCTACGGTGACATAGTAACTGCCCGTCTCGCTCGGCACAAACGCGGCGGACGTACCAGCCGTGGAATATGTATCTGCAATTTTATTATCTTTGTACAGATTTACCGTATACTTTTCGGCCCGCTCATCCTTGTTCCACTGCAGCGTGATGGGATCTCCGAGCGCAACTGCGGTACCGGTATTCAGCAGGGACACAACCGGTGCGTCCGGCGCAGACGCGGTGACGCTGATTTTTCCCGTCGTACTTGTGATGCTTCCGGGTTTTTTCGCATATGCCCAGACATTTGTGCTGCTGGTCAGCTGGAATGGACCGTAATAGCGACTGTAATTCGTACCGTCTGTTGAATACCACAGCTCCACGTTATTATCGCTGTCTGTGATCGTTACCTGAGCGCCCTTTGCATTCGCATGAGAAGTAATCAACGGCTGCTCCAGCTGTTCGACAGTATAGCAGCGATATGCCTGCCCGCTTCTCGTATATCCGCTCTTTTCCGAATAGGCAGTAATCTCAGCTGTCTGATTGATGAAAAACGTTGTGGACTGATCCGTCGTGCTGAGATTCTGCCCCGTCTCTGCACATGCATAATAATAGTAATACAGTCTGGCGCCGGACGTTGTCTGCGTGATCGTAACGTTCTTGCCGCCGTCGACGTCCCGATACGTAATATCCGGCGTTCCACAGACAGCAGCCTGCGTCACTTCGATCGCAACGCTGGCGGATGCCGTCGCCCCGGATGCATCCGTCGCGGTAATTACCAGCGTATGTGCGCCGGCAGACATCGATTTTCCGTACAGATACTGGTTGGTCGGTGCGTGATACAGATCGACGTATGTCGCGTTGGGAGAATACGTGTTGTATACGACTCCGTCCACAGCGCCCGAAATGGACGTGATGCTGTAATTGGATTGCGCGCTTCCGTGCAGGTGGCAGCCCGCCGTTCCCTTTGGGAACGTAATGGGAGACTGTGCGGAAACGCTCAACGTCGATTTCGCCTTCGCATAAAAATCGGCGTCGGAACAGACAACGTAATAATTGTCACTCGTTAAATACCAGTATTCTCCTCCGCTTGTTCCGACGGGGCCGAATACTCTTCCAATCACTGAGAATTGTGTTCCATAAATCATTACTTTTGCCGAAGATTTTCCGCTATATGGACCTGTGCGACATTTTGATAGTAGCGCTTTTACTTTATAAGTTCCTGCGTATGAGGTATCGATGTTCTGCGTATAAGGCCAAGAATAATTGCAGATTGTACATACACCATTATTATAATTATGAGTATGATTTGCTGCATAATTTGGACGAATAAAAATTGCGCTCCAAGATTGACCATTCTTATATGATGTATATTTAATATTCTTTACATAACCAGACAGATTTCCTTGTATTGAAAAAGTGGAATCAGCCATAATGCCGGCATGGCAATAAATGGTACCATCATCCGAATTATATTTATATATTATTATATCACCGGTCTGTGGTGCCGTTACAATTTTAGCTCCAAATTTGAGCAAATTGTCATACATAATACTGACTCCACCTGTAAATGGAATTACAGATGTTGAAATACCTGCTATTTTTGCGCAATCGCTTACAAAATCTGCGCACCACCCTTCGGTATAGCCAAGTTCATCTCTCGATTTACCTACTTGTGCTTTAGCAACTGCAACTATATCAGATGCACCATTTCCTGTTATATTATAGCTTTTATTGAAATTATCAGACATGGATTGAGTCGCCAAAGCACTAATCTGAAGTAATAAACTTAAAATAATTATCAGTGAGAGGAGCAAACTCGTTCTTTTATAATATCTTTTCATCTTATTTTCTCCCAATTATTAATTATTGTTTAATAACGCTACTGCTGCAATATCGAAATTGTGTATTCTTGTTGACCAAGCATTTTCCTATTCAATTCATGGTATTAATGAAAGGTTCAAAAGGGTTTATGACATTATCAACGAGATAATACGACTTTTTAATATTCATTTTGGATGAGGGCAGCGCATATTGGTGTCCAACTATTATCCAACAGGAAAACTTTGATTGTGCAGCCCGACAGTGCTGCGGGCGAAGACAGCGTAAGTTGGGCGCTTTCACTCTGAATTTTGCTGAACGAGCACGCGAGCATTTTGCCGTTCTGGTCATAGGCGCCTGCCAGCGCGTAGGCGGCCGGTGCCTTGGCCACCGTGATCAGCGCGGAATTGGCGCCCTGCGCGGTGACGCTTACCTCGGCGCTCGATGCGATGACGGCCTTTCCATCCGTGCTGGCAAATATGACCGGTTGCTCCTCTTCATTCAGGATATTGGTGTCCCGGCGCGTTATGGTTATCGCCTTCTCTCCAAGCGGCGCGCCGCTTTTTGCTTTCAGCCGAACCTTAAAGATCGTACCGCTCCCGACGACATTGCTATTGCTGTACCAAAGGACGTTCACGGAAGACGTGTAAAATTTATTCTGCAGCGTTCCGCCCTGAAACGGTACTTCAGAAGAATAAATTGGATTTCCACTTGCATCCACCGCAAATTCGAAGCAAGTCGGATCGAATGACACCGTAAAGGCGCAGGACGCAAGCCCGGGATTGTCAATCAGCGATACGGAAAAGTCAAATTCATCGCCTTGTTTCAGCTCGGATTCGCTTCCGTAAATCGTCGGAACGAACTGCCGTATTTTGATGCTGCCGCTCACGCAATTCAGCGGTACTTTTTCCTCGCTGTAGTTGATTGTATTCTCCGCTGAATAGGACAGCGTAATAGGGTACGTGCCAAGCGCAGCTGTATCGGAGACCCGCAGCTGAATAATAAAAAGAGTTCCGTCGGACGCAGCGTTATTCTGGCTGTTCCAGGCAATCTGGCAGCCTGTCTTCGTCGTACTTCCGATCGTGCTTCCCTGGCTGGTAAAGTCTCCCTGTTTCAGGTTGAGTTCCTGAGAATCCGGCAGTGTGACCGCCGAAAAAACGCTTTTGTCATAGGTCAGCCTGATGATATAGCTAGAGAGGCCCGGGTTTCCATGTATGGAAACCCGGTACTCGACGGTCTGACCCGCTGTGGTAGAAAAGGTGTCTCCTGAAATCTCTGCGCCTGAAGAAGCGAAGCAGTACGATGCCGCTGAGAACAGGAGCGCGAGCGAAAGCAGAAGTACGACGATTCTTTTTTTCATATTATCCAATCTCCGTTAAACCGATCAGATATCTTGACAGACGAATTACATCCGCCGCGGTGACTTTCCCATCCGCAGTGACGTCCGCTGCTTTCAACTGGTCGTCCGTAAAGGTAATATCATCGATCAAGTATCTTGCCATGCGCACAACATCGATCATGGTAATTACTCCGTCGCCATTCACGTCACCCAGCACCGAGGTGCCCGCTCCGGTCATTACGCCGACGCTGACATTCGTATCAGTATTTTGCTGTGCTGTTGGACTGAAATCTTCTCCGCCAGACAGATCCTTGGCGGTCACCATATCTGGTCTTGAATAGCTGACTGTGATTGGATATGTTCCCGCGATCGCCTCATCAGATACCTGCAGTTTCAGTGTAAACAGTGTTCCAATACCGTTCGTGTTTTCCGTTCCGTACCAAATAACCTGCCACCCGTGTGCGTCAGAGTAGTCGGACATCATGAGAGTGCCCTTGTTTTCGCACAGCTCACCGGCCTTAAGTCCGAAGTCCCCCGTGTCGGGATCCAGATAAACGCCGAAAATCGTCGGATCCGCTTTAATACTGAATAGACAACCGCTTAACGCAGTGCTGTCGTTGAGAAGGAACTGCAGGGTCACTGTTCCGCCCGGTTCCGCTTTTACATTGTATGTTCCCAGTTTTGCGTAGTCCTCATAAGTATCGTCCGAGCGGTTCTCTTCGTAGGTGTAGTTGACATCGATAATATCGCTGTCGTTTTTTCCGGAAGCCACCGCAATAGCGCGAATATGTTCGGATTTCGTTAGCTCAATGGAACCATCATACTTATAAGTTACAGTGCCTTCTGTACTTGTTCTAGATTTTGTAGTACTCGCACCTGAATTCTGCAGGGTTGCAGCTGCATTTGCCGTGACATTTTCGGGGTTCGGATCTGTACCGTCCAGCGTATAGTAGATTGTAGCGCCACGAATTGAGCTGAGTTCCAGAACGTCATAGCCACCGGAGGCATACGTTCCCATATTGCTCGCCGGTTCGGGCGTCGTGGATTCATAGGAAACAATGGGATATACCGTCATATTGCTGTGAACACACCACCACTCGCTGCTGTCTTCCCAGCCGCGGAAGATCATACCGACACCGACGCTTACAGTCGTCGGCGGGACGGCAGCTTCCCCGTATTTTACCGTCTGCGTCGAACAGACCTTGCCCGTGGAATCGACAAATTCCACTGTAAAGGTATCCGGTTCCCAGATTGCCTGAACCACCATATCCTGACCGACTGTCTGGTTTGTCATTTCCTCGGTTTCGGATGTCGTGTTGCCTCCCGAAACGCACTTCCATTCCTTGAACGTATAGCCATCGTGGGACGGCGTCTCCGGAACCGCCAGTGCATCTCCTCCAACCGCCCGCTTCAATACGCATGTCTGGTTCAGATAATCCACATACGCGATCGTATAGCTGACAGGCCGATACTGTGCAAGCACGGTAAGGTTGCATGTGACGTTTGAAGTGGATTTGCTCCACCCGGTGAAAATATAACCGGTCTTGTCTGCAATCGCGGGGGCTTCGGCAGTTCCGCCTTCTTCTACAGTTGCCTCGCTGATTACATTTCCCGTATCATCGCAGAACGTCACCGTATAATTCGGTTTCGGCGCTTCAATCAGGCCGATATTGATCAGTCCGTCGCACCCCTCGATAGCAAGCGTGACGATAAAATCACCTGTACTGACCGACGGTTCTTCCTTGGTCTTGAAAGTATATTCATAGCTTCCGTCTGCACCCAGCTTGGTCTGCCCAATATATTCCAGCTGTGCCTCAGTGGGGTCAGTATTTCGGGATTTATATACCATCAGTGTTGCGTTTTTTCCGGCAAGCTCAACCGCCTTCTCGACCGTTCCGGATATTGTCCGCGCGTCGCCTGTCGTGGTTTCCGGCATTGCTTTTACATAGCGGTAAACCGTCTTCGTTTCAACCTGCTTGGAGCCATCCGCCGGCTGCGCGATCGGGCTGTCGCTCCAACCGCTCCAAACGCCATAATCCCATTTGTAATATGTATATGTCGGGACCCAGTCTTTCCAGTAATACTGTGTAACGTTGTAAGAGGTATTAACATATCTTGATTCCTCATAGAACCACCGGCCCGACTTGTCGTCTGGGGAACCGCTGAAGTATGGATGCCAGTTGGCGCCATAGCTGTCCGTATATATGACATAATTGTGAACATGGTCGGAGGAGGTTCCGGAACAGTAAAAGTCATTTCCGATATTGCTAAATCTGGTCGTGCTCCACGAAGACCACTGCTCATACCAGCTGCCGCCGTAATAGCTTTTACCGATTGCCGGGCAATAAGAATTGTTCGTGCCATTGGTCCAGCGCCAGTAGCGGTATTCGGTGTAGCCCTGCGTCACTTCATACGAAGTCGTTCTGACCTGTCTCGTAGACGAAGAATTTACCACATATTCCACAGGTCCCTGTTCTGCACCCCAGTAACCGGACGTGGACTCATAGGTATATCCATTTGGTGCAGTCGAGTTTCCCGTGGTGGTTGTGTTTTTCGTTCCGTCCTGGTAGCGATACATTGTCTTGCTTTCGGTCTGCGTCGTTACTCCGTCCGGGAGGGCATCCATCCATTCACTCCAGGCAGCCGTATCGCTGTCAGATGGAGTCGGGATGCAGGATACCGTTTGTGCAAGCGGCCCGCCAGTACGGTCATTTCCATCAATCGCCAGGATGGATACTTCGACCGAGGCGGCGATTGCGGTTCCGTCATAGGAGACAAAATGACTTTGATTCTGATTCTGCACATCTGCAAGAGAGTTGACAGGAATGATGGAAACGCCAAGCATTTTATGATCTGAACTCAGAAGGGAGATTACAATTTTAGCTTTGGTATCGGCATTTGGATAATTGCTAAGCTGGAAACTGACGTCGTAGCCAGTCGGTGTGCCCGCTGTCGTGCTGAAATTGCGCGTCGCAGACAGTCCGGTGATCACATTCGGCAGATCTTGATTTGCCCACCCGGTAACGGCATACAGGCTCATGTCCGAATCGATATGATCCAGATCCAGCATGCTGTCGTCCGCCGCTTTCGTGATTTGCCAGCCATTAAAGGAATAGCCGGTTTTCAGAACGACGAGAGACTGTGCCGCCGTGGAATCAATCGGCTGGTCAAACACAATCCCCTGCGTTGTTAAATAGGTACCGTTTGTATCGTAGAATTTTACAGAGTAAGTATTGATTTTATAATCTGCTGTAACCGTACCATCCGCCTTGATGGCTGTTGTACTGCCAACCCAGCCTCTGAAAGTATAGCCGCGGCGGTATGGCACGTCAAAATCACCTGTCTGGGCGTCGTAGCCGTAGCGGATTGTCTGCACGGCGAGGGTAGTCTTATCCCAGTCCTGGAAAGTCACGGTCAGGGGGGCATGGGCCGTGCAGGACACTTCGTTTGAGCTGTCGCTGGCTCCGGCTGCATTTTTGGCCGTGACGCTGACGGAATATGTGCCGGCTTCGCCGGTGCTGAAGCTGTACATTGTCCCCGTGACGCCGGAAGCCGTTTGGTATGCCTTGCCATCCTTTAAAATTGCGACATCATAGGAAGACGCCAGCGCATCCGTTTCCCATTTGACCGTCATGGCATCGCCGGCTGCAATATCAGCCGCTGAATAGAGGGAGATCACCGGAACGGACGGAGTGTCGACCGAGATCTGGGATTCGCTCAGCCCGCTTGTGAGGAAACCTTTTTTCTGCTGATAGGCTTTCACCGAGCCAGGCTCAGTCAGGCAGAATGTTCCGCTGTAGCGCTGGAAACTTGCGCCGTCGACGCTGCAGAAAATTTGCGCGTCTCTGTCGCCGCTGATCGTCACATATGTCCCCTGCGCGGTCTGATTGCTGCTGATGCCGGGCTCGCCCAATTGCGGAACGTAAAAGGTAGCCTCCTTGTCCCGCCCGCCGTTTGCGAATGCGTACCGGCCGCCTTTTTCGGCATAGGCGGTGAAGCTCGTGTCATGCGTGATCGGGACGTCTGCGTAAGCCGCGGTTGTCGAGTGATTCGCGGAGCAGCCGTCGTAGTAATAATAGAGCGTCGCGCCCTCGGTTGGATTTGTAATACGGATCGTCTTGCCCCCGAAAGTCGAGCTGATCTCGGAGAGCAGCGGAGCGGAAACCGTCGGTACTGCCGCAGCAGTACTGACAGAAAAAACATTGCTGTATTTGGAAACGACCCTGCCGGCTGTATTCGTTGCCCGGATGGCATATTTATAGGAATGTCCGCCTTTCAAGCGTCCAAAAACAAGCGCAAGGTTCGCTGCAGAGCGAATCAAATTAATGGTGTTTACATTGGGATTACAGCCGCCATATTGCTGTTGCGTCCCGTTGTCTGCATCCTCAAACCACCATTCAAGTTTTGAAATCTTATAGTTGTTTGAAGCTACCGTTCCGCTGATGTTATAGATATAAGAAGTAGATTCCTGAAATGACGATGGCGCCGATAATGCGCTGAACGTTATATCTGTGTTGACGCTGATTGGCGGCGTGGTGCCGCCGTCATTATTGTTTTTCTCTTCCGAGAGAATATCGAATGTTCCAGTTTTTATCCATCCAGTCATCCCCGACTTTTTTGCAGTATCTTCATATGAAACGCAATACCATTTTTCTCCGCGGCAATTTGTCGTAAAACCCAGATAACGCAGACGCCAGCGCCCTGTGCCAACAGTCGGAAGGGCGGTGCCGCTGCTTTTGTCATATGGAGTATTACGAATGACATCTCCGGATTTTGTCATCAGATAGCCAACGGTATTTGAATTAAAGTTGTCTTGATATGGATAAACTAAGCCACAAACTGTACAACTGCCCAAATCGTTCCATTCTGTACAAACATGGTAATATTCGGCTTTGGGCATTGCAATAAACCAACATTTGTAATTATTCAGTCTTTGCATTACCTCATTCCATGAGTATTTACTTACACTGATTTTTGACTTTGTTCCGCCGTCCACTCTGCCCCAATTCCCATCATATAATGTAATACTATCTTTATCATATGCTAAAACGATGAGAGTATGATTGCCTGATTCTATATATGCTCCTGGTGCAATTTTAACTGTATTAGTGTTTGCATCATAAAAATCGCCATACGATAATGATGTAAAATTTTTACAGTAGCTCACGGTGCAACCGCTATCAAGCGAATATATATTAAATAGATACGCAAATACATACTTTGCAAAACCAAGACATGTCCAAGAGCCACCATCTTTTCTATTGCCATGAAAAATCAATGAATTAATATCATCTTTCCAGTTTTTATTTACCGGAAATGTCCCAACATTAAAATTTCCAGAATAAAGATGCATGTTATCTATTAGTTGACAGAACTTTGTTTTGACAATACTATTTACTACTTTCCCATTCACAGTCCCTGCAATAACTTTCGCTTGCTCCTCTGATAGGTTTATATTAGATGCCGCATTAGCATTTATTGAAATACTGGAAAGGTTTATTATAATGATTAATAAAATGCTAATTATTCTGCGTCCAATATTAACTCTCTTTTTCATTTTTTAATCCCTCTCTTATTTTTAATAATCCGTCCAGCATTTTTGCCGCTTCCGCCCTGCTCGCGCTGCCATGCGGAAGGAACCTTCCATCGGCATAACCGCCAACAATCCCAGCCTGCTGCATAGCTGCGACTGCTTCCGCGGCATAGCTGCTGATATCCGCGCTGTCCTGGAAGTCTCTCTTCTCTTCCTTCTGGGGCAGCGTGATCTGATACTTGTCCGCCGCACGTTTCAGAATTGCTGCAATCTGTTCCCTGGTCACGCCTGCATCCGGTGAAAACGCCGTCGACGAGGTACCGTTGACAATGCCGCTCTCCCTGGCCCAGGCCACACAGGGCATGTACCACGCGGTATCCGGCACGTCGGTAAAATCTGCGGAGCGATAGCTGCTCAGATCCGCCCCGCACACACCGGCCAGCATCTTCACGAACTGTGCTCGCGTGACCTTGGCGTTCGGATTGAAAAGGCCACCGCCGACGCCGCCGACAATCCCGCGTTTTGCCAGTGCCTGCACATACGAGTACGCCCAGTGTCCGGCAGGCAAATCTGCAAAAGAAACGTCAGCGTTCCCCGCCAAACCGTCCGAATTGCCGGAATCCGTCGATTTTCCCGTCTGATTATCCGTGGCGGCTGCGGGAGCTGTGCTTCCACCGCTGGATATGGTCAGCTTCACGCTCGCCTGCGGAATGGAGAAGGTCTTCTCACTGACATTTACCGTATTTGTCGCGTCGCATTTGATCTCAACCGGATAGGTGCCATCCGCCGCACCAGCTGTCTTCTGCAGCTTCAGGGAAAACATCGGGCCATTGGAAGCATTGTCTTTCGCTGAAAACCACGTAACCTTCATTTTTCCGGGTTCCGTCTGCTTGAAAAGGAACGTGCCTCGCGAAAATGCACTTCCGACCGCTGCCGCATCGTTCGGTGTCTCAAAAATGACGCTGTCCCAGCTGATCTCGAACGTCCAGGAAGCAAGTCCCGGATTGCCACTAATACTCACGGAAATCTCCGTCTGACCGGAGTCAGAAAACGCGCCGCAATCCGCCGATATAGCAGGAATCCCCCCTGCTGCAGCCGTCAGAGATAAAGCTGTGACGAGCAGCAGGCACAATGCCAGATAAAGAACACCTTTCTTCATTACCCATTCTCCTTTTTCAGTGTTTTCACTAAAATTAAAATCGCCGAAATGGTAAAACGTTTGTCAGTTAGAACATTTTTATGTAATCTGCACAACTCATTTATCTATAAGCACAAATACTCTTTTGAAAAAAAGCCAAAAAACATCAATATTATACAAATTCAACATATCATGGAGAATGGAGAAAGACAAGAGGGGTTGTAAATAAAGCACATATTAAGTATAAATTAGCATGTTGAGCGGAGTTGGATGACAAAAAAGATGCTCGTCACCCCTCAATCGCCGGGTTAGAAAACCGCATTATAAGCTGCCGTGAATCGCCATTCAGCACATATCTCTTGCCGTAGCGTGACGACACTTTTTGTGTCATTTCTGAAAACGCGCCTCATAAGGATGTGCAGCCGCATGTTGAAATCATATGATCAGAGGCTTGGGTATCTTCCCAACAAACGGCAAGAATGTGCGTGTACTGGCACGCGCGTTGCTTGCTGCAATGGGAGAACAATCGGTCTGTCGGTGCCCTGCAGGAGCTTTCACACTCGACCGTACAAACTGTCAGCCGACCTCTCATTGCAGCATTCGATTTACGTAGGTTGAATAAACAGAGCTATCCGCACATTCGTGTAATTAAGCAAGCTGAATCGGTAATGAGGCACATCGGTCACCGATTGAAAATTCATTGTGAGCGTAGGGCTGCGGAATTTTATCAAATTATCGAAGTTGCTCGCGCATGCGTTTCATTTTCCCCTCCAAATATTGGGTGACAGAGATCTGCTGAACGTTTAGCCGTCAACTTGTGCAGCATCCGGCTGCTGTACTGGCAGACTGTCAGGCCGGGAGCACGTTGCCCGGATCATGAGCTGTCCTGCGTTCACACAGACCGGAGTGCGCACGAAGATGCATCGAAGTTGTTTTTGATAGTGCGTCATTGTTTTAGGGCAACACCGCACGAAGGCATAAAAAATCCACACTGCCTGACCAAACGCCCAAACAGTGTGGGAAAACCCTGCGATTTCCATGCGGGGGCAACCAGAATCAAGCTGCCAGGCAGGGC